>JAEEGF010320961.1_pt1 | contig 27758 bp, 20 predicted proteins | sample 9134171 | NCBI WGS metagenome assembly JAEEGF01 (sample SAMN16246542, study PRJNA631951) | gut metagenome | biome: gut microbiome; feature: rumen; material: AP-attached | host: Bos | place: Iran: Karaj | collected 2018-10 | reverse complement strand
GTAATACGCTGGTTTCGGACGTATAAACTGATAGCACCATCGTGCAAAGATGTTGTCTTTAATATTCATTGTAATTAAAATGTTATGGTTCCCAAAAGATTAGATAACCTTGCGTACAAATGCTTAATAACATTATTAGGACATTCTCTAAATGGAGTCAAAGATATAGGCACATCTTTCTTTATTCTTTGCCATATTGTTATAGCTAATCTACCTATGAATAATTCTTCTGAGCCTTAAAACTAAATGATGATTCCAAATATACAGATTAAACACATCATCTTTTATCAACAATAATGTAAATATGTATGCAATCAGAGATAATGTGGCTCCCAATATTATTATTGCAATATTAGGTAGTTGAGACTGTGATATCAAATATGCAGGCAAAACAGAAATTGCAGACAAAAATATATACGGAAAAAAATCCTTTACTTGACTCCAATAACCAAAATTGAGTAATTTTTTTGTTTGCCATGTGTTCAAGATGAGTGCTATCTGTGTATAAACAACCATAGCCATGCACAATGCTATTATTCCCAATCGAGTTGATATTAGTAATAGTGATAGGAAGATAATACACTTGACAATCTCCAAAGTAAAGAGAATATCACTTCTTCCTTTTACATTAAAAATATTATTATTGATGACGTTAATATGCTCAAACATCAAGGAGAAGCTGATGATTTGCATGAAAATAACAGCCCCCTCCCATTTGTCAGAGTATAGAAAAACTATTATAGGATGGGCCAAGACAGCCAAAAGCAACATTAGAAAAAAAATAACCATCGACGACAAACGTATCATTCGATGGTAAACCGATATAAGTTGCTTATCATCATCCTGTATTTTTGATAAAACAGGGAACGTCACACCGCAAAGGACATCAGAAATATTAGTACTTAGTATTTTTGAATTACTTACACCTTTAGTAAATAGACCTAATTCCCTGGTGCTAAAGAACTTTCCTATGATAAAAGAAGACACTTCCTGTCTGGTCGTTTCTAAAAGGCGTGTGCCGAGTATTTTATTACCATAAGAAAACATGCTTGAGAAAGATTTCTTTGAAAACAAGAAATGAGGTCGCCATTTCGAGAAGTGCCACAGACAAATCGTACTAATAATTCCATTTACCAAACCCATAAAGACCAAAGCCCAGACGCCATATCCTGCATATGCAAGGGCAATACCTGTAACTCCAGACAAAACATTGCAAGACAAATTGATTAATGAAATTGTTTTAAAGTCGATTTTTTTAACAAATAGCGTTCTCTGAACAGTTGTAAAGGCTCCGATTATCAATCCTAGTGCCGTAACCCTTAAGACATCTTTTAATACTGGTATGTTGAAAAAGGCTGCAAACAATGGAGATGTAGTATAAAACAGGCCATAGAACAAAAGACCCAAAAACACATTATACCAAAAGGCTGTAGAACAATCTTCTTGTGTCAAATTCTGCTTATGAATGATTGCCATAGAAAAACCGCCATTGATAACTACTGAAGCAATTGCAAAGAAAACGCCATATACTCCTACAATTCCATAATCTGTAGGGGTTAGTAAACGGGCTAATATAATACCAATGGCAAAGTTAGTGATAACATTTGTTATGTTACCAATAGTATTCCATTTCACACCAGAAAATGCCATGTCTCTCAGAGAACTCATGACTAAAACTTGCTGAAATCAAGATTAATATTTGCTCTTATCACTCTTTGGCAATCGAAGGAATGGGGCTGAACCTTTATTGGCTATCTTTCGTGCAGGAATACCAGCCCATGTGGTTCCAGACTCTAATATATCCTTAGTCACCACAGCATTTGCACCAATCACTACGTCATCGGCAATTTTGATATTACCAATAACACGAGCTCCGCTACCTATATATACGCGATTGCCTATTTGAGGTGCGCCACTTGTGTCGTAGCTTCCTTGTGCACCAATAGTTACATCGGACATGATCCTACAATTGGCACCTATCTTTGCAGAAGCATTAACAACTACCTTACCATGTGGTGTATGAAAACCAGGGCCGATGCAATTGGGAGCCACGTCAATACCTGTAATGGCACGCAGACGTGCATGGCGACTAAGATACCAAAACAACTTTAGCTTACGAAAAAAACCACCACAACCATTTAAAAGATATTCTAAATGGCGCAGGCAACAGATGAACTGTAAATTATGGTCAGGAAATAGACAATTGGTAATAAATTCCCATTTCGATCGATGGAATGGATATCCATATACACGCTTGTCTTCTGATAAATAGTAGCGAAGATCAGACTTGTTTTTTATCATATGAACAGGAATGGATTTTGACTAAATTATAAGTGCTTTACCAAATCTTGTGCCTTTTGATATTCTTGTGGATTACCAATGTCTATCCAGGTCCCATTTAGCGGATAGCGAATGACTTTCTTGCCTTCGCTGATGAGTTTCTCAACAAGGTCGGTGGCATTGAAGAATGTATCAGTTGGAATCTCATCCAGGGCGCGACGCTTAATCATGTAGATGCCTGCATTGGCATAATAGTTGTATTTAGGTTTCTCTAATAGACCTCGAATGTTACGTCCATCGAGTTCAAGAATGCCGTATGGGATGCTGACGTTATAGGGTACTGCAGCCACCGACATCTCGGCATCGTGCTGCTTAAAGTGAAGGTATAAATCTTCATAGTCGATGTTGGTGAAAATGTCACTATTCATCAACAACACAGTGTCATGGTGGAAACGGGGAACATATCGAATGCTACCAATAGTGCCAAGAAATTTGGGCTCACGAATCGTCTGGATTACTACACCATTTCGTGGCTCCCGATAATGCTCCTCTATCTGTTCTTTTAAGTAGTTCACCGTTACGTTGATATGCTGTATACCGTAGGAAATCAGCCTATCCACATTGTGGTCGATAATAGTTTTGTCACCCACGGGCAGTAGGGGCTTGGGGGTCTTTTCGGTCAATGGGCGCAGCCGCTCACCCTTGCCACCTGCCATGAGTACGGCATCTACAGGAAGAATTGATTTTAGAATACCAATATTGTAGATATTTTCTATTCTTCCATTACTGTCTAAGACTGGGATTAAGGAGATTCCTCTTGATTTGTAAGATTTAAGCTTCAGTAGGTCGACTGCTCCATTATCGAAATAGACAAACTGGCGGTTCATGACTTTGTCTACTTTATCTCTAAGAGTAACACCAGCAATGATGCCACGGCGAATATCGCCATCAGTAACTGAACCGATGGCCATTCCTTCTTCTGAAACGACAAAAAGATTCAGAAAACTTGACTTTAATTGGTCAAGAGACTTCAGCGCATCTAGCACGGTTGAGCCAGACTTGATGATATGGCCAGGATAGTTTTCCATCTATTTCCTTCTTAAAAGAAACTCGGCATACTCAAAATCCTCGAGAAAATCAATGTCGACAGAGCGTGAGCGAGGCATGATATAGGCGTAAGACTTGTCGGTGTAATACCTTCGCTCTCGAATCATCGCAGCCCTAAATACATACACAGCTCCATTGGGATAATAAGAGATGCGATTTTCTTGGCGGTTCTTAATGTTGGCATCAAAGATGTCTATAAATCGCCCATCAGCATCGATGTACTTGTGCCATGTAACAGGATGCGCCTCTTGAGTATATGATATCACCGAATCAGCTTTATTATCATTAAACAATTCAATGGCGCCGTCAATGTCCTCTGCAATACGGAGTGGGGACGTCGGTTGCAGCACCACAAATGCATCAATCGGCTTTCCTTCTTCTTTCTCTAACCTGTCGATTGTGTAGATATAATTATCCACAGCCATAGCAGTGTCTGAAGCCAGCTCAGCGGGACGCATAAAGGGCAACTCGGCACCATATGCCACCGCTACATGAGCAATCTTTTCATCATCAGTAGAGATGATTACGCGGTCAATATGCTTGGCCTTTAATGCTGCCTCAATGGCATAGGCTATCAACGGTTTGCCATTAAGTGGGCGCACATTTTTTCCTGGCAGTCCTTTGGAACCACCTCTTGCTGGAATAATTGCTATCATTTCACTAAATCGTCCCAGAATAATGTTTTGTCAGCCTCTATATTACGATTCACATGACGACCTATAATCTCTTTGTAGCGGTCAGCAGGAATTCCAGTGCCAGGACGCTTAAAGGCGATATCATCGTATGTTATCTCTTGGCCAGCCTTTAGTGGGCGCACGGTTGCGATGGTTCTGCGGAACTTCTTCTGTTTTGCAATCTCATCATCCGAAATAACCTTAATTCCATTTCCAAGAGAATCTACTATTCGCTTGGATTCCTCGCAAATAATCTTCATTTCCTCAGGATTGGCCGAAACCTTATGGTCCCAGCCGGGCATATTCTTATCTAGAGTGAAGTGCTTTTCAATCACTGTAGCGCCAAGGGCTACAGCAGCAAGAGGAATGGAGAATCCAAGAGTGTGGTCAGAATAACCTACAGGCAAGCCGAAGCACTGGCGAAGGGTATTCAGAAAGTTTAAGTTCACATATTCATCCTTGGGTGGATAAAGTGATACGCAGTGCAACAAAGTCACGTTGTGACGGTATTTCTCCGGAATCAATTTGACAATGTTTTCAATCTCCGCAAGAGTGGCCATTCCTAATGCTATCTGAAGAGGATAATCCTTTGATATGGCGTATTCGATTAAATCGAGATTGGTAACGTCGCAAGAGGCAATCTTAAGGTTGGCAACTTTCTGGTCAATACAAAAATCAATGTCTTTTTTGATAAAAGCTGAAGTCCCATACTCTATTCCCAACTCTCGGGCATAGTTGAAGAACTCGATATGCTCTTGCTCTTGGACTGCAAACTTCTCGACCTGCTCAAAGATATTTTTCAAGCCAAGCTCTTTGGTTTCCCAGTTTGATACATTCTCCAAGGTAACAACTCCTTCATTGAGCTCCGTCAAATGGTCGTTCGTCCAGAGGTCTTCCTTCCTGTATAACTGGAATTTTACTGCATCTGCGCCAGCTTCTTTTGCTGCTTTTATCATTAGCTTGCCAAGCTCTACGTCGCCATTATGGTTGCCTCCTATTTCGGCAACTATGTAGGGATATCTTCTCATTGTCTATATGTTTAACTGTCTTTGTCTTGATATTATCTGCCACCAAAGTGGATGAGGGTGTGCTTCCAATTCTCTTCTGATGATGTCTTTTATTTCCTCGTCAGTCAGATTATGCAATGACAGGGCATCTTGATAATACGACTCATACTCCGCATAACCGTTTTCGAGCAAAAGTCTATAATGATTTTTCTTCAATTCTGCGAGCTGTCTGAAATGGGCAACATTAAACTTGTTGATGCCAATCATATTAGAATGATACTGGCGATAATTCACCAAAGATTCAGTGATATATCTGGCCTTCAGCCCTTTTTGCAGCAACACAGTGTATAAAAACCAATCTACAATGCGGGTTTCGGGTATCTGTAAACCGTTGGGGAGGGAGCCTAATCTAATGGCAGTGTTAGACATCCCAAAGATATTCTTGGACTTAATAAAGTCTGCATCAATCCATCGCTCTGCAGGAATCTCTTGATTAAAATAGTCATCAATGATGATATTAAGCTTTTCGTCAACAATATTGTAATTACAAACGATAATATCTGCCAAACTATTCTTGAACTCAACAATTGTACGCTCGTATCTATTAGGGGTAAATTCATCGTCCGCATCACAAAAAAGAATGTATTCGTAGCCGTGGTTAAGAGCATATTTGATTCCTTGCAGACGGTTGGCAGAAAAGCCTCCTTCTGCTTTTAGTATGATGAAATTCAGCCCGTTCAGTTTTTCTTCTACTTGGAACGTTTCGCACCCATCATTCACAATAACGATATCAAAATCCTTGCGTGTCTGATTCAATAAACTTCTACGTACATCACACAGATAGGGCAGAGCCTGAGGATAAACGACAGTAAAGAAAATACCGGGTTTAATCATAGCTATAACGAGATGTGAGTTTTAACCTTCAAAATAGCTGGATTCCCTATATATATCCCTTTTTCAGTTATTGATCTCATCACAAAAGAACCTGCTCCCACAATGATATCATCACCAATTGATATGCAATTACTCAAAACAGATTGGCTGCCAATAAAACACCTTTCGCCTATGTTGCATTCACCATTCACCATAACACCTGTAGAAACGTGGCAATGGTCTCCAATAACAGCATCATGTTCTATGTTGCTGGCTGTGTTAATAATAACATTGCATCCCACCCTTGCGCCAGCATTGACAACGGATTGGTGGAGTATAACAGTCCCTTCGCCTATTGTAGCATATTTTGAGACATGGGCAGTTGAAGCAACAATTGTTGCCAACTTTCCCCCAGCATTCTTGATTCGGTTATAGAGTTTGACACGAGTTAATGGTGACTTGATAAAACCTACGGTGACAATAAACTCAGCATTGTTGACGAAAGAAGGTATATCGTCATCAGTTCCAATAATCTTGGTTGAGAGAATCTCTTTACCCACATCTTCAGGCATATCTAATATGCCCATAATATTGTAACCGACACTTTCGGCAGCTTCTAAAACTGATTTACAGTGTCCACCACCGCCAACTAATATCAAGTTCTTCATAATTTTTAAGGAAGATGTACTAAAGGCATCTCACACTACTAGGTATGTTCACAACTCTATCTGCCAACCAGATGCTATTCTCCAAACCATCATGTTGGCAATGCTCAAACATAGGCAAACGGTTCATTAGTTCCCAAATAGGGCGTGTCATGACACCGTTGTCATTGGTTTCTTGAAGAAACTCCAATTGCTTTTCATGATCAGGAAGCACAACAGCATTCAACCAATAGTTGGAGAAACAATTCTTAGGCTCAGAGAAGAACTCTATACCATCCACATTTTTGAAATACTCTGCATAAGCAGCAGCAGTTGCACGCTTGTCAGCAATATAATCATCCAGATGCTCCAACTGAGCGCAACCAAGGGCTGCATTAATATTGGGCATACGGTAGTTATAGCCAATATGGTCATGTTTGAATTCCCAACGATGAGGTATCTTTGCCTGGGTTGTCAGGTGTTTTGCTAATACACCAAGTTCTTCGTCCATAAAGAGTAACATGCCACCACCACCAGTTGTGATAGTCTTATTCCCATTGAAACTTAGAGCACCAACTTTCCCAAAAAGGCCAGTATGAATGCCTTTGTACTTGCTCCCAATGCTCTCTGCCGCATCCTCCACGAGCTCAATATGCCATTCTGCACAGATTGCAGCCAGTTCTTCAATACGCATAGGATGTCCAAAAGTGTGCATAGGCACACATGCCTTTACTCTGCGTCCTGTCTGTTTGTTAAAGCACTGGCCATTTTTTATTTCTCCGTTCTTTTCAAGCCATGCCTTTACAGCATCAGGAGATAGACCCATCGTGCTTCTGTCTACATCAAGGAACACAGGATGAGCTCCAATGTAGCTTATTGCGTTGCAAGTAGCAATGAACGTAAGTGCTTGTGTAAGCACTTCATCTTCACGCTTTACACCCACTAGCATCATGGCCAAGTGCAAGGCGTTAGTACCGCTTACACAAACTACCGCTTTTTGAGCACCTGTGTACGCAGCCATATCCTTTTCAAAACGGTCAACAAACTGACCTACAGAGCTAACGAATGTAGTATCAATACATTCGTTAAGATACTTTTTCTCGTTGCCTATAAACCTGGGAACACTTAACGGTACAGTTTCTGACCCATAAAGCCCCTTAATATAGCTAATTACATTTTGGTACATATCACCAGAACTTGTTAAAGACTTATTGTGTCTAAGTGAGAAGATATGGGGGTATTACATCTTTTGGTCAAGATTTCTATCCTTTTCTTCGTGCTCAAAGTTTGGGATGAACTCCTTGATTAAATCAACGACTTGAGCTTTAGTGAATTCCGTTCTAGCGAAGAGGCTTTCTAATTTTATGAAAAAAGATTTCACTTCATCCATTCCATGTCTAGTCATCTGGTTCACTACGCCAAGTGCTTTGAAACGCTGCATGTCAATTCTCTCTCCAGGGATATAGAATTCCTCAAAGGCTTTTTCACCAGTAGTGTCACTTTTAAAATATACTACGGGGTATGTTGTACTATCATGCTTCATGTCTTGAGCATACTGTTTGGCTTCTTCGTCATTGGTACACTCTTTTTTAACAAAGCCCTCGGCTTTTAAAAATTCATCACAAATGCTACTGAATGTGAGCATCTGGTCTTCACCCAGTTTTGGGAAAAACACTTCTCCCCCTTTGCCAAGAATACAAGCAAGCATACAAATCTGGCCACTCTCTTCGGGACTAACAAAGTATCTTTTTACATCGCAAGGAGCAGCAAGAGGCTGGCGTTTTTGAAGCCGGTGAATCCATCCGTCAGGCAAAGAACCGTTGCTGAATGCCACATTAGCAAAGCGGGCTGTGGTGACTTTGAAGAACTTATTGTATGCCATCACCAGATCTTCCATGATACGTTTGCTTGCTCCCATAATATTAACAGGATTTGCTGCCTTGTCTGTACTCACACAGAAGAAATGTTTTGGAGGATAAACCGTCAACAGATCCATTAACTGTTGGGCTTTAATGCAATTGTTCTCAATCAATGCTTGTACACTATAGCGATCTTTTTCGCTTCTTACATGCTTGTGAGCCGAGAAGTTTGCAACAATGTCAAATCCTTTTTCTTCACGAAAAATTCTCTCAAAAATAGGGTCTGTAAAGTTGAGCGTATAGCAGCGGAACTCATCTGGCACGTACAGTCCCTTGGTACTACGCACGTCGCGCACCAATTCTGCTAATCCATTCTCGTTGAGGTCAACCACTACTACACTTCTGGGTTCAAAACGCAGTATTGCTTTGATGAAACTAGATCCAATGCTACCAGCTCCACCAATTACGCATACTTTCTTGCCTTGAATCTCTTGCGTGAGTGTTCCTTTGTTTGCCTCAATATCAGAAGCAAACATACTGTAAGACCTAAAGATTACACTATCTTCAATGAATTTATCTAAATTGAACATGCTAATCAGGTATGATGTTTTTAAGCAGGATTATGCATCTTTCGCACACTGATTCTTCTGTATTTGTCAGTGTAAGATGTAATTCGGCGCTCACTAGTGAAAAGGCTTGTGTGTTAAAGGGAATAAACTGGGGACACCGGGCTGGGGTGCCCGATGGCCGTTTGTGTGGGTTGTGGCATCTTGTTGCCGTGTATTGTTGACACTATCGCAGTAGTCACGCAATCAAGCAGTTAAGATGGCTATTTAATATATAGGTCAACCCCTCAGAAATGATGGGCTGATAATATCTTGCAAAAATACAAAAAACTTTTGGAACTATCCTCATTTTTTAACAATAAAAATGGCGGCAAAGACGCAAATATCCTTGCCGCCATCGTGGTGATTTTTGTTATTCGGCGACCGAAATCATCTGGCCGGCGCTGTGGGCGCTCATTTCGGGAGCCTGCTGGCTCTGGATGGTAGCCACGCCGCTCGAGAAGGTGCCAGGAGTGGTGGCAAACACATCGTAGGTGATGACGTGCACACCCTTGTTCAAGTGATCAAAGAACAGATTGGTGGCGCTGTCACGCGTCTCGCGATAGTAGCCTACACCCTCCTGATAGCGGTAGCCGCTGGTCTGGTCCACTGGCTCGAAGCACGAGGCGCGCTCGTCGGTGAGCGTGACATAGTCCATGGCCTGTTCGCAGGTAATAATCAGGCGCACGCGCACCTTGTCGCCTACGTGGATGGCGGTGCTGGCTGGACGCTCGGCGGCATCGAGGGCAACAAATTCCTTGCTGATGCTCATCTCCTTGATACTCACTTCTTTGACATCCTGCATAGGCAGGGTGTACTGCCAGTAAATGCCACCCCAGGCGGGGCTGCTGCCACTGCGCTCAATGGTAAACAGGCTGCCCGGTTTGGCGTCGACGTCGCGTCGACTGTAGCCGATGAAACTATCGAAACGGTCTAACACAACAGGACGGCCATCGATGCTGATGGATGGGGTGTGGCTGCGGTCTATCCACTGGCTGCCACTCGACAACAATGCCTGGACTGCATCGGCTGCCAGACTCGAGCCGCCCCAATCGGTAGTGCGCTTGCTCAGCAACATCCATTTGCGTATTTGGTCAAGTTCTTGTGTGCGACCGTCTACCTGGTTCATCGCGCGTAGGATGACGCTTGTGGCGGCCACCTGCGACGGAGTGAACCACCGCTCGTTGCGGTACTGATCCCAATACATGCCAATCTCGGGCTTCACCGAGGCAAACTGGCGCAGCGACTCGGTCAGGCGTGTGGCCTCTTTGTGATTGCCGGCACGTTCCAATGCCATGGCGTAGAACGCCTTGCTGGTGAGCGAAAGGTCAAGCTTACCCCACTTCTTGCCCATCTCCTTGATGGCCTTGTTATAGAGTTTCTTGGCATCCTTGCTCATGGGAATGTCGCTGAACAGTGAGCGAGTGTAGGCATAGTCAGAGAAGATGGCCTTTTTGTACTCTTTCTTCTTCGACTCGGCAACAGACTCTTTCTCATAGTAGTTAAGGGCGCGGGTAATCATCTGGTTCAGTCGCTCGTCGTTGGGTTGGTAGCCTAGTTGGCGCAGATTGCCCAGGATTTCTAGTACCTCGCCCGTTGCCCAGAGCGATGATTTGCAACCAGTGTACTTGTACCAGGTAAAGCCGCCATCGCTCAGTTGCAGATTAGCCAAGGCGTTGACCAGACGGTCATGTTCGGCGCGCGACTTGTCGGCATCGAAGTAGTTGGCCAGTTGCTGCATCTGCAGGGTTTGTCGCTCGCTGCTGCGTAACCAGGGCGAAGCGACGAGTGTGCCAATCTTCAGGTCGGCATTGCGATCGAGGGCCGAAACTAGCATCGAGTCTTTGGCGTTATCCTGCCAGTAGCGGAACGCCTCAGCAATAATGGGTTGGCTGTTGGCGATGCCACGTGCTACATTCAACGCATATAGGCTATGTGCAATCGAGGTAGCCACCTCGCTGTTGTCGCTGAAGATGCTGGGCAAGGCGGTCACGCAGTACCACACGGGGTTGTCGCTGTACTCGAGAGTCACGCGGGCGTTCTCGGGCACATCGGGCATCGTGAAGGTATACTGGTTTTTATCGGCATCGATAAAGAACGGGTTTGTTTCGATGATGGGCGAGATGGCAGAGAGCACGGGCAGCAGCACCTGCTCGCCGTCTCCGAAGTCATCGCCCACGGCGCGCACGCGGAATCCCACATACGGGATGGTATCAGGAACAGTCCACGACATCATCAGGGGTTTGGTGGCCTGCGGCTCGATGGACTCCTTGAACGACTGCTGGGCATACACTTTACCCGTGCGCGGGTCGAAGGCCTCAATCAACGCGTCGGCCACAATGGCGTGGTCGCTGGCGTTCTGCAGGTTGGCAGCCAGGCGGGTCACATCACCCTGACGCACAAAGCGCGGCAGGCTCGACTTAACCATCAGCGGCTTCTGCGTCAGCACCTCGGCATTAAAGATGTCGCTGGCCAGACCCTGGGTGTAGGCGATGGCCTGCACCAGCCAGGTGGTGTTGAAGTTGGGCGCGTCAAACTCCAGCGTCAGGTTGCCCTGCGCGTCGCTGGTGAGCATGGGTTGCCACAGGGCAGTCTTCACGTCGCTCATGCGCATCTCTACCTTGTCAAGCTTCTTCTGGTCGACGGTGGGTTGCTCTTTGGCGACGGATTGTTCCTCCATGTTGTTTGAATTGTGCTCAAAGACAACAGTTTCTTCCTTGAGCGCGCGGGCAGGAGCTGCACCCATTTTTAGCAACACGTGCTCATAGAACGGGTTGTCGCAGCCTTGCCAGAAGTCGCGCCCATACGTGTAGAGAATTGGGCTATTGTAACGCATCTTGTCGGTGTCGAAATAGTCGGCCTTCCAGGAGCTCTCATTTGACGTGCTGCGATAAGACATCATGTGGTCGGTGCGGATGACATTGATTTTGTAGTAGTACGGTGAGAACGACCAGGTGTTGTCGCTGAGCGAGTTCAGCGCCTTGTCAAACATCTCGAGCATTACGGCACCCTGCTGGGGCTTGCCGTTCTTGTCCTTGAGGGTGAATGACCAGCGCTCGGGCTTGCCGGGAACCAACTTGTCGCGGAAACTGGTTGCGGTGACCTTCATCGTCTTGGCGCAAGCAGGCACAGTCATCGATATTTCTTTCTCGAAGTACTTGCTGTGGTGATATGCCATGAATTTCAGGTTCAACACTTCGTCGGTCTTGGCGGGCACCAGGAAGGTGAATTCTTGGAAGCCGGCCTTGTTGCGGTGGATCCACCCGTCGCCCAGCAGTTGGGCACGGCCGTTGCCCACATAGTAGATGTGCGCCTCGGGTGTGCTGGTTCCGATGGTCACATGCGCCACGTTCTTGTCATCGATATAGTACCCGTCCTCAGGAATCCACAGGGCCTGGTCGGCAATGGGTGCCTTGCCGTCGGTCTTGCGGTAGAGATGGATGTGGGCATAAGTAGGGTTATCCTCGTCATCGGGGAGCGAGATTCGCAAGAAGTAAGTGCCCGATGGCAGTCGAGTCAGGTCGAGCGTGGGATTGTCGCTGGAGAGTGTGCCGCGGATGGTGTCGATGTTCTCGCCAGTGAGGCGATAGTTGAGTGTGATCGATTGCTGGGTGGTGTCGGTGGTGTTGACGACAAGCGGCAACTTCAGCGGAGCGACATTGTTGAAGTCAATGTCGTGGTCGGTTAATGTAACCTCGCGCTTGTTCCCGATGTGGAACCCGGCGGTGGCTTCCTGGCTCTCGCCGGTGGCGTTGGTCACCTGGGCATGGGTGACGTAGCGGTAGACACACGAGTAGTATTTACTGTGGCTCAGTTCATAGAACTTATCGTTGTCAAACGTCACCTGGAACTGCCCCTGGGCATCGGTGCGGACTAGGGTGTCGCACACCTCGTCATCGCGCTCATAAATGGGGTGATAGCGCCACCACCCCCAGAACCATTTCTGCTTGGTGAGTTTCAGCTTCACCTGGGCATCGGCTATGGGCATGCCGCTGTAGGTCAGGGCCTTGCCGCTTACGGTGATGGGCTCGCCGGGCTGGAATGTCAACTCCTCTTGCGGGAACTCGACATAGAACGTCGGGGTTTTGTACTCGCTCACCTTGAAGTCCTTCGACACGATGCCGCCTCCTTTTTGCAAGCCCAAACTGATGTAATAGGTGCCCAACAGGCGGCCCGCTTCGATCAAGGTCTTGCCCTCAACGCGGCCATAGGCATCGGTCGTGGCGGTTTGCTCGTCCACAATCTTGTGGTTAGCATCTTTGACGGTGATGAACACTTCGCGGTTGGCAATGATTGTGCGTTCGTCATGGCTGTGGTGGTAGAGGATGGCGGCCCACTGCACGGTCTCGCCTGGGCGGTAGATGCCCAGGTCGGTGAACACGTTGGCCGAGTAACCGCCTGCGCTGTTAGAAGTGTTGCGGTAGAAGTTGGTGGTGGGGCCATAGTGGTCATCGCCCTTGCTTACCGTGTAGTAAACGTTGTTGTAACCCTTGTTGTTGGGCACATCGACCGTGCCGTCTTTGGCCGTGGTCACGCGCCAGTCATTGTCGGTAACAGTGGCACCGGCAACAGGCGCGCCAGTGGCATCGTCGACAACGATGATGCGGTTAATGAGAGACTTAGTCTCATTGTCACGGAGTGGACCGGCCTCGCTCATGTTGAACGAGGCGAGGTCATAGATAATCAGACGGTTGCTCTTTTTGAAATCACTGGGAACTACGTCCTTGCCGTTGTTCTTGTAGATGGGGTAGATGACATACTTGCCGTAGGGTAGGGCGGTAAACGTGAGCTCGGCCTTATCTTCAAAGGGCACCGTGCCGTTGATGTGCACGTTTTGCTCTGCAACGAGCTTCAAGTCATTGAGTTTGAGTTTTTTGTCTTTCCATGCCTCAGTGTCAATATCTTCGGGCAGACGATAGATACCCACACGCAGGTCGTTGACGTTGCGCACGTTCAATTTCACCTTCACAGCGGCTTTCTCGGGATGGGCCGACACGTTGGAGTTCAGATGACCGTCAAAACTCACGTTGGCATTCTTGCGCTCAATATGGACGATGCTGTTGCGAATATCGTTGGCATAGATGGAGTTCGGGAATTTCTTGACATAGGCCCTGAACACATCATAGTACTTGTCGCCACTGAGGTAGCTCAATGGCAGGCCCGACTCGGGATAGTCGATAAATTCCTCGTAGAGTTTCTGGTACTTCTCATCGCGGCTGTATCCATTAGCGATGGTGTTGCAGCGGGCAAAGACGGTGGCGGTCACATCATTGGGACTGGCAGTTTCCATGTCTTTGTACAACTTTTCTTCTAGCTTGTCGGTCACGAGGTCCTCCCCACGGTAGCATAAGAAGTGGTATAGAGTCGGCACGTACTTTGCGCCCAGGTCGTCATACCGAAGAATCTTGTTGTACTCTTTGATAGGGTGTTGCAGCAGTGCCGCACGGTCGTTCACCGACAGGGTTATCAGCGAGTCAATGGTGCGGGCAAACTGATATGAGTCCCAATATGCGTATTTGTCTTGGACAGTCTTTGAGGGTTTCACAAAATCATGATCGAGGTTGCGGCGGTCGATGGGCGTGAAGTGTCGGCTGTATTCCTTCATCACGCGCGCCTCCAGATGATAGAGCAGAGCGCGGATGTCGGGACGACTCTCCTTGCGGGCTACCTTGTCGATGTCTTCAATGATTTCGCTCATGTTCTCGATGGTGATGCTACTCTTGGCCAGCGACGAACGGATCAGCGCATCGACAACCAGTTCACCATCGCCTTTGGCCAACGCCTGCTTCAGGTCGGCTTGTGCTTGCTCGGTCACATCCTGCGGGAAGTTGAAGTCCGGACCATTGTCACGGGCCACAACCTGCCCAAAGAACAGCATGGCAAGCAATAGGGCAAATAGTTTCTTTTTCATAATGCAAGTATTTTGGGGTTTATATATGCGGATATTGAAGAATATTTGCAAATGTAGGAAAAATAATTGTAATTCCGCCTACTTTTTTGAGAAAAAGTAGGCGGAATTACGGTATTTATTTGCTGGCAACAGTCAGACGCTCGCCAGCACTATGGGCGGCAATCTGCGGGGCATACTGGCACTGAATCGAGGCGATGCCGGCGCTGAATGTGCCTGCGGCGGTGACATACACGTCGTAGGTCATGACGTGTGTGCCCTTCTGCAAGTTGCTGAAGAACAGGCGCGTCTGCGAGTCCTTGGTCTCATGGTAGTACCAAGTGCGGTCGGCCGAACGGTACCCACTCAGCTTGTCCACGGGCTCGAAGCACGATGCGCGCTCGTCGACCAGCGTCACAAAGTCGAGGTCGCGGTTGCACTTGATGACAGTGCGCACACGCACGCGGTCACCCACACGGAACGTGGTGGCTGGTGTCAATTTGCCGTCGGTGCCAACAACGCTATAGTCCTTGCTCACGCTCAACTCGTCAATCGCCACAGCTGGGATATCGGTCATCGGAGCCTTGAACTGGCAGTAGACGGCTCCCCAGGCGGGATTGTTGCCATTGCGATGGATGCTGATCTCATCGCCTGGTTGGGCATCAATGGTCTTGCGGAAGTAGCCCAGATACTCGTCCATCTTGTCGAGCTGCAACGGCTTGCCGCCAATGGTGACTTGGGCAGACGTGTTGCGCTCGAGCCACTGGCTGCCAGTTGACAACAGCGAGTAGACGGCATCGGCGGCAAGGCTCGAGCTGCCCCAGTCGTTGGTCTGCTTCATCAGCAACATCCACTTGCGCACGTTGTCAATCTCTCCTTGGCGCGGGTCGCACTCATTGAGTGCTTGCAGGATGGTGCTGGTCACCGCCACCTTGTCAAAGTAGCGCCAACCCACCTGCAGGTTGTCCCAGTAGGTGCCCAGCGCGGGCTTGGTGATGGCAAACTGGCGGATGCTCTCGGTGATGTCGCGGGCGGTCTTCTGATAGCCGTTGCGGTTCAAGGCCAGCGCGAAGTAGGCTTTCTCGCCCAGCGACAAGCCTTTGCTCCAGTCCTTGGACATCTGCTTGAGCGCGCCATCAAACAGCGACTGCACGTCGCGGCTCATCTTCACCGTCGGGAACAGCGAACGTATATAGACAAATGTGCTGAACCCAATGTAGTCTTTTTTGTTCTTACGCTCACGATATTGCTCGAGCGTTTCTTTGTCATAATAACTCAGGGCGCGTTGCAGCATTTGGTTGACCTCAGCATTGTCCTTGAGGTAGCCCAGATGCTGAACCTCGCCAATCAGCTCCAGCACCTCGCTGGTGGTGTAGTACGACGATGTGCAACTGGGATAGCGGAACCAGGTGAATCCGCCATTGCTCATCTGCAATTCTTTCAGCGAGGTGACGATGCGTTGGCGCTCCTTGGCCATCTTTGGAGTGTCAAACAGTTCGTCCAGGCGCGACATGCGCAGGGTCTGGCGGTCGGCCTCACGCACCCACGGCGAGGCGAGCAGGGTGCCAATCTTCAAGTCTTGGTTTTTGGCCAGCATCGACACCAGGGTGGAGTCTTGTGCGTTGGCCTTCCAGTAGTTGATGGCCTCACGCACTTGCGGCTGGACACTGGCCACACCTTGTGCCACCTCGATGGCAAATAGCGAGTGCACGAGCGACGAGGCGGTCACGCAGTGTTCGTCAAAGATGGTGGGCAGGGCGGTCACGCAATACCATATGGGGTTGTCGCAGTACTCCAGCGTCACGCGGGCATCGCGGGCACTTTGCGGCAGCTGCAGCGAGAACTGCGGTGCACGGGCCTCGATGTAGAACGGTTGGGTCTCAATCACGGGTTGGATGGCTTGCAGTACGGGTACCATCACCTGTTCGCCGTCGCCGTAGTCCTCGTTGGCTGCCTTCACGCGGAAGCCCACAAACGAAGCCTCCTCGGGCACCGTCCAGTCGATACTCACTGCTTGCGTGCCGCGGGCATCGAGTGTGTGGTGATAGTTCTGCTGGGTGTAGACTTCACCGCTGCGGGGGTCAAAGATTTCGATAATGGCATCGACGACAGTTGCCTGGTCGGTGGCATTTTGCAGGTTCGCGCTCAGGCTCACTTGGTCGCCCTGGCGCACGAAGCGTGGCAGGCTCGACTTGACCATGATGGGCTTCTGCGTCACCACCTCACGTTTCAGGTTGTCGCCATACAAATCCTTGTCATAGCCCACGGCTTGCAAGATCCATGTGGTGTTGAACTCGGGTGCCTTAAACTCGACCGACACGTTGCCGTCCTTATCACTCGTGAGCATCGGCATCCACAACGCCGTCTTCACATCGGCTTCACGCAACTTGATATTGCCCAGGCATTGCATAGCCTCGCCCTCATCGGCTGCACACTCCAACTCTACGGCTTCTTTGGAGTCAACCATAGCGCTTCTGCGAGCGGTGTTCATCTTGGGCGCAGCACCATATGCGACTTCAGCATCCATCATCACGCCTCCCGCGGCGGCATCTTCCTCCGCCACCATGCCGCGCACCATCTTGAACAACATGTGCCCGCGGCCCAGGAAGCCGAACAACTCCTGATTGTAGGTGTAGAGTTCGGGAATGCCCCAGCCGCGTTCACTGATAATCTGGCCTTGCCAAGTAAGGTAGGTGCTGTTGTCGTTATAGATGTGTATTCGGTTGATATCGAACCAAGTCGATGAGAACAGATAGGCATAGAATCGCCAGTCATTCGGACTGATGTCGTTGATGGCCTTGTCGGTCATCGACAGGAGCATCGCGCCCTGGCGTCGGCTCTCGTTCTTGCCCGTGAGTTGGAAGGTCCAGCGTTCGGTCTTCCCAGGCACCAGGCGGTCGCGGAACGACGTGACGCGGATGTGCAGCGAGTCGGTGGCGGCGGGCGACACCAGATGCTCGGTCTTGGAGGTAAACTCTCCGTTATGGTAGCTCACTAGCTGTACGTCAAGGTAGTTCTCACGGTCGGTGGGAACATCCAGCACAAAGTCATGCAGTCCTGGGCTGTAGTGGAGCCATCCTTCGCTCACCACGCCCTTGCGGTCGCTGGCAATGTAGTAGATGTGCGCTTCTTGGGCGCTGGTGCCCACTAGGATATGTCCTTTGTTGTTCTTGTCGATGTGGTTGGCCGAGAGGTCCATCCACAGAGTAGTGTCCTTGATGGGCGCTTGCTTGTCGCTCTTGCGATACAGGGTCAGCGTGGCCTCGGCATCAACGTCTTCTTCATCTTCGTCGGCATCCAAGATATGCACCTTGAGCCTATATTGCCCTGACGGAATACTTGACAAGTCTAGCACGGGATGGTCGGTGTTCAGGTTGCCCGTGGCGACCACCTTTTTGGTGTCGAGTTCTGTCAACTCCCAGGTGCAAGGAACCGAGGCATCATTCTCATTGGTACTGTTGTACTTCAATGGCAAGGTGATGGGCGCATTGCCTTCGTGGGTAATCTCGTCAGACATTGAGATGCCGCGGCGCGTGCCCACGATAAAGGTGTGCGAGGTTTCTTGTGTCTCACCAGCACCGTCGGTCACCTGGGCTTGTAGGGAGTAGTTAAAACGAGCCCATTTGCAGTGTTCCTGATTCTCGGTGAAAAGCGTGTCGGGAAATTCGATGCTGAACTTGCCTTCAGCGTCGGTTGTGACTGTGGTGTCGCTGATGACCTCGCCTTGATTGCGGGTGCTGTATTGCCGCCACCACCACGTCCACTGCTGTTGGCGCAGGGTCAGTTTTACCTCGGCATTAGCCACGGGCATACCACTATAGGTCTCGGCCTTGCCCTCAATCTTCACGGGGCGCTTGTGCATATAACTGGGCTTGGCGTCGGGGAAGGTCACCGCAAACGTCGGAGTCTTGTACTCGCTCACGTTGATGTTGTATGTACCAGTATAGCGCTCGTAGTTCTCGCCGCTATACACCGTCAACTCCCATTGGCCGTTCATGCGATCGGTGGGTAGTTTGAACTCGCCCTCAAAGCGGCCATACGCGTCGGTCATGCCGCTGATGGTGTCAACGCCCTCGTCAGAAGTGTCGCTCAGCCGAATCTGGATGGGGGTGTTCGACTTGATGATGCGGCTCACATTATCATGATAATAGAGGATGGTGGCTACCTTGACGGTCTCGCCTGGACGATAGATGCCCAGGTCGGTGAACAGCTGGACCGACACATGGCTGTTGTCGCCTGGCTCGTACTTGTAATAATTGAGCCCGCGATGGTAGCGGTCATTGCCCCGTGAGGCATAAAAGTTGTCACGCTCCACCTTGTCGGGGACAATGATGCTACCGTCAGCGCCAGTGATGCCTGATGCCTTGGCACCCTCAATCTTCACTTCGGCGATGGGCGCACCCGTCTTGTAGTCTACGGCGAACACGCGGTTCTTGCCACGCGGCTCCGTCACGCTGAACAGGGTAATGTCGGTCACCGTCAGCGTTTGGCTACGGCTCACGTCTTGCTCGGCTTGTTTCACACCATCGACTTCGTAGGTGGGCAGGATGACATATTGCCCATAGGGCAGTGGGTCAAAGGTAATGGTGCGTTCAGGTGCATTAAACGGGATGGTGCCTTGCTCGTTCACCATGCGGGTCTGAACGGGTTGCAACTGTTTCACCTGCAGGCGTGTGCCTTCGCGGTCGCGGTTTACAAGGTTGTCGGGCACGCGATAGATGGTCACGGTCAAGCGGTTCACGTTGCGCGAGTTGATGGTCACCTTCACCGAGTCGCTGCTGTGCAGCACTTCTTCATATTCGAGGTGGGCGTGGCGACGCTCCAACTCTGCAATCTTGTTCTCAATCGAGCGGGTGTAGATGCTCTCGGGGAAACGCGCCACATAGTCCTTATAGGCGGCGTACAAATCCTCGTCGACGTAGGTCTCGCGCAGGGCAAGGCCGCAGTGCTCGTTGTCTTTGAATTGCTTATACAGTTTCTCGGCATTCCCGCCTGTGCGTAGGCAGGCATAGATATAAGCAGGTATATTATCCACGACACTTTGTCTCCAGAGATTTCCAACTATGCTATCATTTCCGCACTGTAGGCACAGAAATTGATAAAGTGTAGGTACCAACAAAGCACCCTGCTCATCATAGCGTATGATTCCTTCAAACTCGGTGATAGGATGGCGTTTCAATTCCTCAGGTTGGCTCAATGCAGCACATTGCAACTCGTTAATTTTTTTTCCGAAGCTTGCATCGTCCCACGTGCTGATATCATCGGCCTCGACATCCTCGTCGGGGTTCTCGCGGTCCCAAACACCATATCTTAGATGATACTCTCTGAACACACAGGCCTCGAAGTAGTTGAGCAATGCGCGATATTCGGGGCGTTTTTCTTGTTGAAGCGTCGATTCGATTCGGCTTACAATATCGCCCATGTTCTCTTCAGAGATCCCGCTTTGCGCAATGGAGTAGCGCACGATGGCATCTACCACCAGGCGACCGTCACCGCTCTTCAGAGCGTTCTCTAGGTCGGCGAGCGCGTTTTTGGACACATCTTGAGGATAGTTGAAATCAACTACCTTGTCTTTGGCTGCACCATGCAGCGAGAATGGTAATAATCCCATAATGGTTACTACTAGGAGGGTTAATATCTGTCTCATAGAATCTTTTGTTAAGCGGTTTACTATGATTACGAAAAACTAATATCAAATATTGTGCCAGTGAGCGCAAAGCAAAATTTATTTTGTCTCTGCCAAGCGCAGCCAATATTATCTAAATATTGTGCCAGTGAGCGCAGCCAATAATATCTAATTATTGTGCGACTGAGCGTTGGTCATAAATATTGGGACAAATCCAATAAATATTAAAAATCAGATGAATGATCTATAGTACAAAATTACTTCAATATTGATTCCCGTCCAAATTATTTTATTCCCAAATGCCTTTGTAATAAACACACAGCCAACAAGTTGAAAAATAAATTTTGCCCAGAGCGATATGCGGCTTGCCCAAAATAGGTTTTAAGCCTCATTTGGGTCGAAATATGGTTCAATATCCCGAAATGCTGATTGAATAAACATTCTGTTGTTGGGGATAATAGGTATGTAGCCCACAAATAAAAAGTCTGGGTAGCGGTTGCTATCCAGACTTGTGATTGCAATGATCGGAGGTCATTTCTTGCGCCCCTTGAGCATCTTGCGAGTGAACTTGTTCTCGGCCTGCTTGAGCAGGAACAACTGACGCTTGGACAGTATCTTGGAGAACTTCTCGAAGTACTTAGCCTCAATCTCGCCCTCGCGAACCTTGATGCGCGACAGCGCTTCGGCTGCCTGAGCATACTCACTGTCGCTGGGTGCTTTTTTCTTCTCGACACTCGCCGCCAGAGAGCGGGCATCACGATTGGTTGTGTAAATCTCACGCTCCATGGCCTCGTACAGCGGCATGAATTGCTCTTGTTGCGTGGGTGTCAACCCCACCTCCTCGATGAGCATCTTGTGCTTGGCGTCGAGCATCTCGTTGGCCCACTTTGAGCGATCTTGCGCCGAGGCACTGAGTGTAGCCAACACGATGAGTAGGAATGCGATCGATTTTTTCATGACAACGTCAATTTATTTTGGCAATTCCTGCTCTTTCTCCATGTCGTTCATGACACTGTCCTCATAGGTGAGGATGTCATAGTCGCTGGCCACACCACTCATTATCAGCTCGTCGGCATTGTTCTCGTCGGCGATGCCGGCGGCAATCTCCTTCACGCGCAGGTCTTGGTCGGCGGTGCCATTGAAGTGATTAAACACATTCATCATGCACCAGATGCCGGCAAATGTGGCTGCCATATAGAGATAGGGTCGCACACGCACCCACATCGAGGGCTTCTCATCAACATCGGTGATGGTGACATCAGGCAGTGAGTCAATGAGTTGCTGGTTGAATTGCTCAAAGAACCCTTCGGGAACCTTGAAGCCAGCATCCTTGCCCAGCTTGTCGAGTATTTGAGACTTTTCTGTTTTCATTGCACTCGTTTGACTTACATTGTTAATAATGGTTTAATCATGTTCGGCAAAAAAAGCCTCAATTTTTTTCACAGCATGGTGAAAGGAAGCTTTCAGCGCACCAACCGACGTGTTCAGGATTTCGGACATGTCCTCATATTTCATCTCGTCGTAGTAGCGCATGTTGAACACCAGGCGCTGCTTCTCGGGCAATGTGGCGATGGCCTGCTGCAGGAGTACCTGGGCCTGGTCGCCGTCAAACCACTCGTCGCTCTCCAACGAGTTGGTCAAGAATGAGTCATCATCGTCGAGCGAGATGTTGTTCTGCATTTTCTTTTTGTTGATAAAGGTGATGGACTCGTTGATGGCTATCTTATAGAGCCATGTCGAGAGCTTGGCATCGCCACGAAAGTGGTCAATGCTGGTCCAGGCCTTGATGAACGTGTTTTGCAGAACATCGCTCGCATCGTCATGGTCAATCACCATGCGGCGAATCTGCCAATACAGGGTGCTTGAGTAGTGCTCAATCACCTTGCCAAAGGCAGCGCGGGCAGTGTCCTGGTGGTGCAACTGCTCGATCAATGCGGCTTCGTCGTAGGTGTGGGTTGCCATGGTTTACAGGTTTGTCACAAAGAAGTGTCCGTTGAGAGCGATGGTGGTGGGATTGTCTTCGGTGCCGGTTTCGATCATGCCGGTGATGACTTGGCCTTGCTGGGTGATGTCGATATTGATCGTTCGAGCGCGATATTGATCGATGTCAACGCCAAAGGCATCGGCGGTACCTTCGTGCTCGGTGGGGGTGATGTTGGTGCCGGTCAGGTGATAACCTGTAGTAGTGGCTTGCGCCGTGAGGTTGTCATAACGCAGCGTGGAATACTTGCGGCCGTTATCATCGGGATGAAAATCAAACAGGTACAATGTACCCTTGTCACATGCAGTGTTAAGTAGCACGCCATAAGTGATGTCATCGGCCGTGTAACTTTCTGTGCTGGAAAAATTAGTGGTCGTGTAAGGATAGAACGGCTGCAGGGTCGAGTAGCACTGATACTGGTTGTCGACAGTATACTGAATGAATGTGGGGCCTGCCAGATTGATTTTGCCGCGCATGTTGTTGATAGTGTGCGAACCGGCAGTCACATTGCTGGCCTCAAAGGTGTAGGCAAAGTTCTCATCGTCGCAGGCGCTCAGCGGCATGAAGGGGGTGGTAAACTCAACAGTACTGCTGTTGCCCACCTTAAGAATCATCTGCACCTGCATGGATGGTGTGGCTTCGTTACGAATCACAAATTTACTATTCGACTGCGAAAAAGTCACCGAGTTGTCGGCAGTACTTACAGCGCGATTGTACGTGATCATGATAGATGACGTCTCGTTTTTGGGCTCGTCACTGTTGCATGCTCCCAGCATCAGCATGAGAGCAAAGGCAAAGAATAAATGAATCTTTTTCATATTCGATTTGGGTATGATAATTGGTCAAAATAGTGTTCCAGTGGCGTGCATCTGGGCACGGCTCACCTCGACTATGCGTTGCTGGGTCATCAACGGATCTCTGCTGATGGTGTCGGTCACGCGCTTTAGTCGCACCATGGTCCAGCTGCCGCTCATCGAGCGTTCCATCACATTGAGGTCGGCTTGAAGGTTCTCAAAGCGCAGAAACAGGCTGTCGCCAAAGGGCGTCGTGGCCGAGCCGGTGGTGACGTCATGGCGATAGTATTGCCCTTTCTCGGTCACCTTCTCGTTGGCAGCGATGTGAAAGCCAGTGCTAGTGGTGGTCAGGGGAAGCCCTTCGAGTTGAATGACGCCATAGCGCAACGTGTCTTGCAGCTGCACCAGGTCGCCGATGTTCAGGTCAGCAGTATTGCCGTCGGGATGCAAGGAAAACAGATAGTTGCCATAGGGGTGCGTGCCTGTCTTTCCGTCACTGAAGGTCATCACAGTCTTCACGGGGCTGTAGTACAGTTGGTTGCTAGTACCGGTCACCTGCGTCGTGCCATCGAGCTTAAAGCTCAATTCGGCGATGTAGTCATTGCAGTCAAGCAGCGCAACCAGGTTGGTTACGCGGGGATCGCTAGTCGTTGACACGTTGGCTTTGTAGTGGTTCTTTTCCTCGTCATAGGTCAATGCCACACCCGTCAGCGCAAAGGTCTGAACAGTGCCGTTTGGCGCAATCTTGATGGTGATGTCGGCTGTCGAGGTCTTGCGGTGAATGGTGATGTCGCACGACTGAAGCGAGGTTGTGGGCGTGGTGCCACCAATGTGGAACAGCTCAAACGTGCTGAACTTAATGTCACGGTCGCGGGGTATCACCGGATCGTCGTCGCCGCAACTGACCACCGTCATTGCAATTACTGCAACTAGCAGATATAGAATCTTTTTCATTTTTGCTTTTTTTAATTCTAGTGCAAATGTAATGCTTTTTATCCTACTAAACGCACGAACTACCGAAATATAGCTTGCGCAAGGGCGATTTTTAAAGTTATTTAATCGAAAATAACAAAAATGTGCGATAGCCACAATGACGATCGCACATGTGATGGTGGATGAAGACAGTTCCAGCACTAATTAGCTACCTTTGAATGCCTTTCACTCCCTTGATTTAAAGATACAGTTTGCCGCTCTTCTCATAAGAGCCACCCATGCAGTCAAACGAGATGCTATACTCCTTGTTCACCACGTCGACAACAATTTCCATGTTGTCGATGGTGCTCTGTTCAAATGGAACCTCGATGTTGCCTTCTTTGTACAGACCCGTGATGCCAGTGCCTGTAGCGATATAGCCCGTCTTGGTCGACGTCAGTGTCACATGCTCATCATAGGGGATGGTGATGGTCATCTTGGGCGACTGGCGATCACCAATGCTGAACTGTACGTTGTTCAATACCAAATGGCCAGTATAGCTGCCTTCGTTACCAATCTCAGATGTGAATATAAAGTATGTATCGGTGGTAGTGGTATAGTTCAAGTTGTCATCGGCCAACTTCGACAAAATGGTCGAGGGGAAGGTGTAAACCTTCGATGTGCCACGTTCCGACACCACCGAATAAGTCAAGTAGTGCATAAACAGACCGATGTGGGCATTGCAACGAACATCTTTCACTTGGTAGCCTTCCATTACGGTATAGGTTTTATCGCCCGAGGTCAGAGAGTAGCGGTCGCTGCTGGCAAAGGTGGCGCTCAGGTTGTCGAGCGTGAACGTCTGCGCGGGCATCATGGGAGCGTATTTGACATCATGAAGCTCAAGCTTGACGCTGCCCTTTACATAGTCAATAAAGAATTTAGGATAACCATTGGTGTTGTCATAGAACGATTCACCGCTCACGGTCTTGGTTATCAGTCCAGTTACACCATACTCATAAGTGTCAGTCTTAATAGGGTCATCATTACTACATGAGGCGAACCCCAAGGTCATGGCTGCAACAGCCAGCATCAAATAATACTTTTTCATTTTTTATTTTTTTATTTATTTTATTGTAGTGTACAAGTGAACTAGTAAAAACAACCTCCATCCTCCACCAGGAGATGGCTGTTATAGATGAATCCGCAAGGTGGCTCCCATCGTGCGTCCCTGGCCGCGTTGCAAGAACTCATGCCCAATCGACACGAAGTAGAACGTGCTAAACCGTGTGTCGGTCAGGTTGCGGCCCCACAGCTGCAGCGAGTAATGCTTGCCTGCAAGCGTAACGCTGGCACCCACAAGCGCATAGAATGGCTGACGCATCGTGTTAGCCTCGTTCCAGTAGATCTCACCCGCACCTCGCACATGGGTGTCGAGCGTCAGTTGATGCGCCCAGTCACCACCATTGAGCGAGAACGTGTGCAATACCTGGGCATACAGGGTGTGCTGTGGAGAGTAGGGCACATGGCGGTCGTTATAATCGGCCTTGCCGTCGTTATATTCCACAAACCGCGCGTCGGTGAAGCCATAGTTTACCAGCAGGTCACCGCCGCTCCAGGGAAGGGCATGCACCGACAGTTCGCCACCCACACTGCGCGTCTTGCCTGCATTGGTCATCACGCGACCGGTGGTGGTGCCGTCGGGGAAGATGGTCAACTGGCGGTCGCGACAATCCAAATAGAACACGCTCGCGTCGGTCGTCAGGCGGCCATCACAACCCGTCCAGTGGACTCCCAGCTCATAGTTCCATGCCTTCTCGGGGCGATAGCCCACGATCTGGTCAATGTCATAGCTCGCACCAATGCCCATCATGCCCATCAACCGCTGCTGCAGCACGTCGCTGAACATCTGCGTGTTGAAACCGCCAGCCTTAGACCCTTTCGACACCGTCAAGTTGAGGCTGGCATGGTTGCTCACATGATAAGTAACGTTAAACTTGGGCAATAATTGCACAAAATCTTTCTTGAGTGTGCCATGGTCATCGATGTCGATGTTGTTGTGCGCATAGGTGCTTCCGTCGGCTAGCTTGGTAATGCTGTAGCCAGTGTGGGTGTGGCTATGATATCGCAATGTGGCATGTTCATAGTCCAGGCGCAGGCCAGCGACAAAGGTCCAGCGGCCCCAGCGATAGCTCGACTGGTGATACAGGGCAGCACCCCAGGTGGGCATGGTAAAGTCGCTGCCCAATACAAAATGGCGCTCATCCCAGCGGATGGGATAGTTGGGCATCGCTTCGTTGCGGTGCCCCTCAATCAGCTCGGCGATGCCAGTGTCCTTAAAGGTTACGGGAGCTTGCATCTTCATGTGACGATAGTAGCCAAAGGTGCCCAGCGTCCACTGGTAAGCATTGCCTCCATGGCTGCGGGCAACGATGTCCTCGGTCACTGCATGCTCTTTGCGAGCTTGAGTCAGTGTGAAATAGGGCAGGGGAGTGAAGTCCTGGTCGAGCGTCATGTTGTCGTTGAGATACTGATAACTGGTGATGCTCGACAAGGTGTAGTGCGCATTGCGCTTCTGCACCGTCAGGCCGTCCATGATAGCGGTGCGGCGGTAGAAGCAGGTGTCGTTGTAGGAAATTTGGCCCGTGGCAGTATATTCGTAAGGATAGCCTCCTTGGCGGCTCACCGACAGCGATATGATATTGCTCACATGCCAACTGTCAGCAGGAAGCCATTCGAGTTTCAAGCGGCCGCTGCCTTGGTGCTCCCAGTCGGTCAAGTGGCCATTGTATTGGTTGCGGCGCGACCCGTCGGTCGATGTGTAATAGGCCGTGGCCGACAGACCCAACCGCTCGCCAAACTTGTGATAGTGGCTCGCGCCTGCCTTCCAGGCGTTGTGCGATCCATATTCGGCCAACAGGCGTGTGCCTTGATAGTTCAGTGGCGACAGCGTATAGATGTTCATTACGCCGCCCATCGTGTTGCGGCCATAGAGGATGCTCTGAGGCCCGCGCAACATCTCCATGCGGCTGATGTCCAGCAGGTCAAAGTCATAATTTTCCTTGCACAGCACTGGCACATTGTCGATGTTCAATCCCATTGCGGGCTGGTCGATGCGGGCACCGATGCCACGCACATAGATGGTCGACGTCATGCGGCTGCCATAATCGGGGATAAACAGGTTGGGCACCATCTCTGCCATCGTCTTGCTGCCCAGCAAGGCATTCTGCTCCACTTGGCGGCGCGACAGGGTAGTCACCGATGCCCCTTGCACCGATGTGGCACTTTGCTTGATGGCTGTCACCTCGATGTCGGCCAACTGTAATGTGTCTGTATTGATATGATTGTCAGGTGTTTGCGCTATGGCATTTAATCCAATCGCAGCAAATACCACGCATTTCAATTTCATGGCGCAAAATTACAACCATCGCGCATCACGTCCAATCCCCATTTATAGTGATTTTGTGATGAAAACCTCGCTTTCGGGCTTTTTTTGTGGTGGGCTGGGGACG
>JAEEGF011390241.1_pt1 | contig 27759 bp, 21 predicted proteins | sample 9134171 | NCBI WGS metagenome assembly JAEEGF01 (sample SAMN16246542, study PRJNA631951) | gut metagenome | biome: gut microbiome; feature: rumen; material: AP-attached | host: Bos | place: Iran: Karaj | collected 2018-10 | reverse complement strand
TGATGAAGGTGGACTTGCTTGGAATGATCCGGAGATAGGAATTGAATGGCCAAGGCTTACCGGAGAATATCGAGGAAGTGCTTCAGCTGAAGGATATAAACTTGAAGATGGTTGTGATTTGACGCTTTCAGACAAAGATCAAGGCTGGAGTGGGCTTAAAGATACTTTTTAAAATGCATCAAAGAATTCGATAACTGTAGTTATAATTGCACACTTGCAAAGAATCTTGTGGGATGGCAGAATAGTTCTAGATTTGCACTGACATTTGAGGTAAAAAGTTCTTTTACATGACTATACTATTACTATTTCTTACTATACTTTTAGTTTTTACTATCACTCTCCTTGTTGTAGAAAAGCTCCTGTTCCAACCATTCAAAGGAACTGCCATTAAATGGCTCCACCATTCCGATCAAAACGGACGCAAAGTTCTTTTCAAAAGCGGAAGAAATGAACTATCAGGTTGGTTCTATGGAGAGGACAACGACAATGCGAAAGGCATGATCATAATCTCCCACGCAATGGGTGTTACATCTGAGTACTACCTGCCAGAGATCATGTATTTTGCTGACAGGGGATATAAGGTATTTGCATTTGATAACACCGGATATGGATACAATAAAGGCTTGTTTTGGGGATTTCCTCAAGCAGTTAAGGATTTGAAGAGTGCCATTATCTTTGCAGATGATCACACGCTTCCGATTATTCTCTTCGGGCATAGTATGGGTGGGTATGCTGTGAGCACAGTATTAGCAGATCCAGAAGTAAAGTCACACAATATAAGTGGTGTTATAGAATATTCAGGTTTCAATGATATTAAAGGTGTCGTAAGGGACTTTTTAGGTGCCGATAATAGTCTGCTTAAGAAGTTTATGGCTGAGCTTATATGTTTGGGGCAGTTCTTGATCTTTGGTAGAATGATTTATAATAAAGCTTCAGATGTGGTCAATGCAAAATCTGATGTTAATTTTATTATGGTTCACGGGACCAAAGACGAGGAAGTTCGTATTGGCTCTACAGCGCTAATATCCAGGGACTTTGCTAATACTAATGTGCGAAAGATACTTGCCTACAATGAAGGCGTCAATACGCATATGGGAGTTATCCGAAATGATAAGGGATCAAAACCGGATGTGAACCAAAAGATATTGGATGAGATTATTAGCACTTTAGGCTGAATATGAGCGAAGAAGGGAACCTGTCTGAATCTCTCTGACAAGGATCAGAAGTGGCTTGGTCTTCAAGATACATTTAAATTCTGATAATAATCAGTTTTATAACTTACAACACGGTATAAAATTGCATGAACTATAACTTTTGGCAATCTATCATAGATGACTTAGAAAATCACTTTGAAATAGGTATTTTCACAGGGGATACTTATATAATATTCAGTATATTTATCCTCCTTATGTTGCTGATGTTTGTTTTTATAAGATCAGACAATACCAAAGAACGAATAATGCAGGCTGCCCTGCAGGGATATATGTTCATAGTTTATTCTATGGCAGTTATCCTCCATTACAAAAGATTTGAGCGAAAGGTTAACTTTCAGCTGTTTATATCCTACAAAAGGGCAATTGAGTACGGAAACAAATACCTGTTTTATCTCGGCATAGAGAACGCGCTGGCATTTGTGCCGATCGGAATATTGATTCTAATACTTCTTAAGAGGGAAAAGAAATTTAGTTCGGTTTTACTGACCACGGTGCTTAGCGGTGCCTTTTCGCTTTTGATAGAAGTAGTTCAGTATATTTTTGTTGTAGGTGTCTTTGATGTTGATGACCTGTTCCATAATACTTTGGGTGGTTTTCTTGGAGCATTGCTTGCATTTGTGGTTTTCAGGATCAGAAACAAAATTAAAGCAGAATTATCGTAATCCTGCTTTAATGATATCAAAGGCGTTATTAGGGACTTTATAGGCGCTCATGGCAGTCTGCCTAAGAAGATGTTTGCATTACGAAGAATTGACGGTATATATATTTAATGATAAGATACGTATATTAGTATATATACATGCACTTTGGATGTAGCATTTCAGTTTTTATGGAAGGATCATTTTATCAATGCTTATAAGAGATCGTATATTTCAGAAACTTGATGAACTGGATATGACACAGAAGGAGTTTTCTATAAGAACAGGTATACCCCAGACTACTATCAGTGATTGGCGTAAGAAGAGGACTAATCCAACAGCAGAGAAGATAATGGTGATTTGCAAGGTGCTTGATGTCACACCGGAGTGGCTTCTTTCTGGGATTGAGCCGCAAGGAGACAGAGGTAACCCCCAGAAATGGTATGCCATAGATTCTGAAACTGAAGTTGGTAGATTAGTAGTAACTTTTAATGCTATGAATCATGGAATGCAGGAGAGGCTTCTAGGCTATGCTGAGGCACTTTCTAAAATGTAATTTTAATTTAAAATTCATATACGTATAATAGGATTATTTTAAAAACTCATTGAATGCAAGTTTTTGACATATAGCTTGCTAACAATAAATATAAATGCAATAATCGGAGTAAGAGAAGGCATATGGACACAAATTTATCCCAGACTATAGATATTACTACTGAAAGAGCCAGATACGATGAATATATAAAAGAGATTTTATCTGACAAGCAGATTTTGGCTAGAATATTAAAATATACTCTTGAAGAATTTCAAGATACAGATATAGATACTATAATTGCCAATATAGATGAACCAGAAGTTTCAAAAGTTAGAGTAGAACCAGGGCATACCAATACAGAGACTATAAAAGGGGCACCCACTGAAGATAATGTGCCTGGCGAAGGGAAGATTTTCTTTGACATAAGATTTTCAGCTTATTCCAAGGATGAGCTCATCAAGATTCTGATTAATATTGAAGCTCAGAAGAGCACGAATACATCAAAGCTAGGATATCATCTTGATAACAGAATAATTTATTATCTGGGACGAATGATATCAGCCCAAAAGGAAGTAGAGTTTGCAAAGTCGGATTATGATAACTTAAAGCCTGTAAGAAGCATATGGATATGCATGGATGCAGGTGATAATGAAGATTCTATTAATCGTATTAGATTTGTACAAGATACTGTATTTGGAAAAGATATAGAGTTTTCTAACATTAATAAGGTTCAAGGCATTATAATAAGGTTAAGAAGTAATATTGATGCAATGGAGTCAAAGAATGCTCTTATTGCTATGCTTGAGGAACTTCTAAAGAATGAGCCGGTAGATATCAAGAAACAGCGCTTGTCAGAGGACTTTGGCCTAAAGATGAGCATTGACATAGAAAGGAGACTTGGTGATATGTGCAATTTAAGTCAAGTTTTGATAGATCGTGGACTAGAAGAAGGCGTAGAAAAAGGCGTAGAAAAAGGTAAAGTAGTAGCCAGATTTGAGGATGGCATGAATATAGAAACAATTGCCCATAAATCACAGCTGTCTGTTGAGAGGGTTAAGGCTATCCTGAAAGAGGAAGGACTTATATCCTGATTTTGTGTTATAAAACTCTCCGATATGCCGGAGAGTTTTTTAGTGCCGAAAGCGGCCAATTAGCTTGGTTCTATCATCATACAAATCAATTAAACAAAAATAAATAGAAATATGATATTTTTGAAGATAGGTGATTTGATATCCTATTCCTCGTGATTGTGATTAAGAATTTACTTTATGCCGCAGTACCTGGCATTTGGTATATAAAAATCGTTACGGAGGGATAGGAACGATGAGAAAGATGAAACGCGTATTGGCTATGGCCATGGCACTTGCAATGATGCTCACTACATTTGGCAGTGATATAAGTGTTATAACATCATACGCAGAAGAAATGACTGATATCGAGCAATCAGATATCGATACAGTCGAGACACCGGTTGAGGAAGGATCTGAAAACGGTGAGGAACAAGTAACTGATGTATCTGCAGAAGGATCAGGTGAAGCTGAGACTTCTGAGCTTGCAGAAGATGCTTTTACAGAGTCAGCTTCAGGCGATTCTGTAAATGAGGATGCAATTGACGCAGCTAGTACAGAAACATCTGCAGATGATTCTGCAAGTGTAGCAAGTACTGACGAAGCAACAGACAGTGCTTCAAATGCAGCAAGTGCTGCAACAACTGATGAAGCTGTAACAGAACCTCAGTATGAGTATGAATTCAAGGATTCTACAGAGGTTGATAATGTAAAGATATCTCTTTACGCTGCTAAGGATGTACTTCCTGATGATACAACATTTGTTGTAACCAGGGTTTATCCTGAGGTTGCAGAGATGATTGAAGAAGATCTCTCTAATCAGGCAGGAGAAGATACTCAGGTTGAAGTTCAGGAGACAATCTCTTTTGACATCACATTATATGCTAAGAGCATGATTACAGAAGAAAATCCGGAAGGTGTTGTCCAGCCTAAGGATGACGGGACTGTAAAGGTTACATTTGAGGAACTTAGCGCAGTATCAGAGAACGTATCTGATTCAGACACAGGAATTGCTGTATACCATGTTGAAGATGACCTTTCTGATGTTAATTGTGAGACTAAGGTTGAGAATACAACATCTGATGATGTGACTTTTGATGCAGAGCATTTTTCTAAATATTCAGTTGCAATTTATAGATATTTGGAAATGTTGATTGGAAGTAAAACAAAAAACAAAAAGATTCCTGTAGCAGTATACGCAACAGATGGAACAAGCAGCGCTGACATCGATCAGCACAGCCAGGTACTTAGAGACACACTGGGGCTTAAATATGTACAGGATGATGGCTATTTCCCTATTGGTGTTGTATGGCTTTCACAGGATGTAATAGATCAGGGATTAAATGGTGACATAAGTGCAGTTATAAACAGTATTGAGTCAATAGATACAACTTATCTTATTAATCGCGGTATAGAAAACAGCGAGAACACAGTATTTGCTAATAAGAGCAATATAATGCTTGATAAGGGCGGAAGCGCTAAATCTTATCGCACAGCATTTTTTAACTGGGTTAATGGTGGCCAGAAATATCGGGGACATGAGAATCCGGAGCATAAAGATTCTAATGCTGATGGAAAAGAAAATATAGATTATTTTAATGGACAGGATTATAAATATCACCTTGACATAAGATTTGATACCAATGTTGTAAGTTATACTGAAAAGTACTACACAGATAACAAAATTGATTCAACTAAAGAGAATGCATCGTCAGTTGCATATCTTAAGAACAGCAACAATAATTCAGCTATATCTTATGAAGAGATTAAGAGTGCTGCGGTTGAAACAAACTCTGAATATAAACTTGAAGGTTTCTATTCAGATGCAGCTTGTACCAACAAGATCAGCGGAGATATTACAGTAAGTTCAGATACAACAATCTATGTGAAATATGTTAAGAGCGGATCATACAATGTATATTTCAAGGATTCTGAAGGCAATATCCTTAAAACAGTTACCAGGAAAACAGGTGAAGATCATTCAATCACATTGTATGAAGGTGATGCTCCTACAAAAGAAGGATACAGATTTACCGGTTGGAGTAAAGCTGAGACTTCTGATAATGGTGATGTAACCTATACAGCTCAGTTTATCAAGCAGGTAACAGTATCATTTGTAACAACTAATGATAAAGTTAAGACATCATCTGTAATTACGAATCAGGTTATTGATGAAGGAGAAAATGCAGTACAGCCCGAAGTGCCTACTGCTACAGGTTATACTTTTGCCGGATGGTACATCAAAAATGGTGATAAAGAGAATGAGTATAACTTTAATACTTCAGTAAGTGAAGATATAACCCTCTATGCTCATTGGACTGCAAATAAATACACAGTAACAGTTAAAGATGAGTATGTTATTGGTGATACTAAAACAATAGTGACCAGAATTGCAGCTGATAAAGTAGAATATGGTCAAAGCAAAACATATAAAAAGGCATCTGTAATAGGATATACATTTGATTCATCAAGCGTAAAAGTTTCAAATAATGAAGCAGTCAAAGATGGTTCAGAGGTAATACTAACTGTCGAAGATAATACAGAAATCGTATTTACTTATAAAGCTGAGGAAAATGTGGTCGCAGCATTCTTCCTTTTAAATCCGGAAGTAGCAGACGCTCCTAAGATAGGTTCTCAGAGTAGCGCTGATTATTATCCGGAAGGCGGAAAAAAGAGCTGGAAGGGCACTGTTGCTAACATTGATACGATCAACGTGACAGATCTTACGGAGGCTAATGGATATTCATTATCCTGGGGTAATATTAATGGATACAGAGCTATATATAACTGGAATAATGGCGTATTTGATATAACAGATGCTAAATATAACAGTGAAACATATAGTGCTATATCTTCTTATATCGCTTCAAATTATGGCAATAAAAAGGATGAATTCTCTATTAGCGATGTAATCTGGTATGTGTACAAGAGGCAGAGCGCTGGATATCACATTGACGGATATGTAAGCACATATATTACATATGATCCGAACTATGGAGAAAACCTTGCTACAGTTACCGGTTCAAAACTTAGATACAATACAAAAGCCACTATCGCCGAGAACCCATTTATTAGAAATGATGGTTATGCATTTGCAGGATGGTCAACATCTGAAAATGGAGAAGTGGTATATAAGCCTGGTGATACAATAGAAAATCTTACTTCAAAACTGACTCTTTATGCACAGTGGACAGATGAAAATGTATATGAAGTAACATTCAAGTATGGCTATGACAATGGAAATAACACAGACATTTTCCATTACGAAAATGGCTTAAAGTCAGGAAGCATATTAACAAATGTACCTGAACCTGAAAGAGATGGATATGATTTTTCAGGCTGGAAGGATGAAGATGGAAATGTTTTTACATCTGATCAGATAAAAAACAAGGCAGTAATCAAAAATACAACTTATACTGCGGAATGGACGCCTAAAAATGATACAAAATACACAGTAGAGTATTATGTTCAGAATCTTAGTGATGACGGCTATTCATTATATGATACAGATTGGAACCCGGTAACTTCAAATGGTACAACTGATACTCTGGTGGTGGTTTCAGACTACAGTAACAGAGAAATAACCGGATTTACCTATAATGAAGATAAAACTGCAGCATATTCAAGAGAAAAAGAGGCAGGCACAGTTCTCGAATCATCACTTGATTCTGCAACTATTAAGGGTGATGGCAGTCTTGTAATAAAGCTTTACTATGACAGAAACAGTTATACTGTAAGATTCCTTAATTATGATGGAACAGTACTTGATGAGGGAAGCTATAAATATGGAGATATGCCTTCATATACAAAAACTACTCCTGTAAGGAACTCTGATAACAAGAGAAAAGTATATCTTTTCAATAATTGGGATAAAGAAATTGTCGCTGTAACCATGGATGCGGATTATACAGCACAGTATACAGAAAAAACATTAATAGTAGATGAAAATCGTACAGTAGATACAGCAACATCTACAGATGATGCACCTTCACAGCCTGATAATAATGGAGAAACAACACAGACAAGTGCATCTGAAACATCTGCAGTACAGACAGCTTCTAATTCGACGGCAACAATTTCTGATCAGAGAATTGCAATGACAGATGAACCTGATGTACTTGGAGCAAGTCGTGATGCTTCAAAAGACGATGCAGCTGTTCTTGACGAGAGACGTTATTCTACAGGTGATTATGATTATACTTATAAGTATTTCATTATAATCATTGCAGCGGGACTTATTATTACACAGCTTTACTTTGGATTTGGCAAGAAGCAGAGTGATAAATAATCGTAACCCCAATAGTTATAATTAAAATAATAGCCATATATCGTGGAAAAAACTGCGATATATGGCTTTTTTCTTTATGTAATAATATGTTGTGGATTAGGCGTTAAGGAAGACAATGGATTATGCGTAAAATAAACTAGCAGGAAACTAATAACTTTATAGAACGATTTTGTAGCCTTTGCATAAAAATCCAAAACATATAATGCCAAAGATAAAGTAACAACGAAGCATAATCAGACAAGGAAACGTAGCGGATAATTTGTATAAATAGGCAAAGAGAAATATCAAAAAATAGGCCATGTATTATTGTATTAGTGATAATCGCTATGTTATAATCGAAAATGAGTCTGGGAGTGGGGTTGGCGCGGGAGGCTGACGTTTTTCCCTTCAGATATCTATCTAGGGAGGATCTAAAAGGGATGGGTAAAAGTAATAATGATCCAGATGGAAAGGATTTAATGAATTGGGGTGAATTCTTTTCATTGTTTAAAAAGAATTGTTTTGCTATTCTTTTTTGCTCCATCATTTTGGCGGTGGTTGCATTTCTATACACTTCTTTTTGCATAACCCAAATGTATTTATCATCTGCAATGGTTTATGTGTATACTGAACCGGATGAAAAGGTATCGTACTCTGATGTTCAGCTTAATTCGCAGTTGACAGCGGATTATGAGATCATTGCCACCAGCAGACTGATTCTGGAACAGGTCAATGAGAATCTGGGTATGAATTATACCTATGAAGAGTTACAGGACATTGTAACTGTTGAGAATCCGCTGGATACACGTGTTATTAAAGTCAGTGTTGTGCATAGTGATCCTCAGCGTGCCAGCGATATTGCCAATGAGATTGTTAACGTTTTGGGAGATCAGACAACACAGGTTATTGATTCCAATACGCTGGTCTCTCTTGGCAAGGCAGTTCCTGCCTCAAGTCCGTATACACCAAACAAAGCCAAAAACACTTTAGCCGGATTGATTGCAGGTTTCCTTATTTCTTCAGGGGTTATTCTTATATATCATTATTGTAAAAAACATTAAAGTCATATAGTTCATAAATAATTAAATACAGGGTGTCGTTATAGGTTAGATATCGATGTGAAGCTTTTTATACTCTTGTGATTGGGGGATGAAGCTATGAATGTTGGACAAACTAAGAGAAAACTCTTGATTTATGCACATTATTACACACCGGATGTCGCTTCCACGGGACAGATATTGAGAGAGTTGGCAGAAGGTCTGCTTAAAAAATTCGAAGTTACTGTTTTTTGCGTAGTACCAAGTTATACTGGCAAAATTGCACCGGAATATAAGACACAAAAATATTATTATGAAACAATTAATGGAGTAAGTGTTATCCGTATTCGGGTGCCTGAATTTGATAAGACTGATAAAAAGAGCCGTGTTAAGAATATCCTTGCTTATTTCTTCGGAGCAATAAAACTAACATTCAGGATAGAAAAGCAGGATTATGTATTTTCTATTTCACAACCGCCTGTACTGGGGGGGATGCTGGGATTGATAGGAAAATACATCATGCATTCCAAGTTCATATATGATGTTCAGGATTTCAATCCAGAGCAGATCATGGCTGTCAATTACAGCAAGAACAGATTAATTCTTAAAGCAATGCTGATGGTAGATAAGTATTGTTGTGCCCATGCTGACAAGGACATTGTAGTAGGCCGTGATATGATTGATACCTTGAAGAAAAGGTTTGGGAATAAAAAAGTACCTATGTATTCATGTATCAACAACTGGATAAATGAAGATGAAATATATCCTCTTCCGTTGTCAGAAAGACGTGTGCAGGAATTCAGAAGAAAATATAACCTGGAAAACAAATTTGTTTTCATGTATTCAGGAAACCTTGGACTGTATTATGATCTGCCCAATATTATGAAAATAATAAGGAAATTCAGAGGAAGTGTGAACCAGGAAGGTATTACTGATATTGGTACTCATACACCTGATGGCAGAGAAGTTGCATTTGTATTTGTAGGTGAGGGATCTGTAAAAAATGAACTTGAAGAATATAAACGTGCCCATCATCTACAGAATGTAGTCTTTATTCCATACCAGTCCAGAGAAGATCTGGTATATAGTCTCAACGCAGCTGATGTGCATATGTGTGTCAGTGCCAAGGGAATAAAGGGAGTTTCGGTTCCGAGTAAAGCCTATGGGATTATGGCAGTTGCCAAACCAATACTTGGTGTAATGGAAGAAGGGTCAGAATGCGGACTTCTTGTTGCTGAGACAAGGTGCGGCCTTTGCAGTACACCTACAGATAATGAAAGCCTGGAACGCAACATAAGATGGTTTATTGATAATTCCAACACAGATACGCTTAAGAGAATGGGAAAACGAGGAAGAGAATATCTTGAAAATAAGCTCTCAAGAGAAGAAAGCCTTTCAAGATATGAAGAAGAAATACTTAGTTGCTGACAAGGAGAGTATTATCGTTTGTTTTACACGAACGTGATGCTGCAGAATCAGGATCATGATTTACAAAGCATATGGATTTATACATAAAAATGCAAAAAGAATACTAAAGAAAAAGAGCAGTATAGATACTGTCAAATTTGTAGATTATCCTGATTCTCTTTTTTCAGACAAAAAGGCCGGGAACCTTAATAAGAGCAAGGTTTATCCTGTGGAAAATCCTGTATTGACCCTTAATGATTCGATTGCTCCCAGATCGTTTACCGCCAAGAGACAGAAGGTGATCAATCATTGCCTGTCTTCTTCTGAAGCAGAAGGATTATGGAAAAGGTTTCTTATAAAATCAGAAATAAGTAAAGGGTATCTGGGGGCTGGATTTCATTATGCTGGGTATATAGAAGATTGCTCGTCATGGTGCCTTCCAAGCTGGATATGGACGAATGCAGCGCTTGTCAGATATTATTGTAAGTCACATAGATATGAAGAAGCCGGGAAGCTTGGCAGGTTATTTCTTGATTGTCAGGATTCAAGCGGATTGTGGATAGTAAGAAACGATTATATAGACGCAAGGGTTATCAGAGAGCTTGCTCCTAACGACTCTTGTTATATTGCTTTAAATGCATGTGTTCCACTTTATGAATGCACGAAAGATACAAGATACCTGGATGCAGCGTTAAGATGTGCAGATGCATGTATCAGAACAGCTCGTCCGGATGGCCTTGTATATATTTCATACGATGCAGATCTTCATGAGTGGATCAAACAAAAAAATATAGTTGATATAGGTTTTACAGCCGGTCTGTTTGCAAGGCTGTATCAGATAACAGGTAAGAAAGAGTATTATGGCTTTTTAAAAAGATTTGCCGGCAGATATATAGATATTTTTTATATGAAAGACAAAGGATGCTTTGCTACAGCTGTAGATGAAAATGACAAGGCATTTGGAGGAAGCTTTGGAAGAGGCCAGGCATGGGCTTTGGAGGGACTGATTCCTGCATATGAGGTTCTTAAGGATCAGGAAACAGAAAAGGTCATTGTATCATGTATACATACACTGCTGGAAAAGCAGAAAGACGGAGGCTGGAGTTACAATCTGGATAAGCCGCTTATGGGAGTTGATTGTAAGGCAGTTCCTGTAATAGCAAGGTGCTTTCTTGAGTGGAACAGGTTAAGACCCCAAAAAGAGCTTGTTAATGCAGCCAGAAGCGCCATGGACTGGTGCATAAGGCACACAGTATCAAGCGGTGAAGCTGCCGGAGGAATCTTTTCCTATACTATAGAAGGGGCCGTTGCTCATCACATGTATACAAGCACAGCTTTTGTCTATGCCAGTGCATATGCTCTTGAAGTTATGGATGAACTGGAGGATTTGAAGGAATAATATTTCCTAAAAACATATATGAAAGTAATATTTCTTGCTACAGATAAAGATAAAGTTAATAAAGTATATGCAAAAGAACTGATTGAAAAAACAGATCCTCATCTTTGGCCGTTAAAGGTATTCACAAAAGAGGAAGTAATAGCAGACAAGGAAAGCTTTAAGGATGTTCAATTCATTTTCTCGACCTGGTATATGCCCCAATTTGAGGACAACGAAGTTAGAGATCTGTTTCCCTCACTTGAGGCATTATTTTATGCAGCGGGAACTGTAAGATATTTTGCAAGGCCCTTTCTTAAGGCCGGCGTCAGAGTGTTCTCTGCAGCATCTGCCAATGGAATACCTGTTGCCGAATTTACATTAGCGCAGGTAATCCTTGCTAATAAGGGATATTATCAGGCTCAGGCAGCATACCGTAAGCCCTTATACAGATTGTCCTTTAACTTTGCACGAAGATATATGCTGGCAAGATGTGGCAATTACAGAGCATGTGTTGGCATTATAGGAGCCGGCGCGGTAGGAAGGCGCGTAATTGATTTACTTAAGGCCTATGATTTAAACATATATGTTTATGATCCATATGTCCCGGAAGAAGTTATACGAGGTCTTGGAGCTGAGAAAATGGACCTGAAAGACATTTTCAAAAAGTGTGATGTTATAAGCAATCATTTGCCTGATATTGATTCTACCAAAGGACTGCTTGATTATAACTTGTTTGGTTCGATGAAAGAAACTGCGACCTTCATTAATACTGGGCGAGGTGCTCAGGTTGTTGAAAAGGATATGATAAAAGCATTAAAGGAAAAGCCGCTTGCATGTGCAGTACTGGATGTGACAGGGCATGAGCCTCTTTTCCCATGGTCACCTTTGTACAGGTGCAGGAATGCCTTTATTACTCCTCATCTTGCAGGAAGTAGTGGCAATGAAGAACAGAGGATGGCTGAGTTCGTTTTTGATTCGTATCAGGAATATATTACAAATGGTATAGGCAGTGGAGAAGTGACAGCCAAAATGCTTGGTACTATGGCATAAGAAGAGGAATTATCAGCAGAAATATGAATGAATTAGCAGCTAAAATAAAAAGAAAAGCAGGAAAAATATTTCGTTCTAAAGTAGTAAAGTCTGATAATCCGGTCAGATGGGGAATAATAGGACTTGGATATATGGGGGAGACATTTTCAACTGCTATAGATGGTAATCGAGGCGGAATCGTAGCGGCTGTAGGATCCCGGAGTCTCGACAAAGCAAGACGATTTGCAAGGGTACATGGAAACTGTAAGTATTACGGAAGCTATGATGAACTTATAAAAGATCAGACGCTTGATATCATCTATGTTGCAGTACCTGTTGAGGCACATTTTGAAATAGTAAAAAAATGCCTTGAATCCGGCCAGAATGTATTATGTGAAAAGCCGGTTACATCAAATGCTGCGCAGCTTAGAACACTAATAGATCTTTCGCATAGTAAGAATCTTTTCTTCATGGAAGGAATGTGGATGAAATGTCTTCCTGTATACAGGAAAGCTTCTGAATGGATAAAGGAAGGAAAGATTGGAAAAGCGCAGCTTGTAAGATGTGATTTTTACAAGCGGAGGGTGAGTAAATCACCGGATTCTTATATGGGGGTTCTTAAAGATTATGGCATTTACGCTTTATCATTTCCTTTGATATTCGGCAAGGGGGAACCAAAGGTAAGCGGTCATTCCAGATTTTCCCAAGAAGGTTATGATACTGATTGGCAGATAAATATGCAGTTCGAAAATGATATAACTGCATTTGTATCAATTTCATCTGATTTTGGTTCAATCAGTAAGGCACAAGTTATAGGGACAGATGGTTCTATTGAATGGGAATCTCAGTTCAACCGTACAGATAAGATTGTATTGTATGACAGCTTGGGCAGAAAAATAGAAAGTTTCAATCCTTCCTACAAATTTGAGGGATTTGAATATGAAGTGGATGAAGTACAAAAATCACTCAGAGACGGCAGAATAGAAAGTGAGCTCGTACCACTTGAGCGTTCGATGACAGCACTTGAAATAATGACATCATTACTTGAGGCTAGAAGTATATGATTAAGGAATATGAACCATATAAGAAATTGTTGGATATAACCTATAAACATTATCTGCCCTTTCTTCGAAGCGAAGAAGGAGATAGAGTTTTATTATATGACCCGGTAGATAAAAAGGTAATAGGGGCTCACTATGGAGAAACACATCTTGGAGCAGCCTTTATTATTGGAGGAATGCTTTTTGATAAAGATGAAGTCGTTCAAAAGGGGATTGAGATTATAAAAGGCTTTATTGCGCATTCCGGAGAGTTTCAAAAAAGTCCGGCATATCACTGGGACTTTAATAATTTTGCATTATGCGTATTATATGAATTTCTTATAAATAATAACAGCTTATCGGAACTTTCCGGCATGCTCAAAGGTTTTATCTTAAAACAAAAAGACAGCAATAATGCAACAGTAAACTGGCATCCGATGCGCCTTTATGTGAACAGTCTTAAGTATAAATGGACCAATGACGCAAGGTATCTTGATGTTATAAAAAAGTGCAGAGAGGTTATTTCTTCTGCTCAGTATAAAGATGGTTTCTTTGAAGACCTTCTTCCAAAGGGAACGAGTTTTAATTTTCAGTATCATGTTTATACAACTGCATCGATCGCATTTCTGAATAGGCATATCGGAGAAAAAACAGGAGATCTGGATGCTGCGATTTCAAGAGTAGAAGATATCATAGACAGTGAAGGAGATCTTAATTATCTTGGAAGAGGCACGAATCAGATATTTGCCTGGGGACCTGCAATATATCTGCTTAGTCTCCTGGAAGATAAAAGTAGTTATGATAAAGCTCTGTCTTTTATAAATGACAGAGGATTAAGAGCAGTTGAGAAGGATAATCTGATACTTAATGAATATGACGGAGAAGATAAGATCTGGTGGTGGGATTATCACTATTCTTCGGTATATATTGCACACTACCTCTTCTGGATGATGCTGACAGCATATGAAAAAAACAGTCTTGATTACAGCTATAACAAGACTGCAGAATCTGACAGCGGCGTTCATATCCATAATGAAAAGAATTACGTAGTTATCTTTGACGGAAGAAGGCACTATCTTGCTGAGAGCGGTAAGGTGATTGCAGATATCTGTGATAGTAACGGCAGAGCACTTTTTAAGGGCGCATTTGGCCCTTATTACAAAGAATATGGATATAAATACTCTATACCTCAGAACACTGTTCATAATTTTATAGGTGTCCTGAGACAGAAGAATATATTTGGAAGATTTACAGAAAAACCTATATATCCGGAATCGATTGATGCTGAGACAGATAACGACAGAATGGTTATTACCATTAATTATTCATCTGCTTTAAAAGATATTGTTGTTAATCTGCCCTGGTTTGATAAGGTACCTCCGACAGTTCTTGATGAACAGGGAAATTCAATAAGGCTTACAAACACAGGACAGTTTGCAGGGCCATATGGTAGTACTAATCTGTTCCAGAGCAAAGCAGTTACAGTCAGTAAATTAAAGCTTGTGATTGGAGACAACTAAGATGAAGCTTGTATATATAAATGATGAGCTTGCAACAGGAGATGGAAGTAATTCTCATGCTGTTGGTCTCATGAGAGCATTTACGGATATTTTGGGGCAAGATAATGTTATAACTTATCCAAGGCCTGTTGATGGCTCTCAGATGGCGGTAAATCTCAAAGCTGGTAAGTTAAGAAGTAAACTCAAAGGTCTTTTGGCTTTTATACGTTTTTTTAGAAAAAAGATACTATCAGTAAAGAGGTCAAAAGAGATCTGTGCAGATCTTAACAGCAAAGGCTTTATACCGACTCACGTAATAGCAAGAGCTACAGACTTTGATATAACTGCAATATATGTTGCCCAAAAATATAATGCAAGACTTGTATATGAAGTTAACAGCCCAACATTTTATGAAAGAGGCGTAATAAAAAAAGAACCCATGATAGGAGCTTTAGAAAAGTGGGAACGCCGGATAATTAACGCATCAGATAAGGTTTATGTTGTTTCCAATGTGTGCCGTGATATGCTTTGTGAGCATTATGGGATTGATAAAGACAAATTTATTGTAATTCCGAATGGTTACATGGCAGATCTTTATACTGAAAGCGCTGATGAAAAGAAGAAAATAAGAGACGAAGTCAGAAAAAAGGAAGGCATAAGTGATAAATTTACAGTTACATTTGTGGGGAGTCTTAAGACATGGCATGGCATTATTGAATTCTGTGAAACTGCAAAGCTTATGCAGGACAATAAGAATATAAGCTTTCTTGTAATCGGTGATGGTGAAATGCATGATACTATACAAAACTATGTTCAGAATCATTCGAATATGATTTTCAAAGGTAAGATGAACCTTGAGAATATGAAAAAGTATTTATACGCTTCTGATCTGGGCATAATGCCATATGTAAGTAAAGATAAATTCTATTATTCGCCTCTAAAAATGTTTGATATGATTGGATCAGGTCTTCCGTTTGTGGGAACAAGTGTAGGGCAGGTTCAGGAAATATGTGAGTCTGAATTGTCTTTTGATTTTCTTACAGACACCAATAAAAACGAAGTTCTTAGAAAACGTATAGAGGCTCTGGAAGGTTCTTCTGAACTTGATCAGATGAGAATCAAAGTGCAGGAATATTCAAAGAAAGCCTCCTGGAACACAAGAGCTCAGGCTCTGATTGATCAAATAAACTGATAAACAGTACTATTTATATTTCATGAAGAAAACAAATACATTAATACTTATAAAATTAATATATTTTGTTGCAGCTTTGTTTGTTTTGTCATTATGCGATTTTGGTATCGAGCATGCTGTACTTATGAGCTTGTGTGTAGCTGTTTTTTTGTATTGCGTTTTTAGAGGATTAAATGAGCATTACGTTCTTAATCCGTATTTATTGTTTAGCCTTACTCCATTATCTTTGATACTGTACCTGGAAAAGGTAAGTCCTTATTATCTGCTTCCACTTGATAAGAGTACATGGATACTTGCACTGATTAACTTTGGGTGTTTTATAGCGGGACTAAATATTGATTGTAACTTGGGGGATGACAGTACTAGTGACGATTCGATCAAAAACGTAGATGCAAATATATATAATGACAGACGCCTCGTGCTTGATTCTATAGTTTTTATAATACTTGGGCGTATACATTTGGTATACAAAATACTTATCGGATGCGTAATGCCGCTTGCATCTGTATTTAAGCTATTCGCATATTGCTCACTCATGTGCGCAATGAAGAGCAAAAAACGTCCGATGATAGTGTTGATTCTGGCTCTGGTTTGCAGTGAATTTTTGGTGGATTTCAGAAAAACAGATTTTATTTTTGTGATCATCACTTTATTTATTGCACTTGAAAAATATTATGTCCAAAATAAAAAAGAGCAGCTGCTTCTTGTGATATTAACTTTTACAGCAGCCCTAACAATGGTATTTGTAGCATTTCCACTGAAAAACTATGTGGAAAGCGGAGGAGATTTTTTTGAATTTTTTGATTCAGGTAATGAGAAATTCAATGAGCTTTTTGGGAAAAGAATAGTATTCAATGGACCATCTGTTCTTAGAATGCCTTATATGTATTTTGTTTCAGCATGGACCAATGTTCAGTATATAATGCAGACCCAGAACACCAGAACATATGGATTATGGATGATCAAACCCTTGATTGGATATTTTCAGCTTGATTCATTATTTGGCGATACCTATATGATTTATCCGTATTCTTCATTTAATACGTTTACTTATATCACCGTCCTTTTTAAGGACTTTGGATATTGGGGATCCGGAATCGGTTCGATCATACTTGGCCTTTTTGCCAAGTGGGTATATAGACGCTTTAAGAGTACCGATGATGCACTTGATGCTGCGTGTTATGCGATGTGCGCAATTGCAGTACTTGAAATGTTTTTCAGCAATCATTTTTATGAGCTATCGTATCCTTTTACAATTATTATTATCAGTTTTATATACCGGAAGTTATCAATGAAGTTTTTTACTAATAGATAATTCGAAAGAACTTGAGAATATATGACTAAAAAGAACGCGTTTTCAATAATAGTACTAATATACTTTGTGATTTTTCTTGCAGTGTTATATCTGACAGAATGCAGTAATACGATGATCATTCTCAGATGTGTGTGTTTGTTTATGGTTTTATACTGCATTTACCGGGGATGTCATGAGCAGGTTTTCATTAATCCGTACTGGCTCTTCGTACTTACACCATTGTCACTGCTTCTATATAACGAAAACGTAAGTACCTATTATCTTCTGAAACTGGATAACTATACCTGGATACTTATCCTGCTGAATATAGGGGGCTTTCTTGCTGGCCTTGAATTTGACATTACATTAGGCTCAGGAAGCGCTTCAAAAAAGTCAGATTACGGCATTAGACATAGCGAAACTGACTCTGGGAAGCTTATAAAGCATGCTTTTATTTTACTTGTACTTGGGAGAATGTCGATTGTTTACAGATTGGTTTTTCATAGCGCAATGCCGCTTGAGTCGGTTTTTAATCTGTTTGCGTTCTGTTCTCTTGCATGTGCTTTGAAATCCAGAAACATAGTTGTAATAGTAGCTTCTTTAATTGGAAATATAAGTATCTTGATGGTTGTATTTGGCAAGACACCACTTATGTTTATATCTGTAGTTACACTTGTAGTATTTGAAAAGTATTATGCAAAAAGTAAGAAGCAGAAAATTGCACTGATAGTAATTACAGCTATATTTGCAGCGTTTATGATACTTGTTGCATTTCCGCTTAAGGATTATATGTCTTCTGGTGGTGAGCTGTCAGGCTATATTGACAGTGGCAATGAAGCTTTCTTTGAGCTTATGGGTAGGCGTATAGAATTTAGCGGCCCGCGTGTTTTGCGAATGCCATATATGTATCTGATTTCTGCCTGGACCAATGTTCAGTATATTTTACAGACACAGGATACTAGAACATATGGATTATGGATGATAAAACCGTTTCTTGGATATTTGCAGGTAGATACATTTTTTAATTCACAGTATGAGTTAATACCTAATTCCGCATTCAATACATTCTCATTTATTGGTCCGCTGTTCAAGGATTTCGGATATTGGGGATCATGCATTGGTTCGTTTGTACTTGCAATATATACCAAATGGAATTACAAACGCTTTTTATCGTCAAATGACGCTTTAGTTACGACTTGCTATGCACTTGTATCCATGGCTGTGCTTGAAATGTTTTTCAGCAATCATTTTCTCATGTTATCGTATCCTGTTACCATTGTGATAATTACTTATATTTATAGGTATATCAATAAAAATATAAATCTGTGAGAGTTTATTATGAAAATGTGGTCATTAGTAAAATATTCAGGGAAAATAATAATTTCATTATTGTTATCTTTGATGATATTGGCACCCGTGGCAATTTTGTATGATTACAAGGGTGTTATGGTCACATGTGAAGATGGTTCTACTGAGGTAAAATATCTTTCGAATAATATAGTTATTAATAGTATAGAAGGAATAGGAATCAATACATCAGATTCCAATGGATATTTTAACCTTGATGATGAATTATTATCTGATGTTCCGGTAGATATCCTGCTTATGGGCAGTTCTCATATTGAGGGATTGCAGGTCTTGCAAAAGGATAAGATCAGCGAATTGCTTAATGAAGGCATTCCGGATATGAGGACATATAATATCGGAGTATCAGGTCATACTTTACCAATATGTGTGAATAATCTGCAGGATGCGGTTAATACATATTCACCATCATCATATGTCATTATTGAAACGGATAAGATATGTTTTGATGCAGACATTTTAAATGCTGCTGTTAATGAACCTAATGAGATAATAGAACGTGATAAAAACTCAGTTGCAATAAAAAAGTTCCTGAAAACGTATTTCCCTGCTGTTATGGCGCTAAATACTGCGAGAACTAACTGGTATAAAACAGAAGCTTCTTCTGGCAGGGATGCTGCTATAGTCAGTAATCCGGATGCTGAATATGAAGAAGCTCTTGATGGATTTCTAAAGCATGCTTCAGAATGCATGACACCGGATTGTACGCTGATTATTTTCTATCATCCTATAACAGAACTTGATTTTGATGGAAGTGTTATTTCTGATCCGGTGGAAGAAGAGTATCGCCGTTTATTTTCAGAAGCCTGTGCCAGATATGGAGTGGTTTTTATAGATATGACACAGGATTTTTCTGATATGTATTATCAGGATCACCATCTTGCGCACGGTTTTTTTAATACAACAGTTGGTCAAGGCCATTTAAATGCTTATGGACAAAGAGCAGTTGCACAAAAACTGATCGATGTGATCGATAATGAAAGGGGATAAGACATGAGCTTTACAAGTATTTTATTTATTCCCTTTATGATCGTATGCATAATGGGTGTTAGTATATTGTCTTTAATAACCCGTAATAAAGATAAAAATAACAACATAGTATTTCTTTTTATAATACTATGCAGCTTTGTTTTTATTTGTATGTATAACATAATATCTCTTATCGTGCTTCTTTTGGTTTCTCTGGTTTCTTATGCTTGTGGGATACTGATAGAAAAAAACGATGAAAGAACAAAAAAGGCATTACTGATCATCGCAATAGTATTACTTACATTATTGCTTGTATTATTTAAATATTTGGTATGGGCCAAGTCACAAACAACTTATTTTGACTTTGACAATTCAATACTGGAAAAAATAGTATTACCTGTAGGAATATCTTTTTATATATTCACATCAATAGGTTATCTGGCAGATATTTACAGCGGGAAATATAAAGCTGAGCACAATTTGATCTATATATTAATGATGATTTGCTTTTTCCCTAAAATTGTGGCAGGACCTATAGTAAGAGGTGATGATTTTCTTCCTCAGTTACATAGTTATAAGGGCATTACCAAAGAAGGCTTTGCCGAAGGAATCCAGATATTTTGCATCGGAGCTTTCAAAAAATTGGTGATGGCTAACAGAATGGATATATTTGTAAATGACGTATATCGTTCACCTGCAGCATATGACAGTCAGACAGTAATGCTGGCAATTATCAGTTATTCATTTCAGATATATCTTGATTTTTCCGGTTATTCTGATATGGCAATTGGCATAGCCAGAATACTGGGAATAGATATTAAACCCAATTTTGATTTTCCATATGTAAGTTCCGGATCATCAGAATTCTGGCAGCGTTGGCATATAAGCCTTTCATCATGGCTCAGGGACTATATATATTATCCTCTTGGAGGCAGTAGAAAAGGTAAGTATAGAACATACATCAATCTGATTGTTGTCATGGTTATTAGCGGTATGTGGCACGGATTTGGACCTACATTTTTGGTATGGGGACTTCTTCATGGTGTATGGGCATGTATAGACAGGATAATACGTTCTGGATCGAAAGCTGCGGACTGCCCAAGCAAGGTCATGACGGCAGTATGGAAGGTATGTTCGGCTATATTTTCATTTGTAATTGCAAGCATATTATGGGTATTTTTCAGAGCTGAGACACTTGAAACAGCTGTCACAGTTCTTACAAGGGCAGTAAGCAGGCAAAATGGTATACATCAGCCGTATGTGTGGAGCTATATATCGATAGCACTTGTTATTATAGTTTTAATATATGAAATAATTATATCGCATGGAAAAGAGCTGCATGGAAAATATCATCTGCAGAATCTTGAAACAATACATGGTCTGACAGTATTTTTTGTATTTGCCGGAGTTACGCTTTTATTTGCATATTTCGGTAATACAGCATTTATTTACGATGCATTTTAGAATTTTTATAAGAAATATTTATAAGAAATCTTTATAAGAAAGTGACGGAATGATATAAGTGGGTTGTGTAGATATTTCAGTAATAATACCTGTATATAATACAGGAAAATATCTGATAAAATGCCTTGATTCACTGGAAAATCAGTCTTTTCCAAAAGAAAGGTATGAACTGATAATAATTAATGATGGTTCTACTGATGACAGCGCAAGTATAGCAAAAGAATATAAAAATAAGTATTCAAATATCAGATATATAGAAAAAGAAAATGGCGGACAGGCATCAGCCAGAAATATGGGAATGTCGGTTGCCAGTGGGAATTACTTCTGTTTTGTTGACTCTGATGACTACTGTTTTGGAAGTTACCTGGAAAAATTATATGATGCATGCAAAAACTCAGGAGCGGATATCTCAGTTTGCAGAAAATATAAAGATAACAATGGTATTATTTCAGATTACAACTTTGGACAAGATTTTTCGGGAATATATGAAGATATTGATCATATAGTAAGCGGTGCTTCATTTGCACCATGGGCGATGTTAATTGATCGAAGCCTTTGGCATAACACAGGATTTACAGAAGGAATGACATATGAGGATATGGCTGTAATACCTGTGATAATGCACCGTGCAGCAAAGATAATATACATAGATGACAGGATGTACTATTACAGAATTCATAATAGCTCAACACTTATGAAGAATGTAGTTAACAGGAAAATGAACTGGGATATCATAAAGGCATTTGATATTTTATTTGCCTCGGAGCTTAAGAATTATCCGGATGTTCTGGCAAGCATATATATAAGATACATACTTGCCTCAGCGTGCAGGCAGATGTATCTGTGTCATGATCAGAGCAGATACACAGTTACAGAACTTGTCAAAAGGGGGAAAGATCTTTTCCCTGATATAGAAAAGAAGGTAATTGTCGGATCTATGTCTTTGGATGAAGTTCGATTTGTCCAATTACTGCTTAAAGAACATTTCCTTATTGCACAAAAATATGTTAGCATAGTCGACAAAATAAAGAATATTAAAAGCTGGCTAACAAGAAGATAATATCAGATTATAAGTTAGTTAAAAGTTAGATATGGTGAGGAGCGTTGTGAAGTATGAATAAAGCAAGTCAGACTAAATCTGGGATAGTGATTGCTTATTTTCAGGTTGCTGCCCAGATGATCGTTAATCTTCTTTTTACACCTGTAACATTAAGACTCCTGGGTCAAAGTGAATATGGCTTATATAGTACAGCAGCATCAACAATTTCCATGTTATCGATGCTGAGTCTTGGATTTAACAGTTCTTATATAAAGAAATATTCTGAGTACAATAATTCCAAAGATGAAGATTCAATAAACAAGCTAAATGGTATGTATTTGCTTGTATTTAGTATTATAGGCTTTATAGCCTTGATTTGCGGAACTATTATTTCCTGTAATCTCAAATATATTTATGATACAGGTCTGACATCAGCAGAGCTGAATAAAGCAAGAATTCTTATGATGCTTCTGACCTTTAATCTTAGTATTAATTTCCCTTTCAGCGTATTTGATTCAATTATAGGAGCTCACGAACAATTCATATTCCAGAAACTTGTCAGAATGCTCCAGACAGTAATAAGCCCTATAGTAATGATTCCTGTGTTACTTATGGGATTTTCTTCTGTAGGAATGGTTTTGACAACAATTACCTTCTCTATAATAATTAACATTTGTAATGCATACTTCTGCTTCAGGAAATTGAATGTAAGATTTAAATTCGGAAATTGGGAGAAGGATCTGCTTAAGACTCTTTTCAAATATACGTCATTTATAGCAATTAATATTGTTGCTGATCAGATTAATATGAACATGGACAAAATAATAATAGGCCGCTACAGAGGAACGGACAATGTTGCGGTATATTCAGTAGGGCACACTATTCATGCCTGTTATCTGTCGCTTTCCATAAATATAAGCAATGTATTTGTACCTAAAGTTCACAAGATTGCAAATGCATGTAATCTTAGTATTCAAAAAGCTTCAAAAGAGTTTACAGAATTTTTTATTAAAGTCGGCAGGACACAGCATTATGTCACAATGCTGATTTTCACAGGTTTTATTTTCTATGGAAGAAGTTTTATACAGTTGTGGGCAGGTGATGGTTACCAAAATGGATATTATGTATGTGTGTTATTGATGTTTGCCTCAACGATTGCTGCAATACAAAGTCTTGGAATAGAAATACAGAGATCATTCAACAAGCATCAGGTAAGGTCTTTTGTATATGTGTTGATGGTAGCCCTGAATCTGACAATTAGTATTTTCTTCTGTCAGTGGTGGGGAGAAATAGGTAGTGCGATAGGAACAGCTATTTCTCAGATTGCAGCTGATGGAATAGTAATGAATATTTATTATCATAAGGTACTTAAAATTGATATAAGAAAATTCTGGACAGAAATAATAAAGATATCCTGTGGAATGATAGTACCGGTGATTTACGGATGTATTATTTACAGATTGGCATGCATTGATAATTGGCTTACACTTGGCATGCATATAATTGTCTATACATGTATATACATGTTATCTGTATATATTCTTTCGATGAATTCATTTGAGAGATCAGTTATTACTAATGCATTACTTCGCATAAAAGGGAAACAGTGTAATTCTGACAGCGTGTAAATACGAGCTTGGGGGAGGATATGATTTATGAATAACATCTGCGATGAACTGATATCTGTAATCATACCTGTTTATAATAATGAGAAATATCTGGTTCAATGTATTGAAAGCATTATAGGTCAGACCTATCAAAAGATTGAGGTGATACTTATTGATGATGGATCAACAGATAATTCCGGACAAATATGCGACTCATATGCTGATAAATATTCGCAGATAAAAGTGTTTCATTTGATCAATAAAGGTTTATCCAATGCCAGAAATACAGGAATAAAAAAAGCTCAAGGCAAGTATATTGTTTTTATTGACAGTGATGATTATTATGAGCTGGATGCAATAGAGAAAATGTATAATGCTCTTATTTCAAATGATGCTGATATCTGCATGTGCGGATTAAGAACTTTTGATGAAAATGGGACTATAAAAAATCATACTTTTAATGATTGTGAACATAAAACATATGATGAAAAGTCATTCTGGAAGGAACTATACAGAAGCAACAGCCGCATAGGCGTTTCACCATGCACCAAGCTATGTAAGAAATCTGTTTACGATAAAGCTGAGTATCCTATAGGAAGAATACATGAAGACGAGGCAGTATTGCATAAACTTATTGCGGCAAGCCGTAAAACAGTTATTATAAATGACATCTTATACCATTACAGGCAACATCCTTCGAGTATTATGCATCAGAAATTTGATGTCAGAAGACTTGATAAATGCATGGCACTGGCAGAAAGGTTAGATTATTTTTTCCAAAAGGGTTATACAGAATTCTATATGCCAACCTTTGGAATAGGTGTCGATGTTCTCAGGAAAGCTTTTAAAGATAACGAAGTTCGCAGAATGCACAGAAAAGAATTGGATGATATCTATTATATTTATAAAAAAAATATAATAGATATGAGAGACAAACTTCCCGGAGTAAAGGTAAAAATAATGGCAGGAGCATTTTGCACCAGCATCAGAGTATATGATTTTTTGCAGAGAATAGCTGCGACAGTTAAGTAATTAAGATATCCAGGGAGGCATATAAATGCGTATTCTCTTAATTAACACCTTTTGTGGATTTCGCTCAACAGGCAGGATTTGTACAGATTATGCTGAAAAAATGTCAGCTGAAGGCAATATCGTTAAGATAGCTTATGGAAGAGGACCGGTAGAAGAGAAGTTTGAAAAGTATGCTGTCAAAATCGGTGGCGATATGGATGTATATTGTCATGCTGCAAATGCAAGACTTCTGGATAATACAGGTTTTGCATCCAGAAAGGCTACAGCCAGGTTTCTTAAATGGGTAGATGATTTTAATCCCGACTTTATATGGCTTCACAATCTACATGGATACTATATCAATATTGAACTGTTATTTAAATGGATTCATAAACATCCGGAGAAGAAATACAAATGGACACTCCATGACTGCTGGGCAGTTACAGGACATTGTGCGCACTTTGTAACCACTAGATGCGAAAAGTGGAAAAGCAAGTGTTATTCATGTCCTGAGCTTGATGCGTATCCTAAAACCTTCTGCCCGTGGAATGTAGAAAAAAATTATAACAAGAAAAAGACTCTTTTTACAGGAGTCAGGGATATGACCATTGTTACTCCAAGTAATTGGCTTAAGGGTATAGTTGAGGAAAGCTATCTTAAGGACTACCCGATTGAAGTTCTTCCCACGCAGCTTGATACAAGCATTTTTAGGCCGGCTGATACCAAAGATATTGAGGCAATCAGAGATCAGTACAAAATAGGTGATAAAAAGCTTATATTAGGCGCTGCAAGCGACTGGACAGAGAAAAAGGGATTATATGATTTTATCAGACTGTCAGAAAAACTCTCTGATGTAGATCCGGGGAGATATGTAATAGTGCTGGTCGGTCTTGATGATAAGCAGATGAAGATGATGTCCGAGTATTCACATAAATCAGATGATAAAGACTTATCAAAAGTTGAAATTATAGGAATAAGACGAACTGCTAACAGGCAACAGATGGCTTTATTGTATTCAGCTGCAGATGTATTTGTGAATATGACATATGAGGATACACTACCTACGGTCAACCTGGAGGCAGAAGCGTGTGGAACCAGAGTAATAACATATGATGTAGGCGGATGCCTGGAAACTATTAAGCGAAGCGACAGCAAGTGCGTTAGAACAGGGGATCTGGAGGCTGTAATAAAAGAGCTCCGGTAACCGATATATTGTATAGTTGCAATTGTTGGTATTCAGAAGGATAGTACTGCATGAGAGTTTCCCAAAAGTCGGGTATTAGTATTATTGTAATAGCATTATGTTTCATCGCATGCATATTTATATTTGTTGGTTTTTCATTTAATGTAGAGACAACAGATATAGAAGATATGTCTGTTCCGTTATGTGACGGTGAGGATTATGTTACGCCTGAAATGTACGGAGCTGTAGGAGATGGCGTAACAGATGATTCTGATGCTATCAATAATGCTCTTCAAAGCGGGTTTCCGGTAATGCTGTCTGCAAAGACATATCTGTGCCATAAATCCATAAGAATGCCAAGCGGTGCCGAACTTTATGGAGAAGGAAGTGCTTCTGTATTATATAACGATGTCAAATGGGGATATGATAAAAACGTTATTATTGCCGGACTTGCTAATTCCAGAGAAAATGCAGGTTCCTCACTGACAGTTAATAAGTACCTTGTAACAGGCGACAGAACAGGGACGAGCTTTGCTGTTGATAATGCCTCTTCCAGCTTTAGCGTAGGAGATGTAGTCCTTTTTACAGATGGAAGTAAGATTCAGGAGAGCGATGCCTGCCGGGCATACCGTTATATGGATGCTGCAAAGGTAACAGAAGTGGGCGATGACTTGGTTACTGTAGACAGTACTATTACTAATAATAAGGTTCTGGAAGGCGTAGAACTTTATATTGTAAATTTTTCAGATATTTCCGATATTTATTCTTCAGAATTTGGCGGTTATCTTTATATAGCAGATAATGTCAAAGTTCATGATCTGACAATTCAGCTTCAATATCCGGAAGAAGGAAGCGGGATGTATGCGATTTACTGTAACTGCATTGATTCTTCCTTCGAAAGAATTAATTTTGTCAATGTATCTACTCCTGTGGGCTCCAATGCATTTATCCGTTCTGCATTAAAAGACTGCAATGCGACCTATGCAGGCGGAATTACTGATATGGCTGAAATTCAGATAAGATCCACGTATGAGAATCTGACATATGAACGAATGGGTCACAATAGTAATCACCAGTATGAGGGCTTTGTGATCAGCAATGGATACGGGTGCAGTGCTGCAAATATAGATATTAACAACGGTGATATGGCAGGCGCATACAGGTGTTGCTATATGTACGACATTACATTTACCAATTGTACATATACATCCAGTTGTACTCCGGGACAGGGGCAATGGGTGTTTTTTACTAATCCGGTGGATGATACTATATATTTAATAGATTGCTATAATTATTCTGATTTACCTTTATACAGTTCGCCGTGTTATGTCTCTTATACATTCGAATGAGTATATGTTATCATACTCATATAGTCTGATAATGTCGTATCCCTCAGGACAAGCTTGTTAGAGTTATCAAGGGCGAGGTATTCGATGTTGCAGTAGATATTCGTATTTGAGGGGAACATAAGATGAGACTGATATTTGTAAGACACGGAGATCCCGATTACCAGAACGACTGCCT
>JAEEGF010099456.1_pt1 | contig 27769 bp, 20 predicted proteins | sample 9134171 | NCBI WGS metagenome assembly JAEEGF01 (sample SAMN16246542, study PRJNA631951) | gut metagenome | biome: gut microbiome; feature: rumen; material: AP-attached | host: Bos | place: Iran: Karaj | collected 2018-10 | reverse complement strand
GGCTGAACTCGATGGTGGCGCAGAAATTCCTGTATGTAAGCATGACACCCTTCGGATTGCCGGTGGATCCCGACGTATAGTTGATCACCGCCAGGTCATCCCAGTTGTCGGTCGGGTACTTGACATCCGCCGGGCCGAATCCGTTCGGATGCCTCTCGGCGAACAGGTTGTCGATGTTTTCCCAAGTCGCCTTGATCCCGGGCTCCGAGCAATACAGCACCTTGAGGTTGTCGACATCCATCGCGAACTTTATCTCCGGAGTCTTGGAGAGGTCAAGTTTCGAGAACTTGTCGGCATTGGTCATCAGGGCGATGCTGTCCGAGTGTCCCAGAAGGAACTCTACGTTCTCGGAGGTGAAATCGGCCAGGATGGGGACTACGACCGCCTCGTAGGTATTGATCGCGAGGTATGACATTCCCCAACGGGCGCTGTTGCGGGCCCAAAGGGCAATGTGCTGTCCCTTCTCGATCCCGATGGTCTCGTAGAAGATGTGGAACTTTTCAATAAGGGTCGCCATCTGGGCATAGGTGAAGGATTCACCGTCAATTGTGTTCAGGGCAGACTTGTCCCAGAACTTTGCCGTGGCATTCTGAAGTAGTGATAAATAATGGTCCATATTACAAATTTACTTAACCCGCATGAAAAACCAAACCCAAGAATATGCTATCTTTGCCAAAGAACCGGAAATATTCGTGAAAATGAATTATTTGTGGCGAAATACCAGATGAATATGAAAAAGAAACCGATAGTAGCCCTCATCTACGACTTTGACGGAACCCTTTCCCCCGGCAACATGCAGGAATTCGGATTCATCCAGGCAGTAGGAAAGACACCCAAGGAATTCTGGACGATGAGCGACGGACTGGCCGCCGGACAGGATGCCAGCAATGTGCTCTCATATATGAAGATGATGTTCGATGAAGCCGGAAAGAACGGAATCACCCTCCGCCGCTCCGACTTCCACCGTTTCGGCAAGCATATAGAACTTTACGAAGGCGTGAAGGACTGGTTCCGCCTGGTCAATGAATACGGAGCGTCAAAGGGGGTCAAGGTCGAGCACTACATCAACTCTTCAGGCCTGAAGGAGATCATCGAGGGCTCCCCCATCGCATCGGAGTTCAAACACATATTTGCCTGCAGCTACATCTACAACGAAGCCGGTGAAGCGGTCTGGCCTGGAATATCCGTGGACTACACCGCCAAGACACAGTTCATCTTCAAGATCAGCAAAGGCATATTCAGCGCCCACGACAACAAGAAGGTCAACGAAAGCGTGGCCGAGGACAAGAAGCGCATCCCCTACCCTCAGATGATATATTTCGGAGACGGGGAAACCGACATTCCAAGCATGAAGATCGTCACCATGTTCGGAGGTCATTCCATCGCGGTCTACGACCCGGTAAACACCCGGAAGAAAGCATTCGCTGACAAACTGAAGAGACAGGGCCGCGTAAGCTTCACGGCTCCGGCGGACTACCGTCAGGACAGCCGCACTTTCAAGGTAGTCTGCGCAATAATCGACAAGATCAAGGCCGACTACGAACTCAAGCTGCTGGCCTAGACACCGGAAAGGGCTGTCAAGGGAATCTTGGCGAGGAATATCGCCGCCTTGCCCGGAGTACCTGCCGTAGAATAGTAGCTGACCCAGAGTTCCTTGCCCACAACCAGCATCCCCGGATAACTGGTATCCCCGTCAGAAGGCAGGGTGAACACTTCCTGGAAATCTCCGTCAGCGTTTCCACGAAGTATGATGGTCTTGCAATGGTTTCCGATGGCATACGACCTGGTCCCTACCAGGACAGTCCCGTCATCAAGTACGAGGAAGTCCTGTCCCCCTACCCTGAGGCCCATCCTTTTCAGGTTCCATTCCGTATAGGGAGCTTCAGAGATGCCCCATTCGCCCAGGCACTCCGGTCCCCCGTTATAGTCATCGTAACGGATCATCGCAAGCATCCTGCCGTCAGGCAGGAATCTCAGGGTGGTCTCATTCGGGAAACCCTCGACATCGAAGGATTTCACCTGACTGTAATTGATTCCATCCACGGTCTCATAGAGGATCAATGTCCGTCCGGCAGTGCCGGAGCCATAGCTTACGCCATATCCCTTATCGCCGTTCCAGGTCACTCGCCACAGCCAGTTGGACTCGTTCTCCGGCCTGGGATCGAATACTATCTTTTCAGGTGTGGAGAATGTCTTACCGTCCTTGGAGAACATCACGTAACCCTGCTGGGAGATCAGTTCCTTATTACGGTATGTCGACCCGCCGAACAACACCATCATTCGTCCGTCCAGCGTGACGCAAAGCTTGGGATCACGGCAGTCTATCCCTTCCAGTCCGGTATCCAGAACCTGCTTCCAGGTATCTCCGTCCTTTGATTCCAGGACAATTACGTGCCCTTCGGCATCTCCGTTCTCATCGAATATGTGGCTGTATCCTTCCCTGAACGAGCAATAGTATCTCCCGTTGAACTCAATAAGCGAGGTAAACGCCGCATGCGTGCCCCTGTCCCAGATCCTTTCGACGGAATATGAGTATGCCCCGGGGCCTTTGCAGGCTGTCAGGAACAAGACTGACAGGATAAACAGAAAACCAAGTTTCCTCATATCAGCCACCTTTATTTCAATATTACGATCGGAGCATCATGCATCCTGCCGACCTCGGAACGGGTCCTGGGAGCCGAAGACCGCTGCTTGCCACGGTTGATGGCATCATACTCCAGGAACTTGTCGAAACTGGCCGTCTCGCCTGAAAGTTCCATGATCCTCTTGTAAATGGACCAGCGGGACGGAGCATTGAAGTCACCGATATCTTCATTCATCATGCTTTGCTGGGTCGGTCTGTAAGCGCCTTTTGCATGCAGTGAGGCACCCTCGTATATTCCAACCTCATCCTTGTACCTGCTGTCAGAAAGGAAAGCGGCCCATTTGATCTTTGCGGGGTCATCCGTGAAGTCGATATTACCGAACCAGCCATACTTCTCGTACATGAGATTCCGGTAATCCATGTATTCCTGAGAAGGACGGGAGTTGGACGTGTAATATTCGTCATCAAGGAAAGCGAATCCGTGGCCTCCGGCCTCATGGTTGATAAGGGAACCGAAGAGATACTTGTCATTGCCAAGCGATGAAACGAACGCTACGGACGACTGGGTATCCCCGGACATATGGTTGCAGCCTCCATGTCTCCGGGAATTTACCATTACCGTCACCAGGAGATTATCCCTTCCATTGATGCCCGGGACCTTCTGGGCATATTCATAACACTTATCTGTATTGCCTCCTATATACGATCCGGTGCCGAAATGAGCCCTCAGGGCGGTCTCATACCCTTCCCCGATGATGCCGTTCTTGGAGACGACCTTTACGGCATAGACATTGAAACGGTTCCTGAATGACTTGTACGGTTCTATTGAGAAGAATTCCTCCATGGCTTCCTTCATGACGGTGTCATAGAGTCCGCCCTTGCCCATGTCCCTGTCAGTGTAGGCATCTCCCATGAACACGATATTAATACCCTTTCCGACCGAGGCTTTCTGCAAGACCGTCACCTCGCCGTCCTTCGAGAAATCAGTCGAGGAATAATCGTCCAGACCCTGGGCAGGTCCCATGACTGCCTCCAGGAAATCCATCAGGTCGACCGAAGCGATTTTCCCGAAACGTTCTCTCTCCGGATCAGGGATCTGACGGATGGAACTGAAAAGGATCTTTCCAGTATTGTCGTACACTTCGGCGTGAGGAACCTCCGGCAAAAAGCCATTGGGAGACAGGGAAGGATAATAGAAATTGTACCACTTTCCAAAACCTTTTTCGTCGATCTCCTTTTGCTGGCCGGCCGGATCATCCCACATTCCTCCTGTCTGTGTAACCTCAACGGTCGCTATGACCTCCAACCCCTTTTTGTGATAAAGATTGTAGTAGTCCCTCAACTGGGGCAACAATTCCCGGGAGAACGGGCACCAGGGAGCCCATAACAGATATATCGTGTATTTATTCTTTTCAACGACTTCCTTGAAGGTAAACTTGCGGCCATCCAGTGCCGTGATCTTTGCCGTTGGCCAATATGACTCACCTGATATTTCTATACCGCTTATATCAAAACCATACCCTTCCTTTTGGATCAGAATCATATCCAACAGATAAGAGGAAGATTCCGAATTGAGGAAAGAATCAGGGATGGTCCCTGACAGGCAGTTATTATTAAGGTCGAGCTTGTTCGCGCCCAGCCTGGCCCAGGAAGCAGGAATCGATCCTGTGAAATAATTGTTGCAGATAGTGAGGCTTTTGAGCTTCGGGGAAGATCCCAGGCTTTCAGGCAAAGGTCCGGTAAGCTTTTTATTCGACTGGATCAATACACCCTCCAGAGATGTCAAGTCAGAGAAGATATCCGGCAATGAGGTCATGGACGTATTCTGTATCCAAAGGTACTTCAATGAGGTCAGCTTGCCGAACGACTCAGGAAGTGTACCAGTCAGGCCGGGCTCGTCGACATTCAAGGACTCAAGGCCTGTAAGTTCACCGATACAATCCGGAATATCCCCTTTCAATCCTGTATTGGGTGCGAATCTCAACTTCAAGACTCCGGTTTTCTTGTCATATTCGACACCATCCCAATCATTCAGCGGCTGGTCGGTACCCCATCCTTTCTTCCTTGTCCAATCCGGGCCTCCAAGGGCATTGTAGAACTGCATCAGGACAGCCTTCACTGAAGCTTCCGGATCCGGTTTCACAATAACGGAACAAGTCGCAGTCTTGCCTCCGGCCGAAGCAGTAATGTTCGCCGAACCTTCTTTAAGGGCGGTGATGTTGCCGTTTTCATCGACAGTGGCTACGGAAGGATTGTCCGACGACCATGTTATCTTTTTGTCCTTGGCATTGGACGGGTTCACCGTAGCAGAAAGTCTCGCGGATGCTCCGCATTCGATGGAGACTGATGAACTGTTGATAATAACGCTGGAGACCGCCACCTCTTGGGGTACAGGCGCTACAGGTTCTTCTGCCGGTCCGCAGGCAAAGACAAGGAACGTTGCGATCAAGGTGATAAGGAATGCTGACCGTTTCATGACTTATGGGACTTAATGGATTTCAAAGGGTAAGTATCATTACAAATATAAAAAATCATACGGAATAATTATTTTTGCAGTGATGAAATTCCGTCTCGAATCTACATACAAGCCGTCAGGAGACCAGCCTGAGGCAATCGAAGGACTTTGCAGGGCCTTGGAAGAGGGTATCGGGGATGTCACTCTGCTCGGCGTCACCGGTTCGGGCAAGACATTCACCATGGCCAATGTCATCGAGAAACTGCAGCGCCCGGCCCTGGTACTGAGTCACAACAAGACCCTGGCCGCCCAGTTGTACGGTGAATTCAAGAGTTTCTTCCCCTCCAACGCGGTGGAATATTTCGTCTCTTACTACGACTATTACCAGCCGGAAGCATATCTCCCGACAACCGACACCTACATCGAGAAGGACCTCAGCATCAACGACCAGATAGACAAGCTGCGCCTCAGCGCCGCATCAGCCCTGATGTCAGGCCGCAGGGACGTGATCGTGGTATCCAGCGTTTCCTGCCTATATGGCATAGGAAATCCTGAGGACTTCCACGCCCAGTCCGTGCTCGTAAAGAAGGGTGAGACCAGGTCACTCACACGGTTGCTGTACCATCTCGTCGACGCCAACTACAGCCGAACGGAAGTGGATTTCAAGAGGGGGACCTTCAGGGTGCGCGGAGATACCGTGGATGTATTCCTGGGAGGCTCGGACGAAGCTGTGAGGATCGAATTCTTCGGAGACGAGATCGAGTCCCTCTCGCTTATCGATCCGGTCACTGGCGCCAGGATCGAGGACCTCGACGAGGTACCGATCTTCCCGGCAACGAACTTCGTGACTACAAGGGAAAGGAGCATCAAGGCCGTCAGCCAGATCCAGGACGACCTCAAGGCACAGATCGATTATTTCAACGAAATCGGTAAAGGTCTGGAGGCCAAACGCCTGCAGCAAAGGGTCGAGAACGACCTGGAGATGATCAAGGAGATGGGCTACTGCCCTGGCATCGAGAACTATTCCCGCTATCTGGACGGCCGCAAGCCAGGACAGAGGCCGTTCTGCCTGATAGACTATTTCCCGAACGACTTCATAACCTTCATCGACGAAAGCCACGTCACGATCCCACAGATCAGGGCGATGTACGGAGGCGACCATTCCCGCAAGTCAGTACTTGTCGAATATGGTTTCCGCCTCCCCGCCGCTGCTGACAACCGTCCGCTGAAGTTCGATGAATTCAATGAGATCACCGGGCAGAAGGTATATGTCAGCGCCACTCCTGCCGACTATGAGCTGGAGCGTTCGGAAGGTCTTGTGGTTGAACAGGTTGTAAGGCCTACTGGACTTCTCGACCCCCCTATCGAGGTCAGGCCGACGGAGAATCAGGTGGACGACCTGGTGGAGGAGATCCGTCAAAGGGCGGAGCGGGACGAAAGGATTCTCGTCACGACGCTTACCAAAAGGATGGCTGAAGAACTGAACGACTATCTCGACCGGATCGGAGTCCGCGTACGGTATATCCACTCGGACGTGGATACCGCGGAGCGCGTGGAGATAATCGAGGATTTCAAGAACGGGTTGTTCGACGTTCTGGTGGGAGTGAACCTCCTGAGGGAAGGTCTTGATATTCCGACAGTTTCACTCGTGGCCATCCTTGATGCGGACAAGGAAGGCTTCCTCCGTTCAGGAAGGGCTCTGACCCAGACTGCGGGACGTGCGGCCAGGAATGTCAACGGTCTTGTGATCATGTACGCCGACACAATCACCGAGTCCATGGAAGAGACCATCCGGGAGACCAACCGCCGCCGCACCAAGCAGATGGAATACAACAAGGTCCATCACATCACGCCGAAGCAGGTGGAGGTAAAGAGTAATGTGCTGGTCACCGAGTTGTACGGCCCTTCGGCCCTTCGACAATCTCAGGATGGGGTCAATCCGAGGATAGTGAACGGGCCGAGCGGCAGGGTGAGCGCGAAGGACTCGGTATCCGATCCGACCTATATTCCCAATCCGAGCGAACTTGGCCGCGGAAGCGTCTCTGTCGGTCTCGGACACGATTCCAAGCGGGAGGGCAACACGGCCTATGTGGACGGATATGTCAAGGCCGACCTGGCAGCAGTGCTGCAGGATCCGGTGATAAGGGCTATGAGCAGGGAGCAGATAGAGAAGGCTATCGCTGAAGACCGCCGCAGGATGGAACATTCGGCTGCGGAGCTGGATTTCAGCCAGGCCGCGAAGTTCCGCGACGAGATGTGGGCGCTGCAGGAATACCTGAAGGTCTGGAAATCATAGGCTCCATCTCAGGCCGATGGTGGCGCCGAAGATGCTGGATGGTTTGAGAGAGCCGGCTGTAAGGACTTCGCCTTTGTCGGCATAGAGCCCGTAAAGGACTGATAGGGACTTGAACGGTACTTCTCCCATGAAAGCTGCGCTGAACTGCTTCAAGGGCGTTTCCTTGACGGTGCCGGGGTCTTTATTCCACTGTGACTCACCGGTATATGGTTTGGCATAGGTACCGAATGCCCGGTTGCCGGTCAGCATCAATTTATAAGGAGCCTTCTTGAAAAGCATTCCTGCCAAACCCAGGTGGACGGCCTTCAGGCGGTTGTTCTCAACCCCGAAAACGTAACCACCAAAGGGATTCCAGTCGCCATAGCGTGTTCCGGAAGGATAGAACATCGGGATACCGGCGGTACGGCCGAAGAATGTCCAGCCGGAACGATATTCACCATTATTGAAATAGTTGTCACCTCCTCCGGAGATATGCTTCTTGCCCTCGGCATCCGTCCAGTCATGCCGGGTTCCGGACTGCCACATCGTGGTGGCATATTCCAGCAATACGTCACTTACCCATCCGGTTTTGTCGTCGAGCCCGAAGTGGAGGGTATTCACTCCGTCAGGGAAATTCTGGAGGCCCATACCAGAGCCGTCATCATACGGGATGTCATGCTGGAAGGTCACGGAATATCCGTCTCCCTTCCACCGGAGGGCCAGCAATTCCGCCCCCCTCTGGTCGCCGAGGACATTGATCTGGTCGCTCACGGTAGCATTGCTGCCGCCGCTGGAACCGGTGACAACCCGGATGTAATTCCCCAGGCCGGAAGGACGTTTGCCATTGATCGGATGCGTTCCGCTCCAGAGTGCGAAATGGTCGAGCTGTCCCATAAAGTCCAGCCTGTTTGTAATGTGTACCGTAAAGCCGACCCGCATATTATGGAGCAAGGCACCCTGAACATAACGGGTGTCAATGGTGCGGTAGTCGCCGTACGAACCGAAAACCTCAAGTTTCCCTTTGGTGAATGGGACTGCCACCGGTTCCAGGTTCAATGAATATCCGGGCAGGCTCCTTGAATTCCCGCTCCATAGGATATTCCCTCCCGTTGTGGACAAAGAACCCAGGTATGCGGGCCCTTGCGAGGCAGAACCGGCGAGGAAACCCTGTTCACGATGCTTCATACCCAGGTCCAAAGAGAAAACCTTCCATCTCAGGCTGCCATAAAGCTCGTCCATCATGATCCTGGTCTGGGGATCGTTGGAGGAGGCCGGATTAGGACCACCGTTCCAGTCAAATCCCGGAGGGTAATACGTGTCCATCCCTGCCGCCAGGGATGCGCCCCAACGCCACTGCACGGTCTGGGAAGGATCGAACTGGCTGTGGGCACTGACCAGCCCTATGACACCGTCCGCCTCGGGCATGATTCCGAAACGGTTGGCGGTCGCCCAGAACGGCATGACCGGTCCGGAGGACATCGCCCCGAGCAACATGAGTGTTAGAATAAAATCATGCATGATTGGTTATTCCTCCTTGAGGGTGATTATGGCAGACGTGCCATCCTCGGCATCCCGGATCAAGATTATGTTGCCGTCGCGGATTCCCTCATCGACAATGCTGTCCACTTTATCAGGATCCACGCCGCTGCGCTCCTTGATATTCCGGAGATAGACTTCAGCCTTTCCTTTAATGAAGTCGTAAACCTTCCTGTGATCCTCATCATCGTGAAGAAGGTCGACATCATCATACGGATAATCAATATTAAAGGCATCTACGGGGGAATCCAGCCATCTTTCCAGGCTTTGCCATTCCTTCGAGTGCCCCAGATGGGTCTTTATTCCGAACCTGGTCATCTTGTGCATGAACTCGGTATGGTTCTTCTCATGCCACCTGAAAAAGAAGAAAACCCCGCATATCAGAAGGGCACCGGTGAATATGACCAGATAGAGCTGCATGTCGAGGCCACAGTGAAGTTTGACGCTGAGAGCCCAGATTCCGACCACGATGATATTGATCAGCAACTCCAGGAGGGTCGTGACAGAGTGACTGATACCCGCCCGGACAAAGATATGGTGCAGATGTGTCTTGTCCGGGTAGAAAGGACTCCTGCCATGATAGATGCGTAGCAACATCACCCTCACCGTATCGAAAACAGGCACGCTCAAAACTGCCAGCAGCATGGCTATCATATTGACATTCTTCCGGACTGTGATCATTTTCAGCGATGAATCGCTGCGAAGGACACTGATCGTGAACCAGACCATCAGGATGCCCATCATCATTGTTCCGGCATCACCCAGGAACATCTTGCTTTTCTTGCCGAAGATATTATGGAGAAGGAACGGTATGACGGCAGCAGCCAATGAGAATGCAAGGACTGCATTGGGAAGGTCCTCAACCTTTATGAACATGAATCCGAACATCAGGCTGGAGAAGAAACAGAGGCTGCTGCAAAGCCCGTTCACTCCATCGATCATGTTGACTGCGTTGATGATCCCCACTCCTGCAAACAATGTAAGCGGAACCGCGATCCACCAACTGATCTCATTTACTCCCCACAGGCCATGGAGACTGTCCGCACAAGCTCCGCTGGAGAAAATGAGGCCCAGGATAGTTATTACCTCAATGAAGAACCTGGATCTCGGTGTCAGTCCCAGCATGTCATCCATGGCTCCGGTATACAGCATTATGACCATGGCGCATAGGGCCGGACCGAGAGGCATCAGGATGTCTCCTGAAAGGAACCAGGTAACCGAAGCTCCCACAAGCACGCCTACCACCATCCCGAAGAATACTGCTATGCCGCCAAGTACCGGAACGGGACGCCTCTGCAACTTCCTTGCATCCGGATTGTCGACGATCCTGCTGTCCAGGGCTATCTTCAATATCCTGAAATAGACCCACTTCACCGCGACGAAAGCGGCAATGACGGAAATCAGGATTATGAGAACGCTGGTCATAGGAATTCAAAGATAGCCATTAATAATGATTATGCCAATTCTTTATCTCCAGGATATGGTCCCTGCGTTCACGAGATTATCATGAGAAATGCGGAAACCATTGGACTTGCGTCCTCCGAGCAGGACGGATGTACCCTTCGCCGGTTTGGCCGAGGCGGCCTTTGTGACCGACAAGGTCTTCCCTTCCGGAAGCTGTATCTCAACAGTGTCGAACACCGGAAGGGAGAGAGTATATGAAGGATCTCCCGGGCAGTCCGGATAGAAACCCATCATCGAGAATACCGCCCACGCTGACATGGTCCCGGTATCATCGTTACCCGGAATACCGTCAGGGGCATTATGGAAATGACTCCCAAGCAGGTCGTGGACCGTCTTCCAGGTACGCCATTCCTCGCCCTTCACGCGGCTGTACAGGTAGGGGTACGCTATATCAGGCTCGTTGGCCGGATCGTACAGTCCGTCAGAGAAAACCATCTGCAACCTTTTCACGAAACTCTTTGGTCCTCCGGCCAGCTTGACAAGCCCGTCCACATCGTGTGGAACATAGAAAGTATAGTTCCACGCACTCCCTTCATGGAAGCCGGGGACCGGTTCGAAGTTCTCCCCCTGACGGGGATTGAAAGGCGTCAGGAAAGATCCGTCTTTCCTGAGCGGCCGCAGGCAGCCATATTCCTCAGACCAGTAATTGCGGTAGCCAAGGGAACGCTGCTTGTACTTCGCAGCATCCTCCGGATGACCCAGGGCATCTGCCAGACGGGCAAGGGCGGCATCCGCCATATAATACTCCAGGGCGTGAGAGACCGAATTGTCACCCGAGAAATCCTGGCTGAACCAGCCCAGGGGAATGTAACCCTTTTCGATATACGGATCGATGTCGGGGCGCATCCTGTTCATTTGTCCGGTTGTTTCCGCGGACTTGACAAAGGCTTCGTAAGCTGTCTCGATATCGAAGTCCTTGAGACCCTTCAGCCAGGTGTCAGTCAGTACAGGGATTGCAGGATCCCCTTCCATCGTGAATGTCTCCCGGCCGTACAGCTCCCATTTGGGCATCCATCCCCACTCCCGGTACATATCCACCATGCTCCTGGCCATGTCGATCTGCTTTTCAGGATAGACGAGGGTAAGAAGCTGGTGGACATTGCGGCAGGTATCCCACAGGGAGAATACGGTGTAACGGTGATTCCCCTGCGCCACCTTCCCGATGCCCGTTCTACCGGTTGGTGAGCCTTCCGGACCACCGGCAGAATCCGGATTGCCGAATTCCATTATCGGGTATTCCCCGTTCACATCGTCCAGTATATTAGGATGTATGAGGGCATGGTAGAGGGCCGTATAGAACACGGTTTTCTGTTCCTCCGTCCCGCCGGTCACGCGGATCCGTCCCAATGGTTCACGCCAACTCTCACGGGCTGAAGCCACTACCCTGTCGAAGTCGAAGCCCCGCTGCTCCGCATCCAGATTCATCCTCGCATTCTCGATGCTCACGAAGGAAACTCCCATCTGGACCATCAGCTGCTCGCCTTCCTTCAAATCCTCGTAACGGAACCAATAACCTATGTCGTCTCCGGAAAGCTCGCGTGAATATGCTCCATATATCTTGTATTTCCCGGCATCGGCATCCCAGGCCGCCTCGGCAGCCATCGGGCGTTGTTTCTTCCAGTATCCGCTGCTGTCCGGAACCTTGCTCACCCTCAGTACGAAATACATCGGGAACACTGCGTTCCGGTTGTAGCAGAAAGTACCCATGACCTTGAATCCTTCGATCTCAGTATCGGAAACCTTCCGTACCATGGCTCCTGACTCATTGGTCAACCCTTCTCCGAGATTCACCAGTATGTTGCCGGAACCTCCTGGGAAGGTATAGCGTTCAAGGGAAGTACGGGTGGTAGCAGTAACCTCAGTATAGACTCCGTTAAGCAGCTGATTGGAATAATATCCCGGGCTGGCCGTTTCGTCCTTATATTCAGAGCCGTAGACATGGTAATCCACATTCAGGGCACCGGTCGTGGGCATCGTCAGGACGGAGCCCAGCTCAGGACAGCCTACTCCTGAAAGGTTCACGTGGGCATATCCGGTTAAATAACGGTTTTCCTCGACATACGGCGTCGACCACCAGCGGCTGTCCTTGTCCCAAGTGTTTAGCTTGGATCCCATCACGTTGAACGGGGTGACGCTCATCAGCCCGTTCGGCGTGACCGCCCCGGGATTGCACGCCCCGAAATTGGTCGTCCCGATGAATGGGTTGACGTATGAGGTTTGGGAAAGCAGGGGCATGGCCGGAAGAGCCATCAAAAGGCAGATAGCCAACAACCTGAACATTCGTTTCATAAAGAAAGGTTTTATTTACCTAATACTACAAACTTCCTGTACCACCATCCGAACATCTGAGGGATTTTCCACCATGATTCGGATGGGGCATAATAATGGAATCTCAGTGCTTGACCTGCGATACGCCATAAATGCTGGAGTCCATGAATGGGACCGGACTTGCGAAGGTATTTCTTATTCTTCCCAAAATTGCCCATTTCAAGGATATTCTTCCAGAGAGCGACGGCGCGGCGATGGAACTCATCCGGAATATCGAAGGGGAAATCTTCGGGAGGCAGGCCAAGATAGTCCGTCAAGATAGCGCCAAAGCCGATAAACGCCTTTTTGAGCCCGATACCTTCAAGGTGTGCCTCCAAACGAGCTACATCAATCTCTTTCTTATAATGCTTCAGCACCAATGCCCAATCACAGAACTGCCTGAGGCCTATTCCCTCGCTGATGAAATGACCGAATATGTGTGCGAATACGTATAACGCATTGATGGTAGGAGGAAGTATAGGGACCTTGACACCGCAGATCTCGATATTCTCGTTGGAAGCCAGGATCTCATCCATCACGACTGTATCCCAATACTGCTGGTGGCGAGGATTCGATAGACTCACCAATGAACGGTGCATCTCATACTGCATGCCCTTGGACTTGAACTCGACATGCTTGGGAGAATTAGTATCCACGAACTTAGCTTGGTAAGCATCACCAAAAAACGACACGGCCTTCTCCCAATCATCAGGATGACACAGAAAGTCAATATCCCCGCACGAGCGGGACTTCGGTTCCGGATAAAGTTGCGCCAGAGTCTGCCCCTTGACCACCCATATCCTTATGCCCGCCTCTTGAATAGAAGAACTCAAATCAGCTACGGCTTGATCCAACTCAAGATTCCGCTGCCAAATCGATTGACGGGAACCGAACAGGTCTATGACATCCGGACGTTCGAGTTTTATCCCTGCGTCCATGAGACCCTTTACAACCAAACCTTCAGAAGCCTGCTTCTTACCGAGCTTAATGACTACTGAATACCTGTCATGATTCCATACTTGTCCACAGAAATCGGCGGGAGCACAGAATACTGCTGACTTCAGCAACTTTACAAGATCTATTTCTACAGAAGACAGGATCGGAATCATCTTGCGGAATACTTATGCCGTGATAAGGTTGTCTGTTATTCGTTGCACGATCGCCTCTTTATTGAACCGAGTTTGCATCAGTCTTTGAGCAGATAATGCCACTTCAGCACTATGCCTGTCCGCAAAAGGAATCATATTCCGAAAGCCTTCTGCAATCGCCTCGGGATCCGAAGGTTCAGCGCAAAGACCTAAACCATTATTTTCGATGATATCCCGTCCTGCACCATTGAGAACACCAAACACTGGCTTCCCGGCTTGAAGGTATGATTGCAGTTTCAACGGCTCAGTCTTCTCAATCCCTTCTTGAGGCATCAGCGGCATTACAAGGACTTGGCTCTGCTGTAATATATCATGCATTTCATTATACGGTCTTCTGCCATGGAAAACAATGCTATTTCGGTCAAACCGGTCTGCACAAGCCTTGACCTCCTGGATATATGACCCGTCCCCTACTATATTCAACTGGGCATTATCCAGTTCCGCCCCGACAAAACCCTCGATAGTATTAATAAGATTCTGGTAACGCGAGACATTGCCTGTGAAAGTGAAATTCACCTTGTCCTTTGGAAGCCGCAATTTGCTTACGATATTCTCAGTAGGGCGTAACCAGTTCGGAGCGTATATACAATTCTTGTCAGAGTACCTTCCAATAGTTTCGGCGAAGCGTTTGCTGGAAACGAATATCCCGTCGCATCCACCGTAAATCCGGCGTATCATCTTTTCCAACATTGCCTCTGAAACCTTGAGGTGAGGGACCCCATAGCTCCACACAGCATCAGGCCATAGATCAAAGGTCCATATATTCACAGGAATGCCAAACTTCTTTTTTGCATACAACGCAGGATATGCTACAGTCAACGGTCCTGTCTGTGAGACGAATGCACAATCATAAGGTCCTTTCAGGGAGTCCACGACCCTCTTGCCGCCCCGCACGAAGCTATAGTAATTCCTGATCTTTTTGACCTTGCTGTCGCGGTACCCTTCGATGAAAGGGAACCGATGTATTCTCACGCCATTCCAGTCTTCAGTGCGGAATCCTTTATTCTTATAGCCATCAAAGACATAACTTTGAGGATACGAAGGATACTGAGTCACCACCTCTATTTCATGGCCTCGATTGGACCACTCCCGAGCCAAGTCATTTATCATGAAATCCTCCGGCCAGAAGACCTCGGAAAAAACAAGGATGCGCATAAAGCTAACTCAAGTAAGCAACTTAGTCAATTTAGGATACACTCTTTTCTCTAACAAATCGGCAAACTCGTATTTCTCCATATACAATTTCCGACCATTTGAGCCATATTTCTCGATTAATCCAAGATCATAATCGATTAACACATCCCAGGTACTATCATAATCGTAATTAACTACGTATCCTATTTGATTCGTCTCCACAAATGATGATGCGAGAATTCCATTATTAACTATAACAGGGATGCTTAACATCATAGAATCATATAGTTTATTTGAAGCTGCCAGCCTATTTATCTCAATTGAAGGATCATATAATGAAAAAATGCCTCTGCAACCCACGATAATTGAGAACAGTTGTTCTTGAGGCATGAAATGATAGTAATGGACATTATCTAAAGACAAGAAACCATTCTCAATATGACTATCAATAAATTCTCCGACAATAATAAAGCTAATAGTTGGATGATCTTTGGCAAATAAAAAAATACTAGCCAAGCCTCTTGTATTATTCAGCCATCCAGTTACAGCGAAAGAATTTGAATATCCATTATGGATACTATTACGAAGTTTGAAATCGTATGGTGAATTATAAACTACTATACTATTATCAAGGCCATTATCTATTATCGAAAACCTATTCTCATCAACATGAATGTAGAATGATGACGATGCCCTATTTTTTTTATCTAAATGGTTAAGAAGGTTAACTATAACACCGGGGAAATTATGGCTCTTGGATAGTTCATCCCAGATATCATAAATATATGGTATACCACGAATACGAGAGATTATCCTAGCAACGAGAGCTGTCTCAAAGTTAACGGCAAAGAAAACCACCTTTTCTCTATTCGTTTTTAAAAACAATAATGTCCAGAATAGTTTGATAATAAACCATATATACAGGATTGGCAAATAAGACTTACCCTCTCCTCCTCCATGAACAACATACGAAACATTCTGAAATTTTACATCACTATATATCTTCTCAGGATACCTCTTCCATCCAATGAAATCCTGCTTAATGCCTTTCTTATAAAAAAACTCAGCAAATTTTTGAATACGAACAATATCTTGAGTTGCCGGATATAAAAAAATAATCCTCTTATTTTCCATTATAAAAGACCTTATGAACAATAAACAGCGGAAATAGGAATATCACTACTAAAGAGGCCATAGTATTTATGGTATTAATATTCGAAGTCACCATACATGTCGCAAAGCGTATATACATAAACCCAATAAATACGCATATATATGGATTCGCCGTTTTCTTGATAATCTTCTCTTGCCAAAATGCCAGTCTATAATAAAGACAGATCAACAAAGGACCGAAGAAGGGAGTCAAATACATAGCCCCTTGAGCGGAAATCGGTATTAGGAAACCACTAGGATTCGTACCTTGAGTGATAAACAAATTATATAATACAGAGGTAGTACCCATCTCATACTTTTTCACAAAAAAGCTTGGTCCAATAGTCGATCGTAGAAAATCCAGTATAAGAGTAAAAAATGCAGGACTATGGGTATCCAACAAATCAAATACAGCGGAAACAGATACCGGGCCTAAAGCGTAGATTTCAAACTGATATGACAATGACAATGCTGAAAAACCTCCAGACAATGCTTCTTGATATGATCCTGAACGAAAAGCATAAAAAGTTTTATATATTGTTAAAAAAGTGATAACAAAAACCACCAAAAATGAGATTGATGTGATTATCATCTTTTTATCCCGCGGAAATAATCTACATAAGAAAAAAATGGTAGCAAATGCAACATAAACCTGAACAGCACGTTGCTCACCAATTATGAATGAAACAACTATCAAAGCCGCCAAAACGGAAATGTAGACATATATACTATTTGTTGATGAAAGATAACTCCGGCACAAGTAACAAGCGAATACAGTAAAAGAAAGGATCAGCCCTGTCTGGAAAAACTGCCTGGCTATCAATAATGTAGTTGATAAAGTCTCTCCTGCCACTCTAGAATCCGTGTCTGCAGATAAACGCAAAAAATGGATACTTCCAAAAACCTCTTTGTTAAAAGCGACAAAAACAAAGCAAATGATTATATATAAGTATGTAAAAAAGTTATTTGATATGTGGTAATCAACTATATAGGATATTTCTAAGTTATTATAAGCGACATTTCTTCTAATGAAAAGATAGCAGTAAAGAGAAATAAAAAGCAATTCATAACTCATAAAAATGAGAGCATTCGAAATACTTCCAGCATTATGCGTAATGTAATCACCGACGTTATAACATGGCTCAAAAGCATATGAAAGGGCCAATACCACATATCGAATAAAAGCTGTTATTATTATGCATGCAATCGTAAAGCTATTACTTCGACCATAAGATGGCCAAAGAAAAACATTAAAAGAGATAAAAAATGTTAACGGTAATATGAAAAGCAATGAATAACCCTGATGAGGATTAAGCATGCATATAATTATCGCGATGAACGTAATCGCATTCAGTAATCTATTGAATAACATTCTTTTATTCTGAATATCTACGCACAGTCATTAAAACGTAATAGTATTAACTCTTTAAATGCAAATAAACTATTGGATTCTTCTTTCGATATATCTGCTGATTCCTGCTAATACGAACAAAAACAGAGCCGCTACAACCACATTCAAAACGGCATAGTTTTGGGCAGCATTTATTCCATTTGTACATATCAGTAGCATATAAAGCATGATAATTGTCATTAGATCTCTCACACATTTAACAATACACAGCGCCCAACTCTTCCCCAAAGAAAGAAGATTTGAGTAAAAAACGTTTGCGCAAGAATAAAAAACAGTTGAGAAAATTAAGGTATTTAAAACCGGTAACATCCCGTTGAAACTCTCACCATAGAAAGAAACAATAATAGGAGAGCATAATAAGACGATTATGAATGGAATAACTGAACATATGAAATTAACCACAATCATCTTTTTTAACATTATACGGTGTTCAGTATTATTATAAGTTCCTGATAAATATGACAATACCACATTATACAATAAATTCGGGATCATCAGCACAACAGCATTCCATTGAGCACATGCAGAATACATTCCGACCTCTCCTATCGTAGAGTATTTAACTATGAGCAAATTACTGGCCCACACAAATAATGCGTATGAAAACTCTTGTATCGCTACAGGAAGTGAGAAGGATAGAATATCTCGATCTATAACATCACCTGAGTTAGAGTCAGTATCCTTCAATACCATAATAACATTTCTCGCATTCAATGCTGCCAGGGCAATTTGAGAAAAAGCAAGTGCCCATAAAGCACCATTAAGATTATAATGAATGGTTAATGGTATTGAAAGGGCTAGCATTATTACTCCTGAGATTATATTATTAACCCCAATAGATTTAAACCGCTTAAAACCAGCCAAAATGCCAGCACAGACCGTGCTTATTGCACGAAAGAATACTATAAAAGAGATGAAACGAAAAACCCAGAACAGATCAGGGCTATCTGCGATTCTTGCTATTTGCTTAGCAAAGGTGAAGATTATGGTTCCAATAATTAATGAAAAAAAGACTGTGGTCCTCAACGCGCACAAACTAATCGCTCTTAGTTTTGTAGGATCTTTTTTCTCGTACTCAGAGATATACTTTGTCGACGAATAACCAAGACCGAATGTTGAGAATAATGCCATCTGAAACATAGTTGCTTTAGCTATTCCATACGCCCCATAGACATCTTTACCAAGTAGTCTAGCGATGATAATACCCGCTAAAAGAAGAATTACATTTCCAAGGCCATTACCAAAAACAGCCCAAAAAGAATCTTTAAATAGATTACTTGACCTCAGCCTTCTGAAATACAGATGAATCCTCATAAAAACCTTTGCACTGCACACTACTTCCAGTATGCTTTAAAAGAATGGTGTGTAATCCTTTTTTCCTTAGTAGGCAGTTTCATGTAATCACCATAAACACTCCGAAGATAATTATCATATCCTATAGGTATCGGAAACTTGTAACCTTCGAAGTCAGAATACAATACGCCAGTATAATTTGACTTTAAATTAACCTCTCTTATCCCATATCCCCAGATTAGAATTCCACAATACTTTGAACCAGGATATGATTTATTCTTAGGGAAAGAAGAAATAGTAATCGCAAGCTTATTTAACGAAACCGGTAGCAGAATGATACGGCCAATCAGCAATATGAGATTTTTGAGAAATGATCTCCTATTATCAACCTTGATTTGTTTTAACAAGTAAAGCTTTATTAAGAAGCCTACTTTATTATAAAGCCTTGTTTGACTTTTTGCATCATCCGGCAAATCGTCTATAGGGAAAACATCTATATTGACACCAATTCTGCTCTGAGTATTAACTTTTTCTTCTAAAACAGTCCTAGAATCATCTATTTTCAGAAATGGAGCATAAAAATCAGATTCGTCTTCGCATGAGTGAATTACGAATACACTGTCATCTAGCTGTTTATATAAGATAGTGAAGCGATTATAATCCTTCCTTAGCATCATGATATCAATATCATCATCCCATGGAATATAACCGTTGTGCCGAACTGCACCAATCGCAGACCCCCCAGCTAAAAAATACCTTATGTTGTTATCTTTACAAAAACTATCAACATGCTCAAGAATACCTAACTGGACTCTACGTATTTCCTCAATAGAAACAATCGGTTTCATATGAATGGACCATCTTATCTAGAAAATGAACGTATCCCTGCAATTCCAATAAAATCATTGGGAAAATCAGTTTCAATAATACCCGGATCCTGATATATTATTTCTTGATAAGCCTTCATCCTTTTAGAATAATCAGTTATCAAGTCTTGATCCGGAGCTGTTGAGACCATATATCTTATGCCTGCTTTTTCTAGTAAGCCACACAATTCCTTCATTGATTCCTTCAGATTAGAAGCCTCTACGTATGCAACAACTATATGGCTCAATAGGTTGGCTTTACGGTAAGCTTCAAATTTTTCAACAGAACCAATAAATGCGGAGAACAACATATCTGGCGATAACTCTAAAATGCGTCTAGCCTTAGAAACAGAGTGAACGGTAAAGATACAATTATGAGCATCTAGAGAATCCAAGATTCTTATTATTTTCACAGGATCGACACCTTTGTCATCAAAGTTTAAAACAACTTTATCCTTACTCCATTCTATCACTTCAGACAACATGGGAACGGCATAATCTGTTACTTTCCCCCAACGATCCTTCATTTTATAATGACGCAGCTGTTCCAGAGTGATTTCGTTAATCTTACCCCGACCTGTTGTCGTTCGATCAATTGTTTCATCGTGCATTAAAACGATATGGCCATCAACAGTTTCTCGTGGATCGATCTCGAAAAAAGTAGGGATTGTATTTCTTACTCTAATTAAAGTTTCCAGACAGTTCTCCGGGTAGCCCTTAAGATTCCCACCTCTATGGCCACTGATAATTATATCGTTCTCTTTTTGATAAAAAAAACTCCTTATCCAGTCAGTAGTTATCAAAGAATCTTTCAGGACAATCCGTTGATTTCCATATGACAGATTACTTAATAGGGTTCTTGGAACAACATCTTGATCTATGACTCCGCAAGCGGTGGTCAATAAAGAGAATGACAGGAAGAATAGGATTCTATTATAACACTTCATATAGTACTTGACTATTAGGCCCTTAGAATTGTTATAATATGTTCCAAAGCCTCTCTAATACTATATGCCCCTCTCCATGGCAATTCACAAAGTTTAGTATTATCCATAATCGCAACAGACGCTATTGAATAACCCTTACTCTCATTCTCAGTTGGAACATCAAATACTACCGAAGTTCCTGATAATTCAGCACATATGCTAGCAAACTCTAAAAGAGACACATTGCAACTTTCAACGGAAATATTATAAGCAGAATTAATATCCCCATTTAAAAGCACCGCCAACATGGCATTTACCACATCTGCAACGTATGTATATGAAAACAACTGTTTACCAGAGCTTTTTAACACAATATTCTCTCTATTGACTGCATTTTTAATAAACTGAGAAGATGCTTTGGAGTCATTTGGCAACATAGTCGGACCAATTACCCTGCTCAATCTTACAACCTTTGTTATTACCCCTTTCTCATCAGAATATGACATACAAAGAGCTTCACTTAAGCGTTTTGACTCTGGGTAGCACGAACGGGCATTAGAAAGATTAAGAAAACCTGTATCTGATTCTTTAAAAGCGCCTTGGCCTCTTCCATTACCATAAATCTCAACACTGGAAGGATATAGAACAATTGCATTGCACCTTGCTGCAAGATCAAGGGAATTTATCGCCCCAAAAACATTAATACTAATTGTTTCAACTGGATACTTTGAGTATGCCAACGGATGTGTGTTACTAGCAAGAGGAATTATGTAATCTACTATAAGGGATTCAGGAAAGGGATTCAATACATTATGTTCTATAAAAGAAAACAAAGGGTCGCTCCAATAGCAGCCGAAGCGCTGCTTAGCCCTCTCTTCATCACGTCCAGTTGCAACTATACTTATACCTGCACCTGACCTGTTATAATACATTAATGAATCAATCAGAAACGTCCCAATAAGGCCAGTTGCTCCAGTAATCAGAAAACGCTTACCTCTTAATCTCTCAATACCTGAAACGTTAAGCGCTCTATTTAAATCCTCTTTATAAACGGGATGATTTCTTACTTTACTTATTTCAACCATGTTTCCTTGTCCATTCTTAAATAACTCTTAAACAATTCAAGATCATCTTTGGTTGTAAGTTTAATATTCTTATCAGAACCAGATGCAAAATGTAATGTTTCACCAAGTTCTACCATCATAGTATTAGTGTATGATGATCCATAAATACCGATTTCTTCTTCAAACGCCTTATGGTATGCCCAGTCTAGCTTGCCAAATCTATAGGCTTGAGGTGTAGATACTCGCCTTAATGTTTCTCTAGGAATGAATTGTTTTGTAGTTGTAACATCCTCTGTGCTCACAACAAAAATCTGCTCATTATATGGCATGGAGGTTACACCATTACCATACTCTTTTGCTTTTAATATAACATCCGTCAAAACAGATGCATCCACCAAAGGACGTATCCCATCATGTATTATTACGATATCATTCTCTGAAGCAATACCTTCAAGAGCGAAAACACCATTTCTGATACTTTCCTGCCCTGTATTTCCACCAGAAACAATACTCTTTAGTTTTGTTATTCCGAATTGCCTGGAATATGCCCATGCAACATCATGCCAACCTTCTAGACAAACCAAGACTATCTCATCGATTTGAGGATGCTTCTGAAACCCTTCTAATGTATAAATGAGAATAGGTTTATCATAAACATTTATAAACTGCTTGGGGATATCCTGTCCCATCCGATGTCCAGTGCCTCCCGCAATAATAATAGCGATGTTCATAATAGTGCCTATTTTAAATTATCTTAACTTCAAAAAACTAAAACTTCCTCCATACCATCTTATTCACCGCTCCGGTGTAGCTCTGTATGATACGTACGACTTTCGTGCTGACATTCTCGTCGACATAGTCTGGAACGGGGATTCCGGGGTAGCCGTCTTGAATAAGGCTTACAGCAAGATCGACACTCTGAAGGAGGCCTACGGTATCAATGCCGCTGAGAACAAAACAGCCCTTGTCAAGCGCCTCGGGACGCTCAGTGCTCGTACGGATGCACACAGCAGGGAAGGGATGCCCGACAGAGGTAAAGAACGAACTCTCCTCAGGGAGCGTGCCGCTGTCACTGACAACGGCGAATGCATTCATCTGAAGACAATTGTAGTCGTGGAATCCAAGAGGCTCGTGCTGTATGACGCGAGGGTCGAGTTTAAAAGAAGCAGCCTCCAGGCGCTTCTTTGACCGAGGATGGCAACTATACAGGATAGGCATGTCATACTTCTCTGCCATGGAATTAATTGCGTTGAACAGTGACAGGAAGTTCTTCTCGGTGTCAATATTCTCCTCGCGATGGGCGGACAGAAGGATATACTTTCCCTTTTCAAGTCCAAGTCGCTTATGGATATCACTCGCCTCTATTTGTGCAAGGTTCTGATGCAGAACCTCGGCCATCGGGGATCCCGTCACATAAGTTCTCTCCTTCGGCAGACCGCATTCGGCCAGATAGCGGCGGGCATGCTCCGAATAAGCCATGTTCACATCGCTTATGATGTCCACAATCCGACGGTTTGTTTCCTCAGGAAGGCATTCGTCCTTACAACGGTTACCTGCTTCCATATGGAATATCGGAATATGCAGACGTTTGGCACCAATAACGCTCAAGCAACTATTGGTATCGCCTAAAACAAGGACCGCGTCAGGCTTGACCTCAACCATTAACTGGTAGCTCTTGGCAATAATGTTGCCCATGGTCTCGCCAAGGTCCATCCCCACTGCGTCCATGTATACGTCAGGGTCAGCGAGTTTAAGGTCCTTGAAGAACACTCCGTTGAGGTTGTAGTCGTAATTCTGTCCCGTGTGCGCCAGCAGGGTGTCGAAATACTGGCGGCACTTATTGATAACCGCAGACAGCCGGATGATTTCCGGCCGAGTCCCCACAATGATCAGGAGCTTCAGCTTCCCGATATTTTTGAAACGTGCCATATTATTCACTTTACTGGTTCAAAGAAAGTATCCGGTCTGTCAGGATCAAAGACCTCATTGCAATACATAACAGTAACGAGGTCTTCGGTATCAGAGAGGTTGATGATATTATGGGTGTAGCCGGGAAGCATATGAACTGCTTCCACCCTGTCGCCGCTGACCTCCCATTCGAGTATCTTTCCATCAGGATCATTCAGGTTTCGCTGCTGGATAAGTCCATGGCCTTTCACCACGATAAACTGCTCAAACTTGGTATTATGCCAGTGCTGGCCTTTGGTTATGCCTGGTTTGGAGATATTGATACTGACCTGGCCGCAGTTCCGGGTATGCACCAACTCAGTGAAACTACCACGGTCGTCAACATTCATCTTTAGTGGGAATGCCACCTTTTCTTCAGGCAGATAACTGAGGTAGGTGCTGTATAGTTTTTTGGCGAAAGAATCTTTCGGAATCTCAGGAATAGTCAAAGTTTTGGGCTGAGCAGCAAACTCATTAAGAAGGTCAACGATCTGGCCTAGGGTAGCCTTATGTGTGACAGGAGCATAGCAATAATGTCCAATGACAGGCTCAGGGATCACTTCCAGCCCGTCGAACTCACAACGATGCTCCCTACCTTTAAGTGCATTGATCATCTCATCAACCAAGTCATCAATGTAGAGCAGCTCCAGTTCCACGCCGGGGTCATTTACAGTGTAAGTGAGGTCGTTGGCCACAGCGTTGCAGAATGTCGCAACTGCGGAATTGTAGTTCGGTCGGCACCACTTACCAAAAAGATTCGGGAAACGATAAACCAACACCTTTGCTCCGGTTTCGGATCCATATTGCAGGAACAGATCTTCACCTGCCTTTTTACTGCGACCATATTCGGAATTGCCGAACCGTCCGGTGAGGCTGGCCTGCTGGCTGCTGCTGAGCATTACAGGGCAACGGTTGCCATGTTTCCTGAGCGTATCCAAAAGGGTGCTGGCGAATCCGAAGTTGCCCTCCATGAATTCTTCTTGGTTCTGCGGCCGGTTGACTCCTGCAAGGTTGAACACGAAGTCGGCTTCCTTACAGGCATGATCCAATTCATCCGGCTTTGAGTCGAGGTCATATTCATAGATAACCTCAACATCCACACCGGAATTCCTCATCTTACCATCGCGGATATTCCTCAACTGTGCGCAAAGATTCTTCCCTACAAAACCTTTGGCACCTGTTACAAGGATCTTCATTTCATTAAGATTGACATTTACCTAGACTTACTCAGACCGGATATCTTTCGATTTCGCCCGCGGCTCCAGTCCCAGGTCTTCGCGTATGAACCTCAGTTTAAGGAGTAACTCTTTCATACCTTCAACATCCAGTCGCCGGGTATTATGGCTGTGATAGTCCTCAGTATGCGAAATGGCATCATCCCCAACCGTGAAATACTTGTCGTAATTAAGGTCGCGGCTGTCGCACGGAATTCGGAAATAATTGCCGCAATCCTCGCTTCGAAGCATTTCCTCACGGGTAACGAGTGTTTCGTACAGTTTCTCGCCATGGCGTGTACCTATAATCTTGACCTCGGTTTCTCCATATTTCGGATCCACCTTTGAATATACTTCCTTGAGAGCCTTAGCCAAGGTGCTCAGAGTGGCTGCCGGAGCCTTCTGAACGAAAAGGTCGCCGTTGTGACCATGGGTAAAAGCATATACCACAAGATCAACTGCATCATCAAGAGTCATCATAAAACGGGTCATGTTAGGATCTGTGATGGTAATCGGCTTGCCTTCCATCATCTGCTCCACCCAAAGTGGGATTACGCTGCCGCGGCTGGCCATCACATTGCCATAACGGGTGCAGCAGATCGTAGTTTTGGCATCATCACCCAGAGCACGGCCTTGCGCGATAGCGACTTTCTCCATCATTGCCTTGCTTATACCCATTGCATTGATGGGGTATGCAGCCTTATCGGTACTAAGCACGACAACTTTACTAACACCATGGGCTATTGCACTGAGAAGTACATTGTTTGTTCCTTCTATGTTTGTCCTGACGGCCTCCATCGGGAAGAATTCACAACTAGGAACCTGCTTCAATGCCGCCGCACTGAACACATAGTCTACGCCAACCATCGCGAAGTCGACAGCCTCACGCTGCCGGACGTTACCGATATAGAACTTTACCTTTCCGAAAACGTCCGGGCGCTGAGCCTGTAGGAAATGACGCATGTCGTCCTGCTTCTTCTCATCACGGCTGAAGATACGGATCTCCTTGATGTCGCTATCCAGGAAACGGCGAAGCACAGCATTACCGAAACTCCCGGTTCCTCCAGTAATAAGAAGTACTTTGTCTTTAAAAACTGACATATGATAAACTACTTTGATTACTAATATACACTACCCTTTCAGCACATCCACTATCCTTCCGCAGGCCAAACCGTCACCGTAAGGATTAACTGCCTTGGACATACGCTCGTAGGCCTCGGGATCATCGAGCAAGGTCGAGACCTCCCCTACGATCTTGTCGTAGTCCGTCCCCACAAGCTTGACTGTGCCGGCATCAAGGGCCTCAGGACGCTCGGTGGTGTCACGCATCACCAGGACAGGCTTACCTAGTCCCGGAGCCTCCTCCTGGATGCCACCACTGTCGGTAAGGACAACGAAAGACTTGCTCATCAGATAGACAAACTCCAGATATTCAAGAGGTTCGATGAAGAACATATTCCCGAGATTGTCCAGGTTCTCGCCGAAGACTTCGTGAATTGGCTTGCGCACATTCGGGTTAAGATGCATAGGGTAGACAAAGTCCACGTCGGGATATTTCTTCGTCAAGTCCTTGATGGCCGTGCACATGGAGATGAAGCCCTCGCCGAAGTTCTCGCGGCGGTGGCCGGTGATGAGGACCAGGCGGCGTTCGCGGTTAACATTATATCCACAGCGATAGAGTTTCGCCCTGATGGCTCCTTCGAGTTCCGGATTGACTTCCATCTTGGAGACAACCATCTGAAGGGCGTCGATGACCGTGTTGCCGGTGACGGTGATCTTATCGTCGGAAACTCCCTCATCCAGAAGGTTCTGACGGCTGAGCGGGGTCGGGGCGAAATCATATGTAGCGATACGGCCGGTAATCTGACGGTTCATCTCCTCCGGCCATGGACTGTAGATGTTGTGTGTCCTGAGTCCTGCCTCAACATGCCCGACAGGAATCTGCTGATAGAAAGCGGCTAGAGCCGCAGCAGTGGAGGTCGTAGTGTCTCCATGCACCAGAACCACATCAGGCTTGGCCTCCTTCAGGACATCACGTATTCCGGTCAGCACCCTGGCTGTCACATCATAGAGATCCTGCCCCTGCTTCATGATATTCAAATCATAATCCGGTGTGACTTCGAATATCTTCAGCACCTGGTCCAGCATCTCCCGATGCTGTCCCGTCACACATACTATCGTCTCAAACTCTTTGCCATGCTTCTGGAACTCCTTTACCAGAGGGCACATCTTGATCGCCTCCGGCCGGGTCCCGAACACCAGCATTACTCTCTTCATAATAACAGTTCTTAATATATTAACCTTGATACCTTGACTCAACAACATTCCAATTGACGACCTGCCAGAGGGCGGAGAGGTGGTCAGCGCGACGGTTCTGGTAGTCAAGGTAATAGGCATGCTCCCAGACATCGAAAGTCAGCAGGGGCCTGAGACCCTTGACAACAGGATTGGAAGCTCCGGGGTCCTGGGTAATGACAAGTGATCCGTCCTTGTCAGCAGAAAGCCAGACCCAGCCGGATCCGAAAAGACCGACGCCTTTAGCGACAAATTCTGTCTGGAAGGCTTCGAGAGAGCCCCTCTGCTTTATTATTTGTTTCATGAGCGGCCCTTCGACAAGCTCAGGGACCGATACAGGGGCGAACTGCTGAAAATACATGTTGTGATTTAGTATCTGGCCGGCGTTGTTGAATATGGCTCCGTCGGAGTTACGGACGATCTCCGCCAGCACAGATTCTTCGCTGAGCTCAAAATGACAGAGTTCCTCCCACTTTGTCCCGACAACCAGCTTGTTCAGGTTGTCAACATACCCCTTCAGGTGCTTTCCGTGATGGAACTCCAGCGTCCTGGCACTGATAACAGGCTCAAGAGCATCTAGATTGTAAGGTAATTGTATTAAATTGAACATATTTTTAATCTCTTCTAAAAATATCCCTTGTGTATACCTTTTCCGCCACATCATCCAGGACAGGATCATACCTGTTGGCGATGATGGA
>JAEEGF012294494.1_pt1 | contig 27784 bp, 20 predicted proteins | sample 9134171 | NCBI WGS metagenome assembly JAEEGF01 (sample SAMN16246542, study PRJNA631951) | gut metagenome | biome: gut microbiome; feature: rumen; material: AP-attached | host: Bos | place: Iran: Karaj | collected 2018-10 | reverse complement strand
GGGTGGACTATCAATAGTTATTAAGTGAGGCTAGGTATGGGTTTTAAAATGTTTGGTCCGCGTGCTGCTATGTCAGCATTCTTCTTAGGTGCAGCCGTTGCAAACGCCGCTGTTCAGGCTACGTTCTATGTAGCGCCGGGTGGAAATGATTCGAACAAGGGAACAAAAGATGCTCCCTTCAAGACGATTACGCAGGCCCAGAAGGCCGTGCGCGCCATTAACGGCACCATGACGGGCGATATCGAAGTGATTTTACGTGAAGGTACCTACGCGCTCCCAGCAACAGTCAACTTTACCGAAGCCGATGGCGGTAAGGATGGACATTACGTGCGTTATAAAGCCGCTGACGGCGAAAATCCGCTCATTACGGGTGGTATGCCGGTTACGGGCTGGACGATTCATGACGAAAAGAATAACATTTGGAAGGCCGAAGGCGTCGATGGTCGATTCCGTCAGTTGTATGTGAACGGCAAGAAGGCTGTTCGCGCTTGCTTCCCCAACGCGGTTGCTTCAAATGAGAAGGGTGCTGGCACCTTTGATCACGATTTCGTACGTCTCACGAAGGTGGACTCTACGGGCCGCGCCTTTGATGTTTCTGCGGACTACGTCAAGAATATCAAGAACATTGAGGATGTTGAAATCCATTTGATGATTGCTTGGGCCGAAAGCATCTTGCGATTGGAAAAGGTTCAGGTGAACGGTGGGACTGCAAAACTTATTCCCAAGGATCCTGAACGCACCAAGCTGTTTCACCGCGCTTACCCCATGCTCGGAACCGCCTTCATGAGTAATCCTCCCAAGCAGCAGGTTTTCTATCTAGAAAATTCCTACGATTTGCTTGACGCTCCGGGTGAATGGTATCTGGATGAAAAGAATAGTGTGCTTTATTATAAGCCCCGTTCTGGCGAAAACATGGCTACGGCCAATGTGGTTGCTCCCCGCCTCAATACCATGTTCAGCGTTTTAGGTAAGGATACCAAGAACAAAGTTGGCTATATGTCTTTTGAAGGCTTGAACTTTGCTCATTCCAACTACACTCGCCCCAGCGAAGAAGGCTTCTTGGATTTGCAGGCGGCAAACTTCAATGTGGATGTCCTTCCGGATCCTGGTCGCGGAAATTGGGAAAGATTGAATAGCAACAAGTATTTGCTGTGGCGTCCCGATGCCGGCTTCCGTGTCGAAAATGCTCACCATTTCTTGGTCAAGAACTGCACCTTTACGCAAATGGCCGCAACTGGCCTTGACTTTGTGTCGGGAACGAACGATGACGTGATCGAAGGCAACGTGTTCTATGAAATTGGCGCTGCTGGTATTATGCTTGGCAAGTTCTATCAGGACTCCACGACCGAAATTCATATCGCCTACAATCCGAAGGACAAGGATGAAATCAGTACACGTGATACCATTCGCAACAACCTCGTGACCAACGTGACGAACGAACACCAGGGCGCTGTGGGTATCGGTGCTGGCTATCCGCGCTATGTGGTGATTGAAAACAACGAAATTTCCTACACTTACTACTCCGGAATTTCCCTTGGGTTTGGCTGGACCAAAGACCAAACCGCTATGACGAACAACCATGTCAACAAGAACAACATTCACCACATTTCTCGTTTGCTCTGCGATTCCGGTCCGATTTATACATTGAGTAACCAAGGTACCGGTAGCGAAATCAAGGAAAACTACCTCCACGATTACAGTGCCTCCAAGTGGTCTGATTATTGGGTGTTGCCGATTTACCTCGACGAAGGTTCTAGCGGCTTTGCTGTCGAAAACAACTCTTACAGGAATTCTCCGAACGGTGTTGGCCGTAATCAGCCGGGCCAGTTTACGGAACGCAACAACGGTGGCTATATCGCTTCTGTTGCTGATGCGGCAGGCCTTCAGGGTGAATTCAAGAAAATCGGTGAAAAAATCAACAACATTCCGCTTCCGGATTTCTCCAACACCATGACGCAGACTGCATTTGTCGAAAACATGACGATTCCGGGCATGATTGAAATGGAAAATTACGATGAAGGCGGCCAGAGCGTTTCGTTTAGCGACAAGGATTTTGTGAACGAAGGCAATGTTTATCGCGAAGATGGCGTGGATGTTGTTGGACTTGGCTGCTCCGATACGCTCAACACGAAGGACTGCAAGGGCTATGCCATTGGCTTTACGCAGGCTGGCGAATGGATGGAATACACTGTGAAAGTAACTGAAGCTGGTGAATACGCATTCCTTGCGAATGTGGCATCGGGCCTCGAAGGCTCTAGCTTCCGCCTCTTCATGGATGGCAAGGCGATTAGCGACACTGTTGCGGTTCCGCAAGGCGCTGACTGGAATACATACGGATTTGTCGATGGCAAGACGACTGCTCTCGATGCGGGCGAACATGTTCTCCGTGTTGCGATTACGGGAACTTATCTGAACATCGACTGGATCAAGTTCGGCAAGAGCAAAGATGACCTCATGTCCATCAAGCCGAATGTCCGTTACGGTTTCAATATGGATATCTCACGAAGCTCTACGTTTAACGTCTTTGATATCCGTGGTCATCGTGTTGGAACAATTCATTTGAAGGGCGAGCCGACGACAAGCTTTGTGCTTCAGCAGATGCGTGCCAAGAACTTTAAATCTGGTGTTTATTTTGTCCAAAGCACAAACAAGGCGTTTGGCAAAATGGTTCAGGTAAAGTAAAAACTGGGGATAAGGAGTGTAATATGAAGTTGAATAAAATATTGCCGATTGCGTTTGGGCTTGGATTTGCCGTGAGCGCATTTGCAGAAAACCCAATTATCCAGACGTACTATTCGCCGGACCCGGCTCCGGTCGTGTTTGGCGACACCGTCTGCGTCTATACCGGTAACGATGAAGGCGGTCATTTCTTTACCATGCATGGTTGGCGTGTTTCTTGCACCACTGATATGGTGAACTGGACCGATATGGGCGAACTCATCCTTTCAAATGAAAGCTTTGGCGGAAATGCGAAGAAGAACGGTGACTGGGCTGCTCAAGTCGTCCGCCGCAATGGCAAGTATTACTATTACGTGACCGTCGAATCGACTCGCGGTGGTCGTGCCATTAACGTTGCCGTTGCTGACAAGCCCGAAGGTCCGTTCAAGGATGCACGTAACGGTCAGCATTTGGCAGGCCCGAACTGGGATTACATTGACCCGACCGTATGGATTGACGATGACGGACAAGCGTGGCTCTACTGGGGCAACCCGAAGCTTTATTACTGCCCCCTCAAGGAGAACATGATTGAATGCGCAAGCGAAATCAAGGTGACGGATATGAGCCGTGGTTTTGGCCCGTCCGGTTCTGTCTATACCGAAGGTCCGTGGATTCACAAACGCGATAAGAAGTATTACATGATTTACGCTTCTCATGGCGTGCCCGAAAAGATTTCTTATTCGACAAGTGATTCTCCGACGGGCCCGTGGAAATGGGGCGGCATCATCATGGATCAGGGAAACAACACTGCATTCACGAACCACTCCGGCCTCATTGATTTCAAGGGGCGCAGCTTCTTCTTCTATCACAACCAGAAGAACGTGAACGGCGGCGGCTATAGCCGTTCTACCGCAGTTGAAGAATTCACCTGGAATGCAGACGGCACGATTCCGACGATTAAATCCACGAATGACGGTGTCAAGAAGCCTATCAAGAATCTCGACCCGTTCGAACGCGTCGAAGCCGAAACCAAGTCTTGGGTGGGTGGCATTGCAGTTGATAAACCGCGCGACCCCGAAGGCGGCAACTATACCATCATCAAGCATGTGGCAAAGCAGGGCGACAACGTCTATCTGACCAACATGGGAAGCAATTTCTATACGAAGGTTCGCTCCGTGGATATGGGCGATGGTGCAGACAAGATTATCGTTTGCACGAGAGGCAAGGCTGGTAAAATTGAACTCCACGCCAAGTCTGAAAATGGTGCGACTCTTGCGACTATCGATGTGCCTGCAAGCGACAGCTGGCAAGAAAATTCATTTGACTTGAAGGATGCCGCTGGCGTTGAAGACTTGTTCTTCGTCGTCAAGCAGGGCGGTTTCGATTTCGACTACTGGTACATGGAAAGCGAAAAGTCCGCTGTTCCGCAAACTCCTTATAATGGCAAGGTCGCTGCAATTCCGGGTAAAATCGAAGCTGAAAATTACGACGAAGGCGGCCACAACAAAGCCTTCTACGATAACGACCGCGCAAATCAGGGCAAGGCTTATCGTGAAGATGAAGTTGATATCGTGCAGCTCGATTCTGCCGATGCTTCCAAGGGGTATGCGATTGGTTACACCGAAGACGGCGAATGGGTCGAATACACCATCAATAACGAAGCCGCTGCCGAATACACGGTTCAGTTGAGCATGGCGACAGCCTCAGAAGACGTGGGCGTTCAGTTGTTCGTTGATGACAAGGAAATCACGGATGTCATCAAGGCCGAAAAGGGCGAAGACTGGTCCACTTATTCGACGGTTACTGCGAAGACAAAGGAAATCGCGAAGGGCGAACATGTGCTCAAGATGAAAATTGTTGGCAACTTCGTGAATGTTGATTGGATCAAGTTCTGCAAGGAAGCTGATTGCAAGGATAACGTCGGCATCCGCACGGCTCGCGTGAATCTTCAAATTCCTGAAAAAATCTACGCTGTATTCGGCATGACGGGCAAGTTCCTCGGCAATGTCGAAGTCAACGGCCAGAGCGTCGCGAAATCAATCCGCTCCGCCGGCTATACTCTGGGAGTCTATATGGTCCGCAGCGCAGGGCAATCCAAGACCTTCCGCGTGCTCGTCAAATAATATGATGTGACGAATATAGTACAAAGTTATTAAATCTTGAATGGCCTCATTGTCGGGGCCATTTTAATTTGTTATATTTTGGATAATATGTTCAATCGAAACTATGGTTGTCTAGTTTCGTTTAGGAGGAATGTGTGATAAAACATCTGTTGCGTGCGATTTTCTTATGGCTTGCTGCCATTGGATTTGTTTTTGCACAAACAGATTTAAGTGCGTCTTTGATCATGTCGACGCCTCATGCCTCAGTTAGCTTTTCGCAAAAAGGGGAACCGGTAGAACTCACTTGCGGTTTGCCGCTAGACGAAAAAGCTTCGTATCAATGGTATAAAAGTGAATCTCGATTCAATGCAATGGGTGTGGCTATTGAAGGGGCGAATTCCTTCCGTTATGTTACTGATGCTTTTCAAAAAAAGGAAATTCGTTTCTATTACTGTGTTGCGACTTTTCCCGATGGTGTAAGCAAAACTTCGAAAACAGCTGTCGCAGCGTATACGGGTTTACCTATAGTTAAAATTAATACTGTTAATGAAGAGGAACCTAGTGCCGATTACGCTTATGCGGCAGATGGTGCTTATGGCCGTGGAATTACCAATGCAACGAATGTCCCAGCGTCAATGCAAATTATTGATAGTTGCGGCAATCTTGTTTATGAAAGTGGCGAATATGTGAAAAAAATCAGCGGGCTGACGATAAAGCTGCGCGGAAATACAAGTGCCTATGTCATAGGAAAATCCTCGTATAGACTTAAATTGCAGAGAAAAGCTGATTTGCTAGCTTCGTTGAAATCTCGCAGTGGAAAATCTTTTCAAGATAAAGAGTGGATTTTGCACAAGGCTACATCAACGCTTGATACGTACATAGGTTTCGCCGTTTGTGATATTGCCGGTGTGCCTTGGACGCCCAAGTTTTCCTTTGTAAATGTTTTCATCAACAATGATTACCGCGGTTTGTTTATGCTTATGGAAGCAATCGATCGCAATGAGTCTAGAGTTGATGTGTCCGAGGACGGGTATATTATTGAACGGGATGCATATTGGTGGAACGAAAGCGTTAAGTTCACAACTAAGAATTATGGTCAAAAATTCACTTTCAAGTATCCAGATGATGACGATATCACAGAAGGACAGCTTTCGTACATAGATGGATATATGAATTCGCTAGAGTTGCATATAGCCGATGGTTCGTATGACGATTATATTGATGTAGAAAGTTTTGCACGGTGGCTTTTGATTCATGATTTCTTAGGGTCGTGGGATGCCGCCGGATCGAATATCTTTGTATCGAAGTATGATACTACGGAAAAGACAAAACTTCGCATGCTGACGAATTGGGATTTTGACTCGAATTTTATGCAAGAGGGGGCGTGGTCTCTACAGCATATTGATGATCGTATTTATATGGCTTCTATGTTTAAAAGTTCGAACAGGGCTTTTGCAAATATGTACAAAAGCTTATACGATAGCCTTGCTCCGATACTTTGGAATGCTCTTGAAAAAAAATTGAACGAATTCAACGATGCTTTAGGCGAACAGATTGATTTGGCTCGTTATTGCGAAATTGTTCGCTGGGATCAGGGCAAACGCGTTTTTGTTGCGTATGAACTTTATGCTGCAAAAAAATGGTTTGTTTCGCGTGGCGAGTGGCTTAAAAATGCAATAGAAAATATGTATGCCGTGTCGTACGAAATGAATGGAGGTATGTTCGAAAGTAGTGTTCCTGCCCCTGATTCCATCAATTTTTTGATCAATGTTGAAATTCCCCAACCTCGGAGGCCTGGGTATGTTTTTTCTGGTTGGACAAGCGAGCCTGATGGGATTCCTGAAAAAAATTTTGTTTTGTACGGCTATAATGTAGATAATGATGTTCGGTTGGCTGCTAACTGGTCTTTGGATTCTGTTTACTACATCAAAAGGTTTGATAATGACATGTCCTTGAATGTAGGTGATTTGGAAGGTCGTAAACGCTTTTCTGTGGAAATATTCAGTGTGATGGGCAAGTTCATGGGACGCATCTTGTTGGACGAGGTGAATGTGCATCTTGTTATGAAATCGCTCAGGAATGCGGGATACGCAAACGGCGTGTACATCCTTCGCAGCGATGCTCTGCACAAGAATTTCCGTGTCCGCTTGGAGTGACATTTTTTAGCAATCTTTTATGGTTAAAATGAAAATAATTTTCGTTGCTTTGTTTATGGCGTGTGTAGCCTCTGCTTTGGGAAATGAATCACAAGTAGAAAAGGCAAAGCTTTCCATCGATTCTGTTTCTTTTGATGATTCGACAAGAAAGTTGATGTTCATGGATATCAAGCAGTGTTATGAACATAAGGACGAAGAAAATAAAACCCTTTACGGAAAGTCAAAAGATGTAGATCTTGGTCCTCAACCTCTATATGCCTCCCTCCATTATGCAAATCCTCGGCCATATCCATGTGATGATTGTATTGCTTCAGTGCGAGAAAAATATGATTTTGTTTGTCCCGATTCGACTCTTCGTTCTGATTGTAAGTCTCTCAATAAGTGTTTCATGAAGTATTCGGGGTTGAGAGATTCTGTTAATGAACCTTTTGTCAAGATTCCAAAAGTTGACGATAATCAAATAGAAGTTCAGGGAGTCCTTTCTGCTGCGGCTGTTTTGAAAGCAATGCACCGTCATGATAAGGATCTTCGACGAATTTATAAAGAGTATTTGAAAAAGAGACCGAGCTTTCAAGGTAAGATTGTTTTAAAGTTCTTGATTGCTCGGAATGGAGAAATTAGCGATATTTCTGTATTGGCTTCGACATCCGGTTTCAATGAATTTGACAACGAAATCAAAAATTCTGTTCATGGGTATTTCTTCCCGAAGTCGAAATCTGGCAAAACAACCGTTGTAATCCCACTTATGTTTTTTGAAAAATATGTTTATTTTGAATGACGCTTGTATTGTGAGTCTTACTTCAAACGTTTTGTGAACGCGTTCGGGGCGAATCTTTGCCATTCCCGATTTTCATATTTCTAAATCGGCTGACAATACTTTTTCAATTTTACCATCGTCGCATTGAAATAGCAGACTTCCGTTGGGTAGAATGTCTAGGATACATCCCGTTTTTTTGATGGCGCCTTCTCCGCTGTTATGGTTTGCATCGGTACAGCGGTTGTTGACTACGATTGTTCCTCGGGTGCCAATGAACTTGTCCATGTTTTTCCAAGCGGTAATCCATGGAGAAATACCGAATGCCTTGAATTGTCCGATGGCGCGTTCGAGGTTTGCTATGAGCATTTGTAAAAGTTTTTCGCGGTTGACACTTTGTCCGCATATTTCTTTGAGGGTTGTGATATCGCGGTTCAGGTGTGCGTACTCGGCGGGATCGCTGTTGACGTTGATGCCGACACCCATGCTGATTGCTGGGCGTGGCGCATTTTCGTTTGTCGTCCTCGACTGGCGATGCACTGAGCTTGTCGAAGTGTTCGGGGATTGCACTCTTGTGTAAACGACTTCTGCCAAAATCCCGCAAAATTTGCTTTTGCCGCAGAGAATGTCGTTCGGCCATTTGACGGTGATTTTCTCGATGTCCTGATTTCCTAGGCCAAGAGCGTTAGAATCGTCTTGCAGGCTTTTGAAAATTTCGGCAAAGGTGAGTGCAGCCACTTGTGTAATTTGCGGTGCAGAGGTAAGCGGGATATCTTCGAGTGGAATCAAGATATTGAAGTAGAGGTTTTTGCCGGCGGGGGAGTCCCAGGTGCGTTCATGGCGGCCATGTCCATCGCTTTGCGAATCCGCGACAAAGAGTGTTCCCGGCTCGATTTCTCCTGATGCGGCCATGGACTTCATGAGCTTGTGCGTGCTGCCTACGGTTTCAAAAAGGAAGGCTGGCGCATCGCCGAATCCTGTGAGTTTCCAATCGGTGAATGGACGTTCTTGCGAAAACATTTGCTTAGTCGTTAGTCAATGGTCATTAGTAGCCCTTGACGTAATTCTATCACGATTATTCTTCTCTCGTCTTTCGTCTGTAGCCACGTAGTGGCGTTCTTTCGTCTAACCTATTCGTCCGCTTGCTTTTCTTGCAGTTCCTTGAGGGCTTCTTCAGGGAAGATGTTGAAGAATTCACGCTTACGGTCTTCGAAGAGCTGCAACATGCGTTCTTGCTCGAACTGCTCGCGGTCGATGTTCTGCATGAAAAATTCGTCGCTAGCAAAATCGCGGGTGGACATGAGCTTCTTCATGTCTTCGGAAAGGTCGATGTTGTCCCACAGGATGTAGTACGACTGCACGTCCAAGCTTCCAAAAATATCGACGTTCAACTTGATGGAATTGGCGCTGCTCGAATCGACGAGTTCGACTTTTGCTTCTCGTTTTTCGGGGCGGAATACATCAACATCGCTTACGGGTTTGTTGATGTCTTGTGCCCATAAATTTGCTGCAAGGCAAAACAACAAACATACGGCAATAGTCTTTGCCGTAGATTGGGCCTTGAATGTCACTTTATTTGTCATAATTATAATATACAATGAAAAGCCCAAAAGAACAACAATAAGTTAAAAAGTGAAGCCGAAAAAAGCGGCTGATAGGCCGCTTTTTGCTTACCGTATTGTAATTATTTGCTTTTTTCCCGTGAAGTGTATTATATACGTTCCTGGAGTCGGTTTGGATATATTGAAATCTGTACTTGGGGCGAGCTTGTGGTACAGAATTCGACCTTGCAAATCCATTAGCGTAACTTCAGAACTGACTTTTGCTCCATGGATTGCGATAAAGTGCGGCTCGACTGTTATGCGTAATTTTGCGGGATCATTGAGTTGTTCAAGGCCAGTTCTGTTGCTCGAACTGGATTTGGTTGACGAACTGGATTTTATTTTATTTGAACTGCTCGACTTCGTGGAACTTGACGAGGACTTGTCATTCTGGAAGCTCGAAGAGCTGATAGAATCGACGCTACTAGAAGACTTCGCGTTGATGGAGCTGCTACTGGATCCTTCGCGGCTACTGCTGCTCAGAATGACGTTGGAAGAACTGCTGGACTTCGCGGAACTTGATGATGCTGCGGAACTGCTCGACGTTGTATTGCTAGACGAAGACTTGCCATTCTGGAAGCTCGAAGAGCTGATAGAATCGACGCTACTAGAAGACTTTGCGTTGATGGAACTGCTACTGGATCCTATCGCTACGCTCCAGGATGACGAAGAAAGGTCGCTACAGGATGATGAAGAAGGGCTGCTCCAGGATGACGAGGAAGAGAGTGCTGCCGAAGATGACGAAGACGAGTTTGTTGCCGACGATGACAAGACTGTGTTAGAACTTGAAGACGTTGCATTCGAAGAATTGACATATATGTTTTTCGTCCAGAAGGTTTCGGGATCATCGATGAACGCTTTTGCAAACTTTTGAGTGATGCCGGTGTCGAAATGCGGATATGCATCGCCGTCCACCTGCACCCAGCCTTCTCCGTTTACATTGTTTTTAGAATAATCGTGCAGTTTTTTCGCGAGCGAAAGGTCGGTGAACTCCTGATTGGTTACGTCGATACTATTGTGAATCGTATAGACATATTCAGGAATGAATACGTTGTCTATGCTCAATTTAGCTTCGTATCCCGTATTGACGACGAGTGCGTCCGATCCCGAATTTTTTGAAACGTGTCCTATGAAGAATGCGTTGACGAGGGTGAGCGGGTTCTCGTAGATTTGCCCGATCAGGCCTCCCGTGGCATCGCTGGGGGAGCGGACGTCACCTACGCTATAGGCGTTTTGGACGAGAATCTTGTTGTTGTAGTACGAAGATTTCCCGACGAGGCCGCCTGAGAAAAATCCTGAGTTGACTTGGCCTTTGTTGAATACGTACGCCATGCGGACTGGGCAATTTTTACTGTCGATGTTTCCGATTAATCCTCCCGCATCGCTCTTGCTTGTAACCGTTCCTGTATGGTAAACGTCGATGAAATTGGTATTGCTATTCGAGATATTTCCGACAATGCCGCCGACATTGTAATAGCCTTCGACATTTCCTTCGTGGTAGGAGTTGATGATGTCTAACGCATAACATCCATATTGATTGGACCTATCGAACTTGCCAACGAGTCCAGCCGCATCGCCATAGTCGCCATAAACGTAGCTTTGGCTGGAAACATTGATGAGTTGCAATTTCTTTACGTCATTGGCTATACCGATGAGTCCCGAAGAACTTTTGCCGAGGAAATAAGAATCCTTGATATGGAGATTCTTGATGATCACTTCTGTAGAATCGTATCTTATGCCGACCGTTTCGAAAAACCCTACTGTAGTTGCATTGGGGTTGGCGAAGAAAAGTCCGGAAATGGAATGGCCTTGCCCGTCAAATATTCCTGTGAAATTCTTGATGGGAGTCCACTTTGAAAGTTTGGAGGTGTCAGTCCTATTTAGCTTGCTGTTTTTGAGTATGTTCTGATTGTCGATGAGGTCGGCAGTCAACTTGACGCAGGAACTTTGCAGCTTAGCTTGTTCGTTATGGATTTCTGCAAAATTGTATAGTTGCTCGATTGTCTCGATTTCATAGCAGTTATCTACAATCTTGAGGGGTTCTCGCCATTTGGCGTAATAAGTCAATGCGCCGCTGGACTGGTACGGAACCGACTTGTAATTTTTGCCTTCAAGTTCCGGGTTGTCATACCACCCTGCAAATTCGTAGCCCTCCCGTTTAGGCGTAGGGAGGCTTGTCATAGGTCCGCTGATGTACTTGTCCCTGTAGGTTGTCGTGTCCGATTCGTAGGTGACAAAGTTTATGGGATATATGAGTTTGTCGTATTTTACAGTTTGTTTGATGATACCCGTGAGTTTGGGGTACGGGTCGGTATCGACTATTTGCCCCCAGACGGAACCCTCGACATCTCCGTTTTTATAGAGGTGCAGGTTGTGTGCAAACACTCCGTTGGTGATGTAAGGGGTGCTGACTTGTAGGACTTTGTATTGGTCGCTTGCCGAGTATCCGAAAATGAAGGCGTTCTTGTAGTTTATGGACGATAGCGTGGATTTTCCTACCATGTATTCTTGGCTGAATCCGTCGTCGCAAAGGTCGCATCTTTCTAGCGAGTAGGAATTTTCGATGCTTACTTGGGCAAGTTCTGCCTCGCCAATCAATCCGTAAATACTGTAACGATTGGGTAGTTCCGTGATAGCGTAGGAGTTTGCGATATTGACAATCCCGGTTGTTTTTCCGATGAATCCTGCCATGTATGTTCCTCCATATATCACGGGTTCTGCAGACGAAGTCCTGATGTTCAGAATGCCTCCGTGGTGCAGCCCGACGAGTCCACCCCTGCTGCCTGTACTGTAGGCGGTATCGCCCAGCGTTGATTTTATCTCGCAGTTCTCGATGATGACTTCTTTGCTGAGCGAGTCTATTTCACCCACCAGAGTCCCGACGTTGGTGACGTTCATGAAGGTCGCGTCGGTGATTTTTAAGTTCCTGATTCGCGTCGGGTGCAAGGCGTCGATGTTTGAAATATTTGCGAAAAGTCCCAGGTTCGGATCGAGGGGTGTATCCTTGTTTCTGGCTTTCTTGCGGTACAAGCCCGAAATCGTGTGTCCCTGTCCGTCAAAAGTGCCGTCGAAATTCTTGATAGGAATCCATGTCAGGATGTTCTCCGTCTGGCCGGGTTCGTTCAACTGGATGTCGGCGGTCAGCATGCCACAAAATGGAGTGATGTTGTACATGGCCGCATTGACGATGCCCGCAAAACCATAGAGTTCTTCGACTGAGCCGATTTGGTAGCACCCGTCAGAAATTTTCGGTGTTTTGGGAACGATATCGGGGTAAACCTTGAATGAACCCGAAAAAACAGGTGCGTCATCCACTCCGATGTGCTGCCCCCAGATGGATCCGTCTATGCTGTCGGACTTGTAGTTGTGCAACAAACTTGCGACAGTACCGTCGTAAAACTCCCTCTCTGTAACCAGGGTCCCTGGCCCGTGCGGCTCGATGTCGTAGTAAAAGCTGTTGATGACGTTCATGCTCTTTGCATTGTTTTTTAAAACTAACATCACTTCGTGTTTCGTGTCAGGTGATGTCGAGGTGAAAGTGGCTTTATGATAGACGTTTTCTAGGGTGATTGTGTCTGCAGTTTCGTTGATGAATGGGGCGTTGCGGTTGGGCACGTAGCCCTTGCTACAGTCAACGATGAAGGGTGCGTTGTTGTACGAGTTAGAGATGCTTGTGTTTGAAGCTTTCCCTATGAAAACTCCGCCTTGCTCGTCGGCGCAACCTTTGGCTGTGTTGTAGGAATTTTTTACCGTAGAATGCGAAAGTACTCCCGCTATGGCTCCAACGTGATATCTGCCTCCTATATAGCCGCCGGTGTGGACGTTGTCAATATCGACATTCGAACCGGAACCAATTAAGATTCCTACGGATAAATCGGCTACGAATTTTGAATTGCGCAGATCCAGGTTCTTGATGACTATGCGTTTTTCAGGATTTTCTTTTGGTGGGTGCGCTCTCCCGAAAAAGGCAACACCGTCTAAATCCGGTTTGTTTAAATACAGTCCGTAAATCATTTTGCCGTTGCCGTCGAAAGATCCGCAAAAGTCCATCAAGGGCGGCCAGGGCATATCATTGTCGCCCTCGTTTACAATGATGTCGGCGTTGAGTTTTCCGCAGGCACAAGAATCGCGTTTCACGTCGTCGGCACCGTTGACGATAGCCCCGAAACCATAAAGTTCCTTGACGGAATTGATTTCGTAACAGCCGTTTACCTGTTGAGGTAGCTCGTAGTACACAGGAATAGAAATGGGAGAGGCGGACTTCGCGTGAACCGTCGGTATCGATAAAAGGGCTGCGAAGAAGATTATGAACAGATGTGTGGCTTTCATAGGAGTAAAAAGTTGAAACGATGAGTTGAAGATTGTATTACTTGTAATTTAATAATAATAAAGCTTGTGCGGAGAAAACAAAATGCTTTTTTTTAAGCGAAATTCAGCATATTTTGATGCTTAATGAAAAAAAATCAAATTCATGAAACAAAAATGCGGTTATATAAAACAAAAGCGAAAAATCATTTTTACGAAAATCGTAGTTTTTTTCTTTTATTTGAATTGTAATTTTTGAAATGTGAAAAAGTTTTTGAAAATTGCGTTTTGGATTTTGTTGCCGATAATGCTTGTGGCTGCGTTTTACGGGTATCATTTTTATCGTGCGAAAGCGTTGGAAAAAATGAGATATTCGGATGCGGAAGTCTCTGCGGTCGATGCAGAAAGTGCCGTAAGTATACTAATCTATTCAATGGGTTTGGATAAGGGGATAAAATGCGAACCTAAAGGATTAATTGAAGAAAATGTGAACGATTATTTGGAAGCAGGGATGATTGCAGATGTATATAAGTCGGACACTATTTTGGATAGCCGTATCGAAAAGGTACGTGATGATTTAGGTAGAACGACAATTGCTATGTATAAGAAAAAACGTAAGATTGGGTGTTATGATAAAGTGGAGTCTGTTATACTCAAAGAAAATGCAGATTCCTTGTTTGGTGTGACTTGCAGTCTTTTTCTAGATAAAGATATGCGACAGGGCTTTTATGTTGGAAAACGTCGTAATGGTATTGTGACAGAATGTGAAAATTATTATCGATATGAGCCTAGTTTTAGTATGCCATTGAATTTGAACAGTGTGCAGCGGATGGAACTAGATTCTGTTTCTGGAAGAATAACCAAGTTTATTTCAAAAAAAGGAGAACGTATCCCTTATAAAATAAGGAAACTTTACGACTGGTTCTCTTACGATTCGTTCATGTATGATGATTTGCTTCTAGACGCTAAGATGATTTTTGATAGCTTGGGGCGCCTTGTAAAATCAAATATGAAAGGAAAAGTTTTTCGTTATGTGCATTTGACGAATGATACTGCAAATCTTAATGTGAAAATTTATAGTGAGTCTGGGAAAAATATCGGTTTTTACAAGAGGTCCTTTGATTACAATGGAAACCTGCAGACAGTACGGTATGGAACAAATTTTTATGAAGTGAATGAAAAGCGCTATTATGAAAATGGCAAGTTAATCAAAGAAACATCGAACGAAAATCGTTTTTATTTTAGCTTGCGTTCTCGGGTGAGACTTTTTGATTCTATGGAAAATGAAATTTTGGATTCCTCTTTTTATGAGCATACTTTTTTGCCGGGAACAAGATTTGGGGCTCGCTCGTATGTGGTCAAACGCAAATATGAAAATGGAAAAATAAAAAGGGACGAACGCTACGAGAAAATGTTTAGAAGGTCTTTGTCTTTTATGTTTTCTCCTATGAAATCAGAGGTAATAAGAGAAGTAAAAAACTTGAAATTTGAGTATGATCAAATGGGAACGTTGATGTCTATGGTTGATGTTTTGCATGGGAAAAAAGTTCTCTTTTCGAAAGAAAAACAAGATACTCTTCCGATGTGTTCTGATGATTTTTTTCGGTATTGGGGAATGAAAAAGTGCGAAAAAGGAATGGAAAATTCGATTCAAATGAAACCGCAGATGTCGAAATAAAATTCGCCGAACTGCAATCCTTTTTTCTATCTTTGGGCGCATGGAATTCAAGCGCTTTGAAGCTCTGATCGAGATGTTTCCGCAGGTGCAGATTTTCAGCACCGAGGGCGAAGATCTTGACCGAGTCATTACTCATTTTTTGAAGCAACGTGAAAACGTCTCCACGATGTCGGAGGCGGTTCAACGTAAAATCCAGCAGGCTTTGGCACCGTTCTTCCAGCAGCGTTTTATCAGCTTGCACGATGCGGAAGCTCCGCTGGTGCGTAACTTGCTTTTGGACAAGAAGTTCTTTTTGCAGACGGACCGCTACATCGATGATATGGCGTGGCCGCTGACCGATCCGGAAAAGCTTGGCGAGGCTTTGAACATTGCTGACCTTGCCGAAGGGATTCTCGACCGCAAACTCTTGAGCCTCTCGAACGGCGAATTGCGCCGAGTATTGCTCGCTCGCATGTGGATGGAATCGCCGGAATGGGTTTACTTCAATGACTTGTTTGGCGGCCTCGATCCCGAATACCGCGCGCATTTGGCGGGCTCTGTGGCTGACCTTGCAAAACGCCCGAACTTGAAAGTGGTGGTGCGCCTCGCTCGCGAAGACGAACTGCTCCCGGAAATTCCCGCGTTTGTTTATGCGAACAAGACGTTTACGCAATATGCAGGCGAACTCCCGAAAGCGGCTGCCGCCCCGAAGTTCAAAAAAGCGGAGCTGCGCGGTTACGAAATCGTGGAGCTTAGACGCCCTTCGACTGGGCTCAGGGACCTTGATAAGTTCGTTGAGCCTGCCGAAACGAATAGAAATGACAATAACAGCGTCATCCTGAGCGAAGCGATATACGAGACTAGGGGCTTCAGCCCCTTAGTGGAGTTAGGTTTGAAGGAGCAGGATCCAGTCAATTCTAGTGCTGAGATTCTTTTCGACCTTAAGCACGTCAACGTTCGTTTTGGCGATACAGATGTCATCAAGGATTTGAACTGGACGGTTCGCAAGGGCGAGCATTGGGCGGTCATGGGCGAAAACGGTGCGGGCAAGAGTACGCTTCTCGGTATGCTTACGGCAGACCATCCGCAGATTTACAACAACGACATTACGCTTTTGGGTGAACGCCCAGGGCATGGTCTCAACATCTGGGATCATAAGGCGAAACTCGGATTCTTCTCGCCGGAACTGGCGCTACAGTACCGCGAAGATTTGACTTTGTTAGAAGTGCTTTGTACGGGATTCACACCGAATCTTTGCCGTGCCGAAAACATCACGTGGGAGGAAAAGGCTAAGGCTCGTGAATGGCTTGCGTATTTGGGTTTTGAAGATACGTCGATTTCTATCCGCAAGATTTCGCCGATTGACAAGCGTTTGGTGCTCATGGCACGTGCCGCCATCCGCCCGCCGAAAGTTCTTTTGCTCGACGAACCGACGCAAGGTCTCAAGGGCGAGTACCGCGAAAAGTTGTTTCACTTGTTGCAACTGCTTTCGAAAGAAACGACGATCATCTTGGTAAGCCACTACGAAGAAGAATGGCCGCCTTGCATGACGCATCTCCTTAGAATGCCAAAATTTTCGCTGTAGTAATGTTAAACGGGAATGTAAGGCTATGGGGTATGAGCACGCACCCTATCGGGTGCTTTGGGGTATGGGGTTGTTGTAATTTAAAATACTCAAAGCGAGCTTGCGAGCGACCCCAAAGCGTAGCGACCTCAGAGCACTTCAGTGCGACCCCAAAGCCTACCAACCACTAACCACTAACCACTGTTTACTAACCACTCCTTATGTCCTATCTCTACGTTGCAATTGGCGGTGCTCTCGGTAGCGTACTTCGTTACTTCCTTTCGCTTGTGATTCCGAAGGTGGCTGGATTCCCGTGGCCGACGTTTGTCGCAAACGTTCTCGGTTGCCTTTGTATCGGGATTTTTTCGGGAATATTCCTCAAGTGCGGATCGCTTTCGCCGAACCTCAAGCTGTTTTTGGTGACGGGCTTCTGCGGTGGCTTTACAACTTTCAGCACGTTTGCAAATGAAAACCTTGCACTCCTCCAAAGCGGAAAAATTGGGATGTTCGCGGCATACGCACTCGCAAGTTTTGTCCTTGGCATTGCCGCCTGCGCCGGTGGAATTTACCTCATGGGAAATCGGTGATTGGTCATTGTTAAAAAAAATAAATATACGTACTCTCCGATAGCATTTGATGTATTTTATTTATAGTCTAACTTAGGTTAGTTGTAAAAAAGAAAACAAGCTATTAATCTATCAGGAGTTTATAATGGCAAAAAAAGCAAAAAAGGTTTTGCTCCTTTGTGGTGATTTTACTGAAGATTACGAAACCATGGTCCCGTTCCAGTCGATGTCTATGCTTGGCTATCAGGTGGATGCTGTGTGCCCCGATAAAAAGGCCGGCGAAACTGTGGCTACTGCAATTCACGATTTCTTGGGCGAACAGACTTATTCCGAATCTCGTGGACACAACTTTGCCCTTACGGCAGACTTTGATGCGGTGGAGGTGAAGGACTATGAAGGCTTGTTCATTACGGGTGGTCGTGCTCCGGAATATATCCGCTTGAATGAACGCGTGCTCAAAATCGTGAAGGAATTTTTCAAGGCGAAAAAGCCGGTGGCTGCGATTTGCCATGGTCCACAAGTGCTTGCTGCAGCAGGCGTGCTGAAAGGCTACAAGGCAACGGCATACCCTGCTGTTGGTCCAGACATTACTCTTGCTGGCGGTACGTATGTGGCCGTGAACGTTGACGAGGCTGTCGTGGATCGCAACTTGGTGACTGCTCCGGCATGGCCTGGCGATACGGCGATTGTCCGCGAATTCGTGAAGCTCATGGGTGCAAAAATCAAGATTTAGTTTTCGTGCACTTATGCTCTTTTAAGGCGTTTTTGATGCGCTTGAAAAATTGCTCTCTCCAAAAGACATATACTTCGGTATCTGTCTTTTTTTGTTATTCCGAACCTGAAAAACGGTCATGAAGAGTATTGGATCCTTCCTCCGGCTCTCCGTCCCCATACGCGGATCATGACCACGTAAACGCTGAAGCGCTAAGTGGTCAAAGAGAGCATGTCCGGGGCTGGCTCGGATTTGGGCTAAAGGCAGAAACGGCTTCGTATTTTTATATTGCACGGAATGTCGGACTCTGATTTGTTAAATTAAAGCAAAACTTTTTCCCATACCTCAAAGCGAGCTTGCGAGCGACCCCATAGCTCAAAGGCTCGTAGAGCCGAGCTGTTAAAATGCAACTGAATGAACAAAACATTTTAAGTGCCTTGCGCGCGGTCCAGGATCCGGACTTGCACAAAAATATCGTTGAATTGAACTTTGTTCAAAACTTGAAAATTGATGGTACAAAGGTTTCCTTTGACCTGCGCCTCACGACTCCGGCATGTCCGATTCGCGACCGCTTCAAGGACCAGTGCATCGCCATCGTGAAAAGCCTTGGTGCGACCGAAGTCGAGGTGACGCTGACTTCTTCGCAGGGCCGCGTGGGCGACGATAGTTCTGCTGCGAAGGCACCGCAGGATTCCCATATCGGCGAAGTCATGCATGTGGTTGCTGTTGCAAGTGGCAAAGGCGGTGTCGGTAAATCGACTGTGACGGCGAACCTCGCGATGGCTCTCAGCCTCTCCGGAGCCCGCGTGGGCATTCTCGACGCAGACATTTATGGTCCGAGTATGGGCCTCATGTTCGGTATAGACAAGGCTCCGCAAGTTTTCGAAGACAATACGATTGCGCCTGTCGAAGCTAAAGGCGGCATCAGCATCGTCTCGATGTGCATGTTCGCAGATTCTGACAAGGCGACCATCTGGCGTGGGCCGATGGTTTCGCAGATGATCCAACACTTTATTCATCACGTGCGTTGGGGCAAGCTAGACTATTTGCTTGTCGATTTTCCTCCAGGAACAGGTGATATCCAGCTTACGCTTACGCAGAACTGCCCGATGGCAGGTGCGGTCGTTGTGACGACTCCGCAAGAGGTGGCTCTCGCCGACTGCCGCAAGGGGCTTGCCATGTTCGATAACGTTGGCGTTCCCGTCATCGGTGTTGTCGAAAATATGAGCTATTTCATTTGTGATGAATGTGGCAAGCACCATAATATTTTCCCTGCCGGTGGCGGTCAGAAGATTGCAGAAAAGTGGGGCGTTCCGCTTATCGGTAAAGTTCCGCTAGAACCCGCCGTTGCTGGTTGCGGTGACGAAGGCACTCCCGCAGTGCTCCGCTACCCGAATTCCGAATCGGCGAAAGTCTTTATGGATGCCGCCGAAAAGATGGTGCGAACACTCGCTGTGTTCGCGTCCGAAGGCGAAGGAGTTCTCAAAAACTTCAATTACGATTTCGAACAGCTGCCCGTGGAGGAAGTATGATCCAGCCCAAGAAAATTTTCAGAACAAAAGAGGGCAAGCTCGGCTTTGAATGGAACGATGGAATGCGCGGTGCATGTGATGTCCGTTCGCTCCGTTTAGCTTGTCCGTGCGCACTTTGCGTCGATGAACATTCCGGCGAAAAAATTTTGGACGATTCGACTGTTCCCTTGGATGTGAAACTTGAAAAAGTTCAGTCGATTGGTCGCTATGCTGTGGGACTATCCTTCAGCGATGGTCATCGTTCGGGAATTTACCCATACGACAAACTCAAGGAATTGACGAAATCAGCATAAAAAGCCATATTTGAAAAGCCAAGAGCGGTTTTGCTCTCGACAGAAGGTGTTGTATTTATGAGTGATTTTAACGAAGCTCTTTATTTTCGTGACTTGAATAGGTATCCTACGCTGACTCCGCAAGAGGAATCGGCGTTGTTGAAAATTATCAAGAACGGTGAAACCGAAGAAATTCGAAAGTCTGCCTTGCAGCGCCTTATTCGTGGAAACTTGCGATTTGTGGTGAGTGTAGCCCGCAAGTATCAGGGCCGTGGTCTCTCGCTTTTGGACTTGATTAACGAAGGAAACTTGGGGCTTTTCAAGGCGGCAAAACGCTTTGACATGGACAAGGACGTGAAGTTCATCAGCTACGCCGTGTGGTGGATCCGCCAGTCCATCCAGAAGGCTTTGTTTGAACAAGTGGGGGCGGTCCGCATTCCGCCGAACAAACTTGCCTTGGTGAACCGCTTCAAGCGTGCTTTGATGCAGAATGGGGGCGATTACGACAAGACTATTTCGATGGAGGAATTTTCCGCTTACGAACGTGACATCGTCGAAGTCATGGAAAAGATTGTCGATATTTCGCTTGATGCTCCAATTGGCGATGACGCTGGCGTTTCGAGTGCCGATTCCGTGAGTACACTTATGGACGTGCTCGGCAGCGATGGCAACCAGGACGAGGACATGGAACGCGAAGAACGCCGCAAGCTCATCCAGGAAACACTTTCGTCCCTTCCGCAGCGTGAAGAAGAAATCCTCCGCATGTTCTACGGCCTCGATACGGTCGAAGATACAACGCTCAAGGATATCGGCGAAGACCTCAAGCTCAGTCGTGAACGCGTTCGTCAAATCAAGAACAAGACCTTGCGTCGCTTGCAGAAAAGCAAGGAACATAAAGAAAAACTGGCCGACTTTTTGGAACTTTAATTGGAAGTCTGATGGCAAATTCCTCATCTGCGTCTCGTGCGGCTGCGTACCTTTTCCTAGTGGTTTTTTTTGGGGCGTTAGCTGCTTATGGTGGATACAAACTTTACAATAAATACGGCCCCTCAAAGATTGTTGTAGAAGAGGTGCCTTTCGGGCTTGATGCCGGTACGTCGATTCCGAACGGCGATGCCCCGAATTTCAAGGCTGAAGTGGATAGACTTCCTGTGCAGGCGCAAGCAGAACTTCGCCGTGCAGGGGAACTTTCTCGCAGTGGAGCCACCAAGGCCGCATATGAAATTTATGACGCGCTTGTTCTTTTGTATCCGAATCTCGATGCCGCCGTCTGGGGTGAAGTCAATACGTTGTTCGGTATGGATTCCGTGACCGAGACCATGCGGGATCGTGCAGAAATATTGATGGGACGCCTTATGAACCGCTATTCAAATACTGGAATTAGTTTCTATTTGGACAGCCGTAAGTCGCTCATGGCAGGGAACTTGACTGTGGCTCTTGAGCTTGCAAGGATGGCTAGTTCTCGTGCTCCGTCTGTCTATGAAATCCGGTTGTGGTACGCCGAACTTTTGCACAAAAACTCGAACATGAGGGAGGCCACAAACGAATGCCGTGCGGCTATCAGTCTCTCGTCGGGCGACTCGCAACGGGCGTTCGAGCTTTTGGCCAAGATTTACCATGACTCTGGCGTTCTGGATAGTTCTTCGATAGTTGTCGATTACGCTTTGACGCAGTTTCCACTCTCTTCAGAATTGCTCCTTTTGCGGGGCTATCTTGCAGAATACAACGGCAAATTTGATGTGGCTGAAAAAACGTACCAGCGCATAATTGCGTTCCACCCGGATTATGAAAAAGCCCGCCGTGCAATGGCGACAATCGGTGAAAAATCGGCTCCCGGGAAGGAGAGTTACGCAGGTTCTGCAAGAGACCGAGCCCAAGTTGCATGCGACATTCTCTCTCCGTTAGTAGAGCGTTACCCCGAAAACTTGCCACTCCGCGAAGCTCTTGGTATTGCTTATCTGAAAAATCACATGTTCGATAGGGCCCGCCGGGAATTCAACTACATTGTGAAGAACGATCCGGAATACCCGGATATCAAAGTTCGCCTTTCTGAAGTGGAACAAGCTCGCAGAGTCGTCATCGAAGAATTCAATAATGGACTTACTGCGAATTTGACGCGTGCCGTCGATAGTCTCCGCGAAACCATGGCTCCCGAACAAAAACATGATTTTTCGACCAAACTAGGCCATTATCTTGTTCGTTACGGGGCGTCTTCGCAGGAGTTCTTTAAAAAATATTCCATGGCGAATTTTAAACAAGTTAGACGGTTTGTATGGCAGGAATCCTTTTATGAATCTCCTTACATGCACACCTATACGGTTGTCTTTGATTCGCTGAACCGTTTTAGGGAAGTTCATGTGACTGTTTATGATTCTTCTTCGACTTCGAATCATTTGGGCGTTGCCCCCGAAATTTTTACTCGCTTGATGAAACAAAACTCCAGAATTTCGGGAATTGGCAATAATACGGGAGAAACTGTTTGCCGCGATGATTTGGTCATGGATGCCGTAGTCTGGGAAACTCGCGACAATTTTGAAGTCTTGGCCCGCATTGTTGGAAAACCCGCCGAAGTTCGCATGGTCCGTCTAGATCGTAGCACGTTACCCCCTTCTGGCATGAAACTTTGCGATTATTTGCCGCTACTCATGGAATTTTAAAACTGTAAATTTGTATTTTGTAACTATATGTTTTTTGGTCGTTTAACAGTTTTGTTCTTGTTCGTCGCATTGTTGGACGGGTGCACTTGTTGTGCCTATCTGAACCACATGTTCAATGCAGAACGGCTCTACGAAGAAGCGACCGAACTGCGGACTGCACGCCTTGATAGTGTTCCTGACGAAACGCAGTCTTATCCGGGCAACGAGGAATCTCAAAAGTACGAAAAGATTATTGAAAAAGGATCCCGCGTGCTGGAACGCTTTCCGGATAACAAGAAACGTACTGCCGAAGCGGTGTTCCTCATCGCTGAATCTTACAGGCACAAGGCGGATTGGCCCAAAGCTATCACCAAGTACGACGAGTATGAACGCTACTTCTCCGATAACGATTCGATGCGTGCCGTCGAATACCAACGTGCCTACTGCCTTTATCGCAACCAGGAATACAATATCAGTCGGTTTGCTTTGGAACCCGTAGTGGCGTCCAAGGACCATCCTTACTATTTCCAAGGTCTGAATCTGCTTTCGCTTTTGAATGAAAAGTCCGAGGTTCCTGAACAGGCGATTGCCGCTTTAGAAGCTTTGCTTGCCGACAAGAGCGGAACTCCGTACATGAAAGGCAAGGCTCATTTCCGTTTGGCGGGGCTTTATTTCAAAATGGAAAATTGGGACAAGGCTCACGAGCATTACAATGCAAAGGAAATCGAGAATCTGAACGATCGCGAACGCCAGACGGCTGGCGAGCAGTCGGCAGAATGCCTTGTGAACAAGACGGAATATCTCAAGGCGGCAGATGAATTCAAGGCTCTTTACAAGGTCGAAGCTTATGAAAAGCAACGTTCCTTCTATCTTGTCCGTATCGCCGAATGTACGCTTTTGGCAGGAAAAGATGCAGACGCTTTTGTGATTTTCAATAAAGTCAACACGGAATATCCAAAAACGGAATCTTCTGCTCGTAGTTACTTTAATATGGGCGATTTCGAGCAGACGAAAAAATTGGATTATGAACTTGCCATGTCTTATTACGATAGCAGCTATATCGCAAGGTCTATCAGCGAGTATGGAATAAAGTCCCGTGAACGCCGCAATGCGTTAAGAAATCTTGTTTCTATGCGAGACCGTAACGACGAAGTTCTGGAAAAGAATAAAGATTCTATTCCAAACATGAAATCGTTCTTCAAAACAGAATTTATGATTGCAGAGCTTTTCTTGCTCAAGCTTTCCGAAGCGGACAGTGCGATTGCAAGGCTTACGAACGTGATTGAAAAATCGGACGATTCCGCAAGTGTTATGCGTGCTGCGTACGCAAGGGCGTTTATTTATGATGAATTCTTGCATGATCCTGATACTGCCGAAGAACTCTACAAGGAAATCATTGAGAAGTACCCGAATACGGATTACGCAAAGCAGGCGCAGACGAATTTGGGCATGCAAGTTACGGTGAAAACGAATGAAGATGTTGCTCGTGACCGTTACATGGCTGCCGAAAGCTTGTGGACGATTGCATCAGAAATGCCGTTGAACAAGATGGATTTGGTGGATTCTGCATACGCGACCGCTTTCGCGGCGTTTGATAGTTTGTATAGGGAATATCCACACACGCAGTCGGGCGCTCAAGCTCTTTACATGAAAGCTATTTATTTTCACATGAATCCGGAACGATTGGACAGCGCTGTTATGGTCTATCGTGAACTTCGTGATAAATATAGCCAAACTCCGTGGGGTCAGCGTGCCGTTTATCTTCTGAATATGCGTACAACGATATCGGATGACGATTTGGCTCGATTGCGTAAACGGACTGCAAAGAACATTGAAAATATCGAAAAAAAATCGGCTCAGTATTATGAAGAGCTAAACGAAAAGCCCGAAGAAAAGAAAGCAGAAATTATAAGCAAGGAAGACGAAATTCTTGAGAATACATACAACAGCATGTACAACTTTGAGTAGGTGTTTATGTTTCCCCGGAAATTTGTTGTTTTACTTGTGTGTGTGTCGTTTGCGTGTTCGGCGTGCGGTTCTTCGGGTTCGCATCGCAGAGGCTACGTTCGCGTAACTTCGACAAAACCGCGTGTCGAAAACGTCAAAGCAGGTTACACGTTTTCGGGAGATGCCAGTTTTTACGGCAAAGGCTATGACGGCAGAAAAACTGCCAGCGGTGAAATTTTTGACCGCGATGATTTTACTTGTGCCCACAGGACACTTCCGTTTGGAACGAAGCTGAAAGTCGTACGCCAAAAGACGGGGGCTTCCGTCGTTGTGCGAGTCAATGACCGCGGGCCGTATTCAAAGAAACGTGTACTCGATTTAAGTGAAGCCGCAGGCAAAGCCCTTGGGCTTGAAAAAGCAGGACACGCGCAGGTCACCGCTACCGTTATTGAATAGAACGCAGATTTCTTTGCATCCTCGCTTTCGCGAATAAAATCGCTATTTTGAGCGGTATGTATTGTGTTTTTTTTTGAAAAATTTTTCAACTACTGCTCAAAATGACAGCTTTTGACATCCGACGATTCTATATTAGTGCTCGTAAGAACACTAAATACCAAAAGGTAAAAATATGAATCGCAAAATGACAAAGAGAAGTAAGCATGTAGTCGAGATTTCGGAACAGTCCCAATGGGAACCGTCTCCGTGGGATTCCGGCTTTTCCATCTTCAAACGCCGCATTGGCGAATTGATGCAGCTGAACGGCAGTGATGACTCCGCTATTGACGATGATGACCTGATTCCGTTTTACCGTATGGGTGAAAGCGAAACGTTTGTACTTTCTGCCCTCGGCTGTGCCGGGTATTAATCCTGCGAAGTCTTCCTCGATTTTGCGGCTTGTGGGCTCTACTTTCGGTTGAAACGTAGCATCAACTGGATGGAATTTACGAGATGATGGTCGTTGTTATGGGATTGTTCTGCTTTAGGATCGCCTGCGGAGTCTTCTCCAGAAACAATTCCTAGAAGCTGCCACCTTAATCCGACACCCATAAAAAATCTATCGGAAATTTGCCAATCTTTTCCTGCTTCTAAGTCCATACCGAAAACGAAATAGTTGTTATGTATGAGAGAGCGTTCTGAATCGTCGGAGAGAGGGTCACTTGTGAAAATAAGACCGAGATCGAATTTAGCGCTAAAGAACACGCTTTGCAAAAAGTTTGTTGAAGATTGGGTGAACGGAAACATTGTAACACCGGCTCCGCCGAGGATTGCGAAATCGTCAATCTCGTCATTGAAAAATTTGACTGTTTCGTTGTTGTGGCTCAAGTCGTATTTGCCACCAAAAGAGAGATATTCAAAAGAACCGTGAACGGCTATAAATCCCTTGATGAGAAAGCCCATAGTGATTTCGCTGACAACGCCGAAACCGCCGCCATCGTATTTGATTTTTTGATTATAATGGTGTTGGCTATAGTAAATGTGAGAATAATCGAGGCCGATTCCGCCATTTATGTAGAAACTGCTTCTTTTAGGCGTTGACTTGGGACTTTCGGCTTTTGCTTGTGATGGGGCTTCGGAAGATGCTCTGCTGTCTTGATTCACGAAAGACGTATCCACGTCTTGTGCAAATGATGTTCCGCAAAACAAAGCTAAAAAAAGAGCGAGAAGAATCCTTATCATGTTCCCCCCTTGGTGAATTTCAGATAAAGGGTTGTCGCTCTTTTAATTTATAATTTTTTATAGCTTACGAAACGGACGTTGTTGCAAAAATCTTTGTGGATACCCGTAAATTCGAGCCACGGATAATTTGCAGCTTCGGACTTGAGCATTTCACCTTGTTCGGAACCGATTTCAAGGAAGATTGCGGCACCCGGCTTGAGGCTACTTTCGGTTTGCTGTAAAAGTTTGCGGACAAGGTCTAGTCCGTCCGCTCCGCCGAACAAGGCTAGTGCAGGGTCGTATTTAGCGACTTCGGGCTGGAGCTTGTCCTTTTCTCCATCGGGAATGTAAGGAAGGTTTGCGATAAGGCAATCTATTTTGGGTAAAGCCGCTGAGTCCACCGAAGCGCCGGTGGCTTTTGCGATTGCTTCCGAGGTTACTGCGTTCAGCAAGTCGCCTTGCACAAAATGCAAAGTTTCGCCAGTTGCATTCGCTTCAGCGTTTATTCGTGCTAATGCAAGTGCGTCTTCGGAAATGTCCGTTGCCAAGACCTTGGCGCCTGCGATTTCTTTGGCACAAGCAATTGAAATGGCGCCCGTGCCTGTGCCGATTTCGACGATGAACGGATTTTCAATGCCCTTGAGGCATTCTGCCGTCATATCTACGAGCGATTCCGTTTCCGGGCGCGGGATGAGAGCGCGGCGGTCGCACTTGATGATGAACCCGCGGAAGCTCGTGTCGCCGATGATGTGCTGCAGCGGCTCACGGGTTGCACGGCGTGCAACCATCGTGCGGAGCACGTCCAGCTCCGCTGGCGTGAGCGGCTTCTCGAAGTTCAGGTACAAGTCCATGCGGTTCTTCATCTTGAGACCGTAGCTGATGATGTACTCGGCATCGAGACGTGCGTCCGGAATGCCCTTCTTTTCAAAGAAGACCTTGGTACGGTTCAAGATTTCAAGCACTGTCATCTGCGGTTGTGGCATTGGACTTACCTCACGACCCCTTAAGCGTTGAACTTTCCGAGCTTTTCCTGGGCGTTTGCCATCTGGAGGCCATTGATGATTTCATCAAGTTCGCCAGTCACGACCTTGTCCAAGTTATAGACAGTGAGGCCGATGCGATGGTCGGTCACGCGGTTCTGCGGATAGTTGTAAGTGCGGATCTTGGCAGAACGGTCACCCGTACCCACCAAAGCCTTACGGTTTGCCGCTTCTTCCTTTTCCTTCTTCGCGATAACCGCGTCAAGAATCTTGGAGCGCAACATTTCCATAGCGTGCAAGCGGTTTTGCAACTGGCTACGTTCGGTCTGGCAGCTCACCACCACGCCCGTCGGGATATGCGTCAAACGCACTGCAGAGTCCGTCTTGTTGATGTACTGACCGCCAGCGCCCGAAGATCGGTACGTGTCCATGTGGATGTCGGCTTCACGGATTTCCACATCGACTTCTTCAGCTTCCGGGAGAATTGCCACCGTCGCAGCAGACGTATGCACGCGTCCCTGCGTTTCCGTTTCCGGCACGCGCTGCACGCGGTGAACGCCGCTTTCGAACTTGAGCGTTCCATAGACGCTGTCGCCTTCGATGAACACGCGGATTTCCTTGTAGCCGCCCACCGTGCCTTCGCTCAAGTCCTGGATGGTCATCTTCCAGCCCATCTTGTCGCAGTA
>JAEEGF010728318.1_pt1 | contig 27794 bp, 30 predicted proteins | sample 9134171 | NCBI WGS metagenome assembly JAEEGF01 (sample SAMN16246542, study PRJNA631951) | gut metagenome | biome: gut microbiome; feature: rumen; material: AP-attached | host: Bos | place: Iran: Karaj | collected 2018-10 | reverse complement strand
CGTTCCACTTGTTGCCCGTGCGCCAGTGTGGCGTCTTGATGATGCGGTAGATGATCGGGTCGCGGAAGTGCATGTTGCTCGACGCCATGTCAATCTTGGCGCGCAGCACATGGCTGCCCTCGTCAAATTCGCCTGCATTCATCCTCTCGAACAGGTCCAGGTTCTCCTCGACCGTGCGGTCACGATAAGGGCTGTTGGTGCCAGGCGTCGTGGGCGTGCCCTTTTGCTGGGCAATCTGCTCGCTCGTCTGGTCGTCAACATAGGCCTTGCCTTCTTTAATCAGACGGATGGCGAAGTCGTACAGTTTTGGGAAGTAGTCGCTGGCATAATACAGCCGGTCACCCCAGTCATAGCCCAGCCAGTGGATGTCACGCATGATAGCCTCGACATACTCTGTATCCTCCTTCTGGGGGTTGGTGTCGTCAAAGCGAAGGTTACACGTGCCGCCAAACTTCTCGGCAACGCCGAAGTCCATGCAGATGGCCTTGGCATGGCCAATGTGTAAATAACCGTTCGGTTCCGGCGGGAAACGCGTGTTTAGCCTTCCACCGTTCTTACCCGCAGCCAGGTCATCGGCGACAAACTGCTGCACAAAATTCAAGGGCTTCTTCTCCTCGCCCCCAGCGTTAATATTCTCAATATTCTCCGCCATATTCTATTCTATATTCTGTATGTCGTTTTAAAAAGTTTTCTCTACTTATCAAACCACAAAAGTACAAAAAAACTTATAATTCACCCACACCTCAGCCCGATTATTTAGTTTCAATGATGATGTGGGTGCCTTTTTTCTAAAACAGGAAAAACTATATTAAAACAGAAAACTATCCTCTCACGTAGTGGGGCATCTCGTTGGGGATGACCATGGAGATTTCCACCATGCCGCAGACTTTGCCATCCTTACGCCATGGGGTCTGGTAAATCATCTTCTTGACACCCTGCTTGTCGATGGTGTAGCAGTTGACGGTGTCGGTGGCAATCATGTGGCGGATTTTCTCCTGCGACTTCGGGCTGTGGCAGGGCATCAGATTCTTGCCGAGCATGGTGTGGCCTTCCTTGTCAAAGGTGGCACGCGAACGCTCGTTCATGAAAATCACTTTTCCCTCCAGGTCACACACGGTGATGGCACAATGGGTGCCTTCGGCCCATGCCAGGGCCTCTTCTATATCTTTAAATAGCTCGTTCATAGTATTGTTTTTTGAAAAATGGGACAAAAGAACCGTCCCTTTGTCCCGGTTATTGGTTTACAACATTGACGGGTTTGCCGTCGAGATAGGCAGCGACGTTGCTGGTGATGACGTCCATCAGGCGCTTGCGGGCCTCAAAGCTGGTCCAGCCGATGTGGGGCGTGATGTAGCAGTTGCGGGCCTTGAGCAATGGATGGTCGGCTGCGGGCGGTTCAACGCTGGTGCAGTCGATGGCGGCGGCATACAGGTGGCCGCTGTTCAACGCGTCGGCTAGGTCTTGTTCGACAATGAGGGCGCCGCGTGCCATGTTGAGCACGATGGAACCCTGTTTCATCAGCGACAGTCCATCGGCATTAATCATTCCTGTAGTGTCGGCATTAAGGGGGCAGTGCATGGTGAGCACGTCGCTGGTGCGCAGCAGGTGCTCCAGGTTGTCTGCCTTGATGATGCCCTCAGGCAACTGGTCCTGGCTCTTGCTGGTATAGGCCATCACGCGCATGTTCATCGCCAGGGCCATGCGGGCCACGGCACCGCCGATGTTCCCCAGTCCAACGATACCCATCTGCTTGCCCGCCAACTCGATAAGGGGTGTGTTAAAGTATGCGTAACTGCCGCAGTTTGTCCACTTCAGGTCGTGGGCTTCGTCGGTATAGTGTTGGGGCTGCCAGCAGATGTTGAGCAGGTGGGCAATTGTGAGCTGTGCCACGCTATCGGTGCTGTAGGCTGGCACATTGGTAACGATGATGCCACGGCGTGCAGCCTCGGCACTGTCCACGACATTGAATCCGGTTGCCATCACGCCAAGGTATTTCAGGTCAGGCAACTGCGCGATGGCGGCAGCATCGACCGGGACCTTGTTTGTCAGTACCATTTCGGCTCCCTTGCAGCGCTCGAGCACAGTGTCGGCGGTACCAAAGTCGTAGATGTCACACGGCGCTAATGCCTTCATCGGCTCCCAGGAGAGGTCACCGGGATTGCCGGCATATCCGTCAAGAATAACGATTTTTCTCATAGTGTACAGAATTAATTAGTTATAATAATGTACAAAATTAAATGAAAAAGGCCAAATGACAAAAATAATCGTTAATTTTGCACATTAAAATCTTTGTACTTGCGATGGACAACAAGAAACTGGTCGAAACGGTTGCAGGTAATCTGGGTCGTTCGACTGAAGATGTGAATAAATTGATTGATGCATTTGCTGGCGTGTTGCGCTCCCGCTGCGGCGAGATGGATAGTGTGGTGCTGCCCGGATTCGGCACATTTGAGCCCAAGAAACGCAACGAGCGTGTGATGGTCAATCCCAAGAGTGGCCGCCGTATGCTCGTGCCGCCCAAAGTGGTTCTGGGCTTTAAAGTGAGCAATGTCCTTAAGGCAAAACTTAAATAATAGGGAAAGGGCATGAATACAAAAATCACATTTGTAGAACTTGTTGACTTGATGGCCGAGACCACCTCGACATCCAAGCGTGTGTGCGAATTGTTCCTGCGTGAACTCTTTGCAACGGTATCCCAGACGTTGATTGATGGTGAAAGTGTGAAAATCAAGGGCGTCGGAACATTCAAGGTCATTCGCGTTAAGCCTCGCAAGAGTGTCAATGTGTCAACAGGCAATGCCAATGAACTGCCGGAACACGGCAAGTTGACTTTTACACCCGATAAGTCATTGGCCGATGCGTTGAATCAGCCGTTCGCTCAATTTGAAACGGTTTATCTCGACGATGCAGTGACCGATGAAAAATTGGCTGAAATTGACAAGAAATATCCTTCCTTGTTCTCGGATGACGAGCCGTTGCCCGAGCCACCAAGTGATATGCCTGAGCCGCCCACGCCCACTCTGGATGATATCCCGTCGCCCATAGAGAGTGTGGTGCCGACTATACCGAAACCATCGCGACGCACAGTTGAGAAAACCGAGCCGAAGCCCGCTGCTGAAGAAAAGCCCGTATCAACCGAGGACCTCGAAAAAGAGGAAAACACTCCTGTTGAAAAAGAGATGGTTGAGGAAGAGGAGGAACAGCTCGTAGTGACCACTCCGCTCATGGGAACTCCCATTGATGCACCCGAAGAAGAAACCCGTCGTGAAGAGGAAACCCCTCTTCCTGAGGAGGATTCTGATGATGGATTCCGCCGCCCTGAGCCGCGTGACCTATATACACCTACCCCCGAACAGATAGAGAAGTATAACAAACCTGATTACCGCCGATGGCTGTGGATTGCACTGGGCGTTCTTGCGGCAGCTGTACTGGCTTGGCTGTTATTCTCTCATGTTGGCAATGATGGCAGCAAGCCTGCTCCCGATGAAGTGATTGCCGAGGCTGATACAGTGTCGGCAGTAGCAGAACCCGAGGTTATTACTGATACGGTTACCTCTAAGATTGTGCTCAGCACCTTGTCTGACCGGTATTATGACAGCCCTTGGTTCTGGGTCTATATCTACGAAGAAAACCGCTCCAAAATCTCTGACCCGAACAATGTGCGTCCTGGCACCATCGTGGTTATCCCGCCTGCTGAGAAATATGGCATCGACGCCAAGGATCCAGCCAGCCTCAAGAAGGCTCAACGCTTATCTTGGGAAATCCTCAAGGGGAAATAATTGATGTGATATTCCGCTGCATCGTTTATCGTGTGGACATCATCAGACTTGCCGGTGAAAATGAAACGGCAAGTGTTGGATTGTGCGTATGCCTACGGCGAGAATTACTCGATAAACCCTTGTCAATGAGGTCTCAAAAAAGGTGAATGCAGGCTAACGGCATTATAGGCGCTGTCGATGAGGTGTCCACACTCCCGTGAGATGAGATGTCCGTCGTCATAGTAATAATGAACGTCGCTACCCAGTTCGGGGTCGTGACTGTAATCATGAACCCTCTCGGCCCCAAATACCAGTTCCATCAGATACAAGTCCTCACTGCTGATGGCTTCGTAGCCATAGTGGGGCGGAATGATGATTTGGTAGTCTGTTCCCTGCCTCTTGAGGATAGAAGCGATGTCCTGCAGCAAGGAGAGGACTTGGTCGTTGATTTTAGGCCGGCAAGGCAATTCTTTTAATGGAAGCGTGTAACGGGCGACGTGCTCGGGAGTGAAAAACTCGCTGGGATTGGCATCGATGACCGAATCGGCCCAGTGGTAATAACTCTCGTTGATGCGCTCGTCACGGTCGCTGACATCGGTAGTGGCAAAGCCCTTATCGAGTACACACTGGGTCATGGGGCCAGGGCATAAAAGATAGGCGACTACCTCGGGATGGCGGTAGGCGTTGAAATAAAGCTGGTGGAATCTCCACCATGAAACCTCCCTGGTGGTTTCGGGATGCTGGACAAACAGCACATCATTGTCTAATGTGCGGCGCATGAGCATTTCATCCTCCATAATGAGCAAGGCGTGTTTTATTTTCACGTCTCGCTGCTCCAAATAGCGCAATTTGTTGTCGATGCCGTATAATGTTTCTCTCAAGGCGTTGAAATGAGTGGGGCGGGCGCCTTTGGGCAGATGCCGTTGCCAGTCCTTGATGAGATAGTACCAAGACACTGAAGAGCCGAAGATGAACGAGTCAAAGTGCTCTTTCGGGTCAAAATACTTGTAGGATTCAACGGTGATGTATCCCCAATTGATGGAAAGGGAAATGGTGTCATCAGGGTTATACACTTGGCCCTTATAGGGTTTTACCACATGAAACGGGTCCTTGACGATGTAAAATGCCACTAGCAACAAAACTGGCAGCAACGCCAGCAGGGTGAGAAGGACAAAACGTTTCATTCCATGGTTGTGCATGGCCAATCAATAGCGGTTGATGATGTCGGCAATAGCACGGGCGTCATCGGGCGTAATGGGGTGGGCGATAGGTAATGACACAATCTCGCCGGCAAGACGTTCAGTCATGGGAAGGGGGGCATGGTTCAGCCCACTATAACAGGGTTGCCAATGGGCGGGTGTCGCATAATGGATGTCACTGCCCACGCCGTTCTGTGCAAGATACTCGCGGAAGGTGTCACGCTCCTCGGCCCTCACGACATACTGGTGCCATGTCTGCCGCATACCGTCAAAGATAACGGCTGCTTTGACACGCGGGTTGGCAATGCTGTCGGTGTAGGCTCGCGCCACGGCGTCACGGGTGTTGTTCTCGTGATCCAGATGGCGCAATTTGACCCTAAGCATCGCCGCTTGAATCTCATCAAGACGGCAGTTGTAGCCTTGGTAGATATTGTGGTAGCGGCGGTCAGAACCATAGTTGGCGAGGGCGCGTACTGTAGCCGCAAGTTCGTCGTCACTAGTTACAACGGCTCCGCCGTCGCCCAGGGCGCCGAGATTCTTGGTTGGGTAGAAGCTGATGCCTGCCACGTCGCCCAGTCCGCCAGTCATGAATGTGCCGTTCAGTCCCGGAACAGCGCTGCGGGCACCGATGGCCTGGGCATTGTCCTCAATGACGCGCAGGTTGTGCCTGCTGGCGACTTCCACCAATTTCTGGTCCCAGCAAGGCGTGCCGTAGAGGTGCACAGGCATGATGGCGCGCGTGCGGGGAGTGATGATTTCTTCGAGCAGTGATGAATCGAGGTTGTAGGTGTCTTCACGCGGGTCGCACAGTACAGGAACCAGGTTGTTGTCGCTGATAGCAAGTACACTGGCCACATAGGTGTTAGCAGGCACAATGACCTCGTCGCCGTCGTTCATGATTCCCAATTCCTTGTAGGCGCGCAGGATGAGTTTTAAGGCATCGAGACCATTGCTGACGCTCACGCAGTGGCGCGTCTGGCACAGGTCGGCGATCTCTTGTTCAAACAGCTCGGTCTGTGTGCTGTGCAGATAGCGTCCGCGCTCAATTACCTCACAGGCTGCGGCTTTGAGCTCTTCGGCATAGGGCGCATTGACGAGCGCCAGGTCAAGGAACGGGTATTTCTTCATTGTGTCTAATTGTCTGATTAATTGCTTGTTAAAAAATGAGCCAATGGCCTAAATGGTGTCTTGTTCTGCAGCTTGTTTCCCCTTGAGTTTCAGGAAGTTGTTATAATCCCTCACATAGTCGTTCTCGTCAAAATGGTGTGACGCCAATGCCAGGCAAACCGAGCCTGACGAGAAGTTCTGCAGTGTCCTCCAAATTCCGGGTACGACAAGCAAACCTTGATTCGGACGGTTGAGCGTGAAGGTGTATTTATCGTTGCCATCGTCAACGGTGACATCAAAGCTGCCGCTGATGGCGATGATGAATTCTTGGCAGGTATAATGGCTGTGACCGCCTCGCTCAGCACCACCGGGTACATCATATATATAAAATGTGCGCCTGAGTTCAAAAGGCAGTTCCACGCCATTGCTCACAGCCGTGAGGTTGCCGTTGGCATGATGGTGCTTCTTGAGCGTGATGATGCGACAGTCTTTTATGCAGGTTTCACTATGCATATCTAATTCATTTGGGGCGTTTGTTGGTTTCATTTTTCAAAGTCTTAAAATTTTCAAAGTCTTCAATATAATCATCCGGGTTGTAGTGGGTACTGGTCAGGACTAGCGCCACCGAGTTGGTGGAAAAATTGTTGATATGGCGCCAGGTCAAGTTGGGAATATATAGGCCGATTTGGGGGCGGGACAAGTGGAAAATCTGTTCTTTGATACCGTCATTGACAACAACGTCAAAACTGCCGCTCAGTGCGATGATGAATTCGTGTTGCTCCTTAAATGCGTGTCCGTCACGCCACATGCCGCTGGGTACATCATAAATCCAATAATTGCGCATCACCTGGAATGGCACGTCAATCCCACTCTCAATGGAGGTGAGGTTGCCGCGAGGATCCTTGATTTTTCTCAATTCAATCAAGCGGACGGTGTCAATGGCGGTCGATTCCATTCTGGGCAAGCTTGATGAGGTATTGTCCGTAATTGTTTTTCTTCATGGGTTCGGCAAGGGCGAGCAGCTGTTCGGTGGTAATCCATCCCTTGCGGAAGGCGATTTCCTCCAGCGCAGCGACTTGTACGCCCTGCATGGTGACGATGGTGCCGATGAAGTTGGTGGCATCGGCCATCGACTCGCTTGTGCCAGTGTCCAACCAGGCAAAACCACGTCCCAGGGTCTGTACATGAACACGGTCTTGAGCCAGGAACTCCTGGTTGACGGTGGTGATTTCAAGTTCGCCACGGGCGCTGGGTTTGATGTGCTTAGCGATTTCTACTACGTCATTGGGGTAGAAGTACAGTCCCGTGACGGCATAGTTGCTCTTGGGATGCTCGGGCTTCTCTTCCAGACTGGTGGCTTTGCCGTGTTCGTCAAATGCCACCACGCCAAAGCGCTCGGGGTCCCTCACGCGGTAGGCCCACAGGGTGGCTACGTTTTCACGCTCGGTGCGCTCAACAGCGTCAAGGAGCATCTTGGTGAAACTCTGGCCGTAGAAGATGTTGTCGCCCAGTACCAGACAGGCACTGTCATCGCCGATGAACTGCTCGCCAATAATGAAGGCTTGGGCAAGACCCTCGGGGCGCGGTTGCTCGGCATACTCAAAACGTACGCCAATTTCCTCACCCGAGCCCAGTAGCCTGCGGAACATCGGCAGGTCTTGTGGTGTCGAGATGATGAGAATCTCGCGGATGCCAGCCAGCATCAGCACCGATATCGGGTAATACACCATGGGCTTGTCATAGATGGGTATCAACTGCTTGGAGATACCTTTGGTCACGGGATAAAGTCTTGTCCCTGAGCCGCCTGCCAGTACGATTCCTTTCATAGAGATATTCTGTTTTGTCGTTTTAGTTGGCTAAATTACACATATTTTGATGATAAGCCAAGTGAAGAAAGTAAGATTCTTCGTCCGGTTTGGCGTTTCATCGGTTTCAAAAGGCAAAATTACTTACTTTTTCGGCATTGTCAAAGATTCTGAGTTGAAAAATGTGTAATTTCAACCATGTGTCCTACTTAAAAATCATCAGTAATTTGTCTAAAAGTGTCAAAAATTCTAAATTGGGCTGTGGAAATCATAAATTTGTTAGGATTTTATGGTGTGGGCGTGATATATTTGCAGTACTTTTGTAGCGGTAAAAAGATTGTTTAACCGTTTGTTGATACAAACCAATTATTAAGAAAAATGACAGACAATAAGAGTTATTTGGAGCAGATGAGGCTTACTTACAGGCCTAAGTTACCCGTAACGCTGAGGTGCCCGGTTCGCGCGGTCGAGGGTGAACCCACTCAGTCGGTGGGCGATCAAGAAGCCATCAAAGAGCTGTTCCCCTGCACCTATGGTATGCCTGAATTGACTTTTGAACGTGATGATTCGGCAATGCCGCCCGAGAACCCCTTCAACGTGGGTGTAATCCTGAGCGGTGGTCAGGCTCCTGGCGGGCACAATGTGATTTGTGGCCTCTATGATGGTATTAAGGCGCTGAACAAGTATTGCCGCCTGTATGGTTTCTTGGGTGGCCCTGCCGGACTGGTAAAGCACCGTTATATTGAGCTGACCGGTGACCTCATTGAGCAATATCGCAACACTGGTGGCTTTGACCTGATTGGCTCTGGCCGTACCAAACTCGAGAAACCCGAGCAGTTCGAAGCAGGTCTTGCTATCCTGCGCGAGTTGAAAATCACGGCTGTAGTTATTATTGGCGGTGATGACAGCAACACCAATGCTGCTATCCTGGCCGAGTATTACAAGGCTCATGATGCAGGTGTGCAGGTCATCGGCGTGCCCAAGACTATCGATGGCGACCTCAAGAATGAGCACATCGAGACTTCCTTTGGCTTTGACACGGCAACTAAGGTTTACAGTGAGCTCATCGGTAACGTGGCCCGCGACTGTAACTCAGCCAAGAAATACTGGCACTTCATGAAGCTGATGGGACGCTCGGCGTCACACATCGCTCTGGAGTGCGCCCTGCAGACCAGACCCAACTACTGTATTATCAGCGAGGAGGTTGAAGCACGTGAAATGACCCTTCACGATATTGCCGAGGAGATTGCCAATATCGTCATTAAGCGTCACAATATGGGCATGGATTACGGTACCGTTCTTGTCCCCGAGGGCATTGTGGAATTTGTTCCCACGATGAAGAAACTCATCGCCGAGCTCAACGAGATGATGACCAAGTATCCCGAGATTTCCAGCCTGCGCGAAATGGATCAGAACAATTTCGTGCGTGAGCATCTCACTGAGGAAAACCGGGTTATCTACGACTCGCTGCCCGACGACGTTGCACGCCAGCTCACGCTTGACCGTGACGAGCACGGCAACGTGATGGTATCGCAGATTGAGAGCGAGCGCCTGCTCAGCCGCATGGTGGGTCATGTGCTTGACGTGCGCATTGAGTCGGGACAGATTGAACCCATCAAGTTCAAGACTCAGCACCACTTCTTCGGCTACGAGGGACGTTGCTCCTTCCCGTCGAACTTTGACGCTGACTACTGCTACTCACTGGGTTACAACGCATCCCACCTCATCTATGTCGGTGCAACTGGCTACATGTCGGCTATCACACACCTGGGACGCAAGGCTCAAGATTGGGTTGCCTGCGGTGTGCCCATCACCATGATGATGAACATGGAACGCCGTTCCGGTAAGGACAAGCCCGTTATCAAGAAGGCGCTTGTGGATCTCGAAGGCGCTCCGTTCAAGCACTTCGTCGAGAACCGTGAGAAGTGGGCTCTTGAAACGTGCTACATCTATCCTGGCCCCATCCAGTTCTTCGGACCTGAGGAATTGGTCGACAAGACGTCCTACACGCTCTTCTTTGAGCAGTTTGGCAAGGAATGACACAACTCTGGCTTATCGTCGAAAGGGCGTTCCCCGCTAGACTTTAAGTATATAGTTTAACTTCTAAACAGCTTGCTCCCCGCCCCTGGTGTTCAGGAGGCGGGGATTTGCTTTGGCGGTGGGTCGATGCTGGCGTGCCTTGCTTAATGCTGGCTTAGTGCAATAAAGCACGGCCCTTCTCGTTTAAAGTAATAGAATAAATAAGATAATAAATAGAAATACGATATGTTTTCAGGAATCGTTGAAGAAGCGGCGCGCGTTGTCGCATTGCGTAAGGATGGCGGTAATCTTCACATCACGTTGAAGTGCAGTTTTACCGACGAGTTGAAGATAGACCAGAGCGTGTCGCACAACGGCGTGTGCCTCACAGTCGTGGAACTGCCCGGCGACGGCACCTACACGGTGACCGCCATTCAGGAGACGCTCGACCGCAGCAACCTCGGTCTGCTCAAGGTGGGCGACGAGGTGAATGTGGAGCGCTCGATGCTCATCGAGGGCCGCTTGGACGGTCACATCGTGCAAGGCCACGTTGACCAGACAGCGGTCTGCACCGATGTCAAGGAGGTGGACGGCAGCCACTACTTCACGTTTAAGTATGAAGTGGCACCCGAGATGGCTCGCAAGGGCTATGTCACGGTCGAGAAGGGCAGTGTGACGGTCAACGGCGTGTCGCTTACCGTGTGCAACAGTGAGCGAGACAGCTTCCAGGTGGCCATCATCCCTTACACCCGCGAGATTACCAATTTCCACTGCATTGAGGTCGGCACCGTCGTCAACCTGGAGTTTGACATCATCGGCAAGTACCTCGCCCGCCTGATGGAATTCGCCCTCTAAATGGGACAAAGGGACGGTTCTTTTGTCCCAAAATAATATAGAGATGAAGAAAATAGGCATTATAAGCGACACGCACGCTTGGTGGGACGACCGCTACGCTCAGCACTTTGCCGACTGTGACGAGGTGTGGCATGCCGGCGACATCGGCAGCGATGACCTTGCCGACAGGTTGGAGGCAATCGCTCCCGTGTTCCGTGCTGTCTGCGGTAATGTGGACGGGGCTAGCCTTCGCCGGCGCTTTAAGGAAATGGAAATCTTTGAGGTCGAGGACGTCAAGGTGGTGATGACCCACATCGGCGGTTACCCGGGCAAGTATGCGCCGGGCATCCGTCAACGTTTGGAATTGTCAAGACCCAAACTGTTTGTGTGCGGTCACAGTCATATCCTTAAGGTAATGCCCGACCGCAATCTGGGGTGTCTTGTGGTTAATCCCGGCGCCGCGGGAGTACAGGGCTGGCAAGTGGTGCGCACTCTGATTACCCTTACTCTTGACAATGGAAATATTACCCATGCCCAAGTCATCGAATTGGCCAAGTAGGCTTTAGGTTATCATCTGGATATGAAAAAGACATTATATTATATTATTATGCTTATGGCTGCGATGCTATTGACCGCTTGCCACAGCAACGAGCAGAATTATCGTGAGGCCTACGAGAAGGCGATGGAAAGGCGCAAGACGGGCATCGGTGCCGAGGAATTTGCCAAAATTGAAGCCGAGCGTCAGCGTTATACCCATGTCATCAACGGCGACAGCGTGAGGATGGTGTATGTCAACGCTGGTGTTGCCATCGACTCGACCGACACTGCCTATGACTATAACGTGGTGGTTGCTACCTTTACACAGCGCATCAATGCCAAGAGTTACCGCGACCGCCTGCGCGAAGAGTGCGGTCTCACTGGCAGTTATGTCCTGTTTGGAGGCAATGACAAGCAGTACTTCGTCATCGCCCAGGGCTTTGACAATAGCGCCGATGCAGCTGCCATGCTGCGCGAGCTTGACCAGCGTGTCTGCCTCAAGATTCTCGAACCCCTCCCTTGGATTCTCAAGAAACTATAGCTATAGCTGGTATTAAAAAACAGCAAGGGGCGCCAGTCGATGTGACGTGGCGTCCCTTGTGGTTTTGTAGAGTGGGGAAGTGATTACCTCACACGGCCCTGGTAGCTGCCGTCGCGGGTGTCCACCTCGATGATCTCGTCGGTGTCGATGAACAGGGGCACACGAACGGTAGCGCCGGTCTCGACGGTGGCGGGCTTCAGGGTGTTGGTGGCAGTATCGCCTTTCACGCCGGGCTCAGTGTAAGTGATCTTGAGCTGGGTCTTGATGGGCATCTCGGCGAACAGCACGGTCTCGGTCGAAGCATCGCTGACAACCTCAACGATGTCACCTTCCTTCATGAAGTCGGCACCGGTAATCAGGTCCTTGCTGATGGGAATCTGCTCAAAGGTCTCGTTGTTCATGAACATGGCGTCCTGGCCGTCCATGTACAGGTACTGATAGGGGCGACGCTCCACGCGCACGTCCTCGAGCTTCTCACCGATGTTGAAACGACGCTCCAGCACTCGGCCGTCAACGACGTTTTTCAACTTGGTACGCATGAAGGTGTTACCCTTACCGGGCTTTACATGAAGGAATTCGATGCAGAAATACAGATCGCCGTCCAAGCGGATGCACGTTCCGTTCTTGATGTCTTGAGCATTAATCATAATTGTAATGTTGTTATGCTATTGTTTTTTATAAAAATGTTTGTTGTCAGTCATTTGTGGGTGCAAAAGTAGTGATTTTGAGAAAAAAAACAAAAACTTTTCTGCAAAAATGCGTTTGGATTTGTGTATTTTGAAAAAAAGCACTAATTTTGCACCGCATTTTGCGAAAAATTTTCGGAACAACTAAAAAAGAGATAAGAAATGAAACGTACATTCCAACCCTCGAACCGCAAGAAAGCCAACAAGCATGGCTTCCGTCATCGTATGCGCACCGCCGACGGCCGCAAGGTTCTGGCCCGTCGCCGCGCTAAGGGTCGTTACAGCCTGACTGTCAGCGATACCGTTTACAAGTAATCCCCTGTAAAGGGTTGCCGCGATAGAGCGGCACTTCAACCGCATCAAGCCGTTATGGTCCCTTGGGACTGTAACGGCCTTTGTTGCGTTCAGGCCCAATGTCAAACATTAAAGCAGAAAAACAATAAATGCAACATTCTGTAGATGAATTAGTTGCACTTGTTGTTTTCCCTGTTTTTGTGAATCAGTCTTGTTGTTGTGTCGGGACGGTTTTAATGGGGCGGCATGGATTGCCAACGGCGATGACGTTCGAGGGGATGTCATGGGTGACAACCGAACCTGCGCCGATGGTCACATTGTCGCCGATAGTCACACCCGCCAGGATAGTCACCGAGCCCCCAATCCATACGTTGTCACCTATAGTCACCGGCAACGCCCATTCGCGCCGCGTGTTGCGTTCCACAGGGTCAGTGCTGTGACACGCTGTATAGATTCCCACGTTGGGACCGATGAAGCAATCGTCACCGATGGTCACCAGCGCCTCGTCCAGCACCGTAAAATTGAAGTTCGCAAAGAACCGTTTACCCACGCTGATGTGCTTGCCATAGTCACAATAGAACGGCTGGTTGATCAGGATGTTGTCGTCACCGACGTGCCCCAGCAACGCCTTCAGCATTGCCGTGCGTTCTGCCCGCTTGGACGGCAGCAATTCGTTGTATTGATGAACGATGTCCTTGCATTCGTTCAGTTCCTTCAACAGTTGGGCGTCCACAGCGGAGTAGGGCAGACCTGCCAACATTTTCTCTTTCTCAGTCATAGTGTAGTGTCAGTTTGTTGCTGCAAAATTAGCAAAAAAAATCAGCACTACTCTCCCGAGCCATGCTGACAATCATGTTTAACCCTAAAAAACCTCCAAAAATTATGAGTTCGACATGGTATGTACAAATACCGTGCCAAAGTCATTTGATGATTTGCTTGGAATTCTAAAAAATCATTAATTAGCCTCTGCTTTATTAATAGTCTCTGTTCATGAGGAGGTTGAAGGCGGATTTCAGTTCGTCGGCCTTGCGAGCGGCAAAGACTTCGTCTAATTCGGCGGTACCCTTGATGGACTTGTGAATGCCTTGCTTGCCGTAGTAATAACGTGTCTCGTCGGTACTGCCGTCAAGGGCGTCATTGCTTTGGAAAAAGAACAGCAGGTCGGAGTCATCGCCACCGAAAAGGAACTCTTGATAGAACTTGCGGGCTGCCACGTTGTAGCTGGTGGAAATGAAGTAGATTTTGTAATAAGGTGTTCCGAGCACGGGGTCCTCGCCGAGTGTGAAATAGTAGTGGATGACTTCCTCGGTGGGGCCGCATCCCGGGATAACGTAATGGCTGACAATTTCCATGTCGCTGCGTGGCGCGTTCTGCTCTTGGGCATGGTTGTTGCGCTCTATTTGCTCTTTGGCGGCGCTATAGGCGGCGCGTATGCCAGCCATCTCGGCTTTCGTCATCTCCTGGGCGTGTGACGGCATGGTTGTCAGCGCCATCAGCAGCGCGGTGATTGTGATGAAGTATCTGGTCATGGCGGTTCCCTGTTTTTATTTCCTGGCCTTAAAGGCGTTCTCGATGTCTTCCTTGGTCAGCACGGACAGTTCTTCGTCGCTGATGCTGAGTTTGGCCGACAGGCGGTTGGCCTGCTGCTCGACGGCGCGCTCGAAGATGTTGCGCACATAGCGGGCATTGCCGAAGTTCTTGGTCTTGTGGGCAACTACATAGTTCAGGTTGTCCTTGAGCAGTTGAGCCGCATCATCGGTGATGGTGTATTGGTTCTTGTTCAGGTACAGCTTGAAGATGTCAAACAGCTCCTGGTCGGTGTAGTCGGGGAAATTGATGTAACGAGTGAAGCGTGACTGCAGGCCCGGGTTGGAGTCGATGAAGCGTTTCATCTCGTTAGGATAGCCGGCAATGATGACCACCAGCTTGTCGCGGTCGTCTTCCATGCGTTTGAGCAGGGTTGAGATGGCCTCCTGGCCATAGTCGCTGCGCGCATCTTGGGGCACCAGGGCGTAGGCCTCGTCAATGAACAGCACACCGTTGAGCGCCGAGTCGATTACGGCGTTGGTCTTGGTGGCCGTCTGTCCCACATATTCTGCCACGAGTCCCGAGCGGTCGGTTTCCACGGTGTGTCCGCTCTTGAGGATTCCCAGGTCTTTGTAGATGCGTGCCACGATGCGCGCCACGGTGGTTTTGCCAGTACCGGGGCTGCCGGTGAACACGAGGTGGAACGACATCTTGGGCACCTTCAGGCCCTGTGCCTTGCGCTGCTGCTGGATTTTGGCGAAGTTGGCGATGGTGTGCACTTCTTCCTTAACGGATTCAAGGCCAATGAGTTCGTCCAGCTCCTTGTAGGGGTCTCCTTCCATCACATCGGTGATGACGACGCTGTCCTTGGGCGCGTTGGGCTCCTGGGCTATCTCGGTGATGGGTTCAGGCGTTTTGGGAGGCTGTTTGCCCGTCAACCCGGCCCACAAGGCAAAGATGACTAAGGCCAGCGCCGCCGCACCGCCATATTGTGCCATCTTCTTGGTGAACCTCACCGGCTCACCGGGGCGCAGGAACTTGTACAGCATCACATATCCCCAATAGATGAACGGCGACAGAAAGGCGACATACACAAGCAGTCCTAAAGCTCCGCCACCCCCATCGCCCTCAGCGCGCAAGTCAATCACTGCCACAATGCCGCCGATGATGGCAAGCAGCGTGAAAACCAACAGCATAATGCCGCACCCGCCCGAAAGTTCTCGTTTCATAACTTGATTAATTGTTTTAGTTAATGAATCAGTTGTCTAGGTACCAACGGTAGAGGGCGGGGACGCCGTCCTCCAGTTCCATGGTGTGGTGCCAGCCCAGGCTGTGCAGCTTGCTCACGTCGGTGAGTTTGCGCAGGGTGCCGTCGGGTTTGGTGGCATCCCATTCGATAGTGCCGCGATAGCCCACAGTGGCCTTGACCATTTCTGCGAGCTGACGGATGGTGATCTCCTTGCCGCTGCCGATGTTGATGTGGCAGTTGCGCACCTCGTCACCCGAGCCGCGCACGTCCTTGAAATCGATGTGTTCCAGGCAATAGACGCTGGCATCGGCCATGTCTTCGCTCCAGAGGAATTCGCGGATGGGCGCTCCAGTGCCCCACAGGCGCAGGCGGTCTTTCAAAATGCCGTATTTCTCTAGTATGGCAACAATCTGCTCTTCTGTAGCCTTGCCGTCGGTTTGCTCCACGGGACGGCGGTCTAAATCGGCGCGGATGCCGTCAATGTTGCCCTCGTTCAGCAGTTTGGCGAGGTGCATTTTCCTGATCATGGCGGGCATGACGTGGCTGGTCTCAAGATTGAAGTTGTCGCGAGGGCCATACAGGTTGGTGGGCATCACTGCAATGAAGTTGGTGCCGTATTGCAGATTGAACGACTCGCACATCTTCATTCCGGCGATTTTGGCGATGGCGTAAGGCTCGTTGGTATATTCCAGCGGTGAGGTCAGCAGGGCGTCCTCGCCGATGGGTTGGGGTGCCTCGCGGGGATAGATACAGGTGCTGCCCAGGAAGAGCAGTTTTTTCACACCGTGGCGCCAACTCTCGCCGATGACGTTCTGCTGGATGGCGAGGTTCTGGTAGATGAAGTCGGCACGGTATTTCAGGTTGGCCATGATACCGCCAACATGGGCTGCCGCCAGCACGACATATTCGGGCTGCTCCTCGTCGAAGAAGCGCTTCACCGCCAAGGCATCCATCAGGTCCAATTCCTGGTGGGTGCGGCCGATAAGGTTGGAGTAACCCTTGCGTTGCAAGTTGTTCCAGATGGCACTGCCCACGAGTCCGCGATGGCCGGCCACATATATTTTAGAGTCCTTTTCCATGAGAGAGCTGATGTTACAGAAATAACGGATAAAACGGAAATAAGGGTAGGGTAGGCGATGCTTATTTCAGGTGGTAAATTTTCTTGATGTGTTGCATGTCATGCTCGACCATGATGCGCACCAAGTCCTGGAAAGAGGTCTTCTGCGGGTTCCAACCCAGTACTTTCTTGGCCTTGGTCGGGTCGCCCAGCAGCTGATCGACTTCAGCGGGACGGAAGTACTTTGGGTCCACCTCGACGAGCACCTTGCCCGTCGCCTTGTCGATGCCCTTCTCGCTGATGCCCTCGCCTTGCCATTCAAGCTCGATGCCGGCATGGTGGAACGCCAGGGTGCAGAATTCCCTCACCGAGTGGCATTCTCCCGTGGCGATGACAAAATCGTCGGGTTCGGGCTGTTGCATGATGAGCCACATGCACTCCACATAGTCGCGGGCATAGCCCCAGTCACGCAAGGCGTTGAGGTTGCCCAGGTAAAGTTTGTCCTGCAAGCCGTGGGCGATGCGTGCTGCGGCAAAGGTGATTTTGCGGGTTACGAAAGTCTCGCCGCGACGTTCGCTTTCGTGATTGAACAGGATGCCGTTAGCGCAGAACATGCCGTAACTCTCGCGGTAGTTCTTCATAATCCAGAACGAGTACAGTTTAGCGCAGCCATAGGGACTGCGGGGATAGAACGGCGTGGTCTCGCGCTGAGGCACTTCCTGCACCTTGCCATAGAGTTCGCTGGTGCTGGCCTGATATATTCGTGTCGTTTTCTCGCGGCCAGCGATGCGCACCGCCTCGATGAGCCGCAGGGTGCCCACGGCATCGGTCTCGGCTGTGTATTCAGGCACGTCAAACGACACCTTCACATGGCTTTGTGCCGCCAGGTTGTAAATCTCGTCGGGCTTGGTTTTCTCGATGATGCGGATGAGCGAACTGCTGTCGGTCATGTCGCCGTAGTGCAGGTTGATGAGGCGGCGCTGCTTCATGTCGCGCACCCACTCGTCGAGGTACAGGTGCTCGATACGGCCCGTGTTGAAACTGCTGCTGCGGCGGATGATGCCGTGTACCTCATAGCCCTTGTCCAGCAGGAACTCCGCCAGATATGATCCGTCTTGTCCGGTGATGCCCGTGATGAGGGCGACTTTCTGCTTGTTCTCGTTCATTGTCGTTCTATAATGCATTGTCTAATCTGTTTTCATCGGGTTCGGTGATTTTTTCAATCATCGACGGGTGGACGTAGGTTGTAGCGACGGCGACAAGGCCCTGCACGTTGATGAGCACGCGGCGGTCACCCTTGACCCTTACAAAGATGCCCTCGGCACCAGCGAATTGACCGCCGATGATGCGCACACGTTCGCCTTTGGAGAAGTCACCAGGTTCGGGATTGAGGTAGATGAGTTTCTCCTCGTAGGTGCCAGCCACCTTGATGAAACTTTCCATCTCGCGGTCTGGGACGGTGATGGGCTTGCGAGAGCCATTTGCTCCACGATCCATGATGTATCGGATGGGCAAATCGGTCGTCATCTTGTACTCCTTCATCTCACTGGGCGTGAGGTTAATAAAGATGAGATTGTGAACGCTGGGCACCAAGCGCTTGACCATCACACCGTTGCGCTCTTCACGACGATATTGCATGGGCACAAAGTTGGTGATGCCGCGCGCGTCGAGGTCTTCCTTGACCTTAAGCTCACGGTTATAGGTCACACGGATGGCAAACCAAACCTTCTCTTCGCGTCCCTTTTTTTTGATTGTCCTTACTTCCACGAGTGCAAAGATACGGAAATTTTCGTAAAACTGTACCATTTGCCCTTTTTACACGTTATAATAACAAAACCGATACTATAAAGCATGGCTAAGGAAATCAATAAATGGACTACGCTCGAGAGCCGCTACATTATCCGGCGGCCCTGGCTCACGGCACGGGTCGATAAAGTTCAGCTGCCTGACGGACGCATCAACCCTGAGCATTATGTGTTGGAATACCCCGAATGGGTAAACATCATTGCCATCACCCGTGAGGGTGAGTTTGTCATGGTGCGGCAGTACCGTCATGCGATGGATGTGGTGCTTGACGAACTGTGTGCGGGTGTAGTAGAGAAGGGCGAAACTCCCTTGCAGGCCGCGCGGCGAGAACTGCTCGAGGAAACTGGCTATGGTGGCGGCGAGTGGCGCGAAATCATGACGGTGGGGCAGAATCCCAGTATCTGTGACAATATCACACACTGTTTCCTTGCCGAGGGGGTAGAGCAAGTGAGCAACCAGCACCTTGATGCCGGTGAGGACATCGCTGTGCTGTTGCTATCACGTGGTGAAGTGGAATCAATGCTGCGCGAGAACCGCCAGCTGCAGGCACTCATGGCGGCCCCGCTGTGGCGCTACCTGGCAGAACACCCTTAGTTTCTAGTCCCTAGTTTCTAGTCCTGTCTAACTTCTAACTCCTAACTTCTAACTTCTAACTCCTAACTTCTAACTCCTAACTCCTAACTTCTAACTCCTTAAGGCTCGTACTGGTAGCCTAGGTCCTCGATGCAGTCGATAATGAGCTGGTCGGGAATGGAACCTTCGACAAGGGCGGTTCCTTTAGCGAGGTCAACGGTGACTTTCTCTACACCGGGGAGAGCGGCAATGCCCTTTTCGACATTGGCCTTGCAGTGGGCACACATCATGCCTTTAACTTTGAATTCTTTCATTGCGGTAGTTTTATTTCGTTTGATTTGATAGGATTTCCAGTATTTTGCTCCTAAGGCGGCAACAATCATGCCAAGCAGTGCCACACTGCAGGTGGTGCTAAACCATGATGCGCCGTGCATGCCGTGGTGCATGACATGGCAGGGTAGGGCGTTGATAAATATCTCACGCAGCCCCGGCCAGTAGTCCACCAGGACGCCGAAACCCATTGCACCGCCGATAATTGACAATAAATAGACGATGGTTGCTTTGCGCCCGAAGGCGTTGTTGACGACAAACATCGATGCCACATTGGCGGCAGGTCCCGCCATGAGCAGCACAAGGGCGCAACCGGGCGACATGCCCTTGAGCATGAGGGCAGCGGCAATAGGGATGGAACCTGTGGCGCATACATACATCGGTACCGCCACCGCAACGATAATCACCATGTTCAGCAACGGCCATCGGGCATAAGTCGAGAAGAAGTCATCGGGCAACAACACGGTAATCAATGTGGCAATTACCAGACCGAGCAACAGCCAGCGTCCGATGCTTTGCATCATGTCAAAGAAGCCGTATTTAAAGGTTTCCCTCACTTTGTTCCAGAAACCCTTTGGCAATTCGCTAAACTCGTAATTGGTCTTATCGTGTACATCGTCAAGGGCTCCTTTGCGCTCCCAGTGGCCGACGGCCAATCCGCCAATCAGCGACGTCACTAATGCCGCCACGGGACGCAATATGGCAAACGGCAGACCCATCATCGAATAAGTCGCCATGATGCTGTCGACGCCTGTCTGGGGCGTGGCGATGAGAAACGATGTCGATGCAGCACGCGAGGCACCGCTGCGTCGCAAGGCGACCGCTGTGGGCAACACGCCGCACGAGCATAACGGCAAGGGAATACCGAAGGCCGCAGCTGTCGCTACCGACCGCAGTCCCGTCCCTGACAAATAGCGGCTATAGATGGCCGACGGCACAAACGCATGCAGCACCCCCGCAATCAGGAAACCTAACAGCAGATAGGGCGACATGCCGTTCAGCATAGATATAAACGCGTTCACATAGTCCATCATAACGAGGGCAAAAGTAGCAAAAAAGGCTTTTCTGTCGTGTCAAAATTGTATAAAAAATGCGGTTTTCGGCACTTTCGGCGCAAAAATGTTGTTACAATGAGAAATAATATCTAATTTTACCCCACAAGAAACAAAAAGACCATCAACATGGACATCAGACTACCAAAAAGGATGGACGGCCATCAGCCTGAAGTGCTGATTGAGTCCAAACAGATCACGATAATCGGTACTAACGGTGCCGGCAAGAGCCGCTTTTGTTCGGCCTTGGTAGATGAGATTGGAGATAAGGCCTACCGCATTTCGGCACTCAAGGCGCTGTTCCCGTCTCCCGCCTCGGCCAAGACGCTGCCGGGCTCGATTGATGACCTGTTCAACCGCATGAATGCTGCTAATCCGCAGATTAAGAACATCGCCGAGACCGAGTTTGACAAACTGTTCTATGTCATGCTCAACGACGAGTTCCGTGAACTGATGAATTTCAAGGCTCACAAACTCATGGATGAGCAGATGGAGTTTCCCAAGACCAAACTCGACATTACCGTCAAGAAATGGCAGGAGGTCTTCCCCAAAAACAAGGTGCTGCGCGAAAACGGCAAACTGATGTTTTCTACCGAGGGCTATGAAGACAAGTATCCGCTGATGGGACTGAGTGATGGCGAGAAGTCAGTGCTCTATTACATCGGTGCCGTGCTCTATGCCATGCCCGATGCCGCCATCCTGGTTGATGACCCCGAAACGTTTATCCACAGCAGCATCATGCGCACCCTGTGGAACGTGTTGGAACAGATGCGCCCCGACTGTACTTTCATCTACAATACCCATGATGTTGATTTTGCCAGCTCACGCATCGATAACCAGTGCGTGTGGGTCAAGGAGTTTGACCCCGAGGCAGTGGCATGGGACTATGAGGTGATGACATCGAGTCGTGACCTCGACGCTGCATTACTCGACCTGTTGGGCAGTCGCAAGCCTGTCCTCTTCATCGAGGGTGACGACAAGCACAGCATCGACTCGCGCCTGTATCCGCTCATCTTCCCCGAATACACCGTTAAACCGCTGGGCAGTTGCAACAAGGTCATCGAGACGGTGCGCACATTCGGCGACCTGGAGAGTTTCCACCAACTTGAATGCCGTGGCATCGTGGACCGTGACCGCCGCAGTGAACAGGAAGTGGAGTACCTGCGCAGGAAGAACATCCTTGTCCCCAATGTAGCCGAGGTGGAGAACATCCTTATGCTCGAAGGCGTCATCCGCGCTGTGGCACGCCACAAGCGCCGCAATCCGGACCTCGTCTTCCCCAAGGTAAGAAGACGTGTCATCACCATGTTTACCAAGGAACTCAAGCAGCAGGCACTCATGCATGTGCGCCATCGTGTGAAACGTGACGTGGAAATGCGCATTGACATGAAATTCACCAGTATCAACGCCCTTGAGAACCACATGGTGGAACTGGTGAGCGAAATCAATCCCCGCGGTCTGTATGACCAGTTGTGCCGCGAGTTCCATGTCTATGAGGACAACGACGACTATGAGAGCATCCTCAGAGTCTATAACCAGAAACTCATGCTCGTGGAGAGTAACGTCGCCATCCTGTGCGGTTTCAAGGGAAGGGATGATTACATCCGTGGCGTGCTGAATATCCTTAAGGGCAACAGCGAGAACGCCCATGCCATCCGCCGTGCCATCAAGCACTGCTTTGGCATCGAGGACTAAGCATCAAACAACAGGAACAACAAACAGCAACTTGAACAACCCATTGTTTTTTTAACTTGGTATTTTTGTCGTTCAGTGTTGTTGAAGTTGTTTGAAAATTGAGACAATGAAAGACAATAAGGAAGCAACATTAGCTCTTGGAACACAACCAGTAGGCAAACTGCTGTGGCAGTATGCCTTGCCCGGGGTGATAGCGATGACCGCGTCATCGCTCTACAACATGGTGGACAGCATCTTCATCGGTCACGGCGTGGGTCCGATGGCACTGGCCGCCCTGGGCATCTCGTTCCCGCTGATGAACATCGGCGCGGCATTCGGTGCTGCGGTGGGTATCGGCGGTTCCACGCTGATGTCGTTGCGACTCGGGCAGCGCCAGTATGACAAGGCTAATAATGTGCTGGGCAACATGGTCGCCTTGAACATCATCACGGGTCTGCTGGTGGGCATCGTGTCGATTATCTTCCTGGACCCCATCTTGACGTTCTTCGGTGCCAGTGAGCAGACACTGCCTCATGCCCGTGACTACATGTTCATCCTGCTGGTGGGCAATGTCATCACTCACCTGTACCTGGGACTGAATGCCGCCCTGAGGTCGGCAAGCAAGCCTCGAGCAGCGATGATAGCGACCATTGTCACTGTGGTGCTGAACACCATTCTTGACCCGATTTTCATTTGGCCCCTGCACATGGGTATCAAGGGTGCAGCCATCGCCACCATATTGGCTCAGGTAATCGTCCTGTGCTGGCAATTGTGGCAATTCAGCCGTCAGCGCGAGTTGCTGCATCTCGAGTGGCGCTTCCTCAAGCCTGCCAAGGCGATTGTCAAGGACATCGTGAGCATCGGCATCTCGCCGTTTGCCATGCAGCTAACGGGTTGTGTGATTGCCATCTTCATGAACAACGCCCTGATGAAATACGGCGGAGACCTGGCTGTGGGCGCTTATAGCATCGCCAACCGCTTGGGATTCATTTTCTTCATGGTCATCATGGGTATCTGCCAGGGCTTCCAACCCATTGCCGGCTATAACTATGGTGCACGCAACATGGACCGTGTCAAGCAAGTGCTGCGGCTCACCATCACAGCCTCGGTCATTGCAATGACAGTAGGTTGGGTGATTGGCGAGTTGTTGCCTGGACCATGTACACGCCTGTTTACCGACGACGAGCAGTTGCTGACCATCTCCATCCGAGGCATCCGCATCAACATGCTGGTCTTCCCTGTCATCGGCTATCAGGCAGTGGTGACCAACTTCTTCCAGACCATCGGCAAAGTGCGCATCAGCATCTTCATGTCGCTCTCGCGCCAGCTGCTGTTCCTGTTGCCCATGTTGCTGCTGTTTTCCTCGATTTGGGGCCTCGATGGCGTGTGGGCATCGCTACCCGCCAGCGACTTCGCCGCCTTCCTCGTCGCCGTCATCATCATGCAACGCTTCAAACTCACCCACAATTCTCAGACCACCACGACAACTTGACAAACAACAAAGGGACAACTTTTTATTGCATGCGCTTCCACTATAGCGAGAAATAATCATGCTCACAAGGTTGAATATTGTCTTTTTTTGTAATTTTGTGGTCTAATAGCAAAAGTCAGAGTTAAGATGCCTTATTTTTCAGTGATAGTGCCGGTGTATAACCGGCGTGACGAGGTGGAGGACCTGTTGAGAAGCCTCACCCGTCAGACCGACAAGGATTTTGAGATTATTCTGGTAGAGGACGGCTCGACCGAGCGCTGCGAGGACATTGCCTTGCGCTACAGCAGTGAGCTGGACCTGCGTTATTTCTATAAAGCCAACGAGGGGCGTTCCATAGCCCGAAACTACGGTCTGGAGCATGCTACGGGTCAATATTTCGTCTTCTTTGACAGCGACTGTGTCATCCCGCCCGACTATTTCAAGACGCTGGGTCGTGAACTGGCGAACAACTATGTGCCCTGTTTCGGCGGTCCTGATGCTGCGAGCGATGATTTCACCGATGTGCAGAAGGCGATTTCCTTCTCGATGACGTCGTTCCTGACCACAGGCGGCATCCGTGGCGGTAAGGTGCAGATGGAGAAATTCGTACCCCGCTCGTTCAACATGGGCTATTCGCGCGAGGTGTATGAGAAAGTGGGCGGTTTCCGCGAGATGTTCAGCGAGGACATCGACATGAGCACACGCGTGCGCCAGGCGGGGTTCGATATTCGCCTGATTCGTCCTGCGTTCGTCTATCACAAGCGCCGTACGAGCCTCGCGAAGTTCGCGCGCCAGACCTACGTCTTCGGTATGTCGCGCATCACCCTCAAGCTGTTGTACCCCGATAGCCTCAAGGCGGTACACTGCCTGCCCGCTGTATTCCTGATTGGCTGTGTACTGCTGCTGTTGCTCTCGTTGTGGAAGTGGTGGTTCATCCTGCCCATCCTGCTCTATGCCGCAATGCTATGGATTGGTGCCTTGATTGAGACGCATGATGTGAAAATCGCCAGTCTTGCCGTTGCCACAAGCTTCACCCAGCTGTGCAGCTACGGCTGGGGCTTCATCAAGGCCTATGTGTGGAAAATCCTCCTCAAGCATGGCCGTGACATCAACGAGGAAGTGGCAATCCGCAAAGGCAAGTGATTCTTCCAGTTAGGAGTTAGAAGTTAGAAGTTTTTCTGTCCAGTCAATCCAGTTTATCCAGTCAATCCATTATGGAGGAGAAAGACAATAGCAAGCCTGCGGGAAGCCGCAACATCAAGGAGACGGTGCCCGAGGAGGACCGCCCACGCGAGAAGGCCAAGAAGCACGGCTTCGGCAGCCTTTCCACCGCTGAGCTGCTTGCCATCCTCTTGCGTGTGGGTACGCCAGGTGAGTCGGTCGTGGACTTGTGCCAGCGCATCTTGCGCGACAACGACGACAAACTCTACCTCATCGCACGCAAGGGCATCAACAACCTGGTGAAGAATTACCACGGCATCGGTGAGGTCAAGGCCATCGAGATCCTCGCCGCATTGGAACTGGCGCGCCGTTACCAGCAGGAGGAATTTGACGAACGCTTCAAAATCACCAACAGCGAGGAAGCCTATCAGTATCTGCGTCCCCGCATGGAGCACCTTGATCATGAGGAAATCATGGTCGTTCTGCTCAACCACGCCAAGCAGGTCGAGGAGTGTGTGCGCATCAGTAGCGGCGGCACGGCGATGACTGTTGCCGATATCAAGATGATTCTGCGCCCCGCCATCGAGCGCCTGTCATCGGGCATTATCCTGGCTCACAACCACCCGAGCGACAACCCTAACCCCAGCACCCAGGACGACCGCCTCACCGAGCGTATTCACCAGGCATGCAAGGTGATGGATATCCATCTGGTGGACCACATTATCGTGTGCCGCGGACGCCGCTACTACAGCTACGCCGACCACGGCAGGCTATTGTGAGGATACTATCCAATTAACAACAATTAATACTCCTAACTGTTATGAGAATCCTGACATTATTGATGTGTGCTGCTATAGCCTTAATAGCTGTCGTCTCGTGCACCCCGAAGAAAGAAGCGCCCAAGAGCAAGGTGCTGGTATTGTATTATTCCCAGACGTCGAATACCAAGGCTGTGGCACAGGAGATTGCCACACGCCTCGATGCCGATATTGAGGAGATTACCCTTGTGGAGCCCTATGACACGGCGTTCCAGGCAACAATCGACCGCTGCAAGGCTGACCGCGAGAAAGGCATCTTGCCCGAAATCAAGCCCTTGAAAGCGAATATTGCCGATTATGACTGGGTTTTCATCGGCTATCCCATCTGGTTCGGCACCTACGCTCCCCCCATTGCCTCCCTGCTCGAGAAAGTGGACTTGAGCGGCAAGTGGGTAGTGCCGTTCTGCACCTTCGGCAGCGGCGGACTGGAGTCAAGCACGAAGGATTTGGCCGAGAAGCAACCCAATGCCAAAATCATGACAGGTTACGGTGTGCGTGCCGCCCGCATGGATGCCATGCCTAAGGAGGTTGAACAGTTCCTGAAACTGTATACACCACTTATAAGTGAGCCTGATCCAACTAATATTGAGACGAATACACAATCAGACTCACTTTTTGTACCCGCCGACTTTTCCGAGCAGCATCCGGTAAGCGCCGAAGAAAACGCTATCTTTGAAGCTGCCGTCAACGGCTATCCGATGCTTAACGCCAAGGCAAAAACAGTCGCATCACGCACAGCCCTCGATGGAATCGAGTACCTCTTTACCGCAATGGACATGCCGCGCGAGAAAAAGGCCGACATGCCTCCTGCCAGTGAAATCCAAGTCTATGTGCTTGTTGAAAAGGACAAGGCCCCCGTATTCACAAAGGTGGTTCGCTAAAAAAATCGGAGTTCTCAAAAACCTTGAGAACTCCGATTTGTATAAGGGCACTTTTAACTTCTAACTCCTAACTTCTAACTCCTAATTTTTCACGGCTGTGTAGATGGTGCAGACGCCAAGGGTGAGGCGTTTGAAGGTGGCGTTTTTCAATCCTGCGTTGCGCATCAGTTGCAGCATGTCGTCACCCTGCGGAACGGCAGCGATGCTCTCTGGCAGGTATCGGTAGGCACTCTTCTCGCCGCTCTTGAGGGAACCCAACCACGGAATGATATGCAGTGTGTAAAGGTCGTAGAACCAGCGTATCAGCGGATTGGTGGGTGTGGACAGTTCCAATACGCACAGCATGCCGCCTGGCTTGAGGACGCGGGCCATCTCCTGATAACCCTGCTGCAGATGCTCGAAATTGCGCACACCGAATGCCACAGTCACTGCATTGACTGTAGCATCGTCCATGTGCAAAGCCATGCAGTCGTCTTGCTTGAATGTGATGACATCTTCCAGCCCTTTCTTCTTGACTTTGCGGCGTGCTTCGGCTAACATGCCTTCTGACAGGTCGATGCCAGTGATGTGTTGTGGTTGTAGGGAGTCGTTCAACTGGATGGCAAAGTCGCCCGTCCCCGTTGCTACATCGAGGATGGTGGCGGGCTTGAGGCGCTTGAGGCGTTTTACCGCCAGTTGGCGCCACCAGATGTCGATGCCAAGTGTCATGGCGCGGTTCATGAAGTCGTAGGCGGGAGCGATGGCGTCAAACATCTGTCTGACCTGCTCAGTCTTGGCGCCCTCGCCATAGGGCGTTACCTGTTCGACCCGTGCTCCGCTGTCATCAGTCATGCTTTCTCCTCCTTGTTAAAGGACTGTGCCAAGAGTTTTTCTTCCTCATGGAAGCGTTCGTAGGCCTCGACAATGCGCTGCACCAACTGGTGGCGCACGATGTCCTTTTTCTCAAATTCCACCTTGCCGATTCCCCTCACGCCGTCGAGTACACGCAGCGCGTGAATCAGGCCCGATGTGGTGCTGCGCGGCAGGTCAATCTGTGTCGTGTCGCCCGTGACAATCATTTTGGAGCCCATGCCCAGGCGGGTAAGGAACATCTTAATCTGATGTGTGGTAGTGTTCTGTGCCTCGTCGAGCACGATGATAGCGTCGTTGAGGGTGCGGCCTCGCATGAACGCAAGGGGCGCAATCTGAATGACGTTATTCTCCATGTATTCCTTGAGCTTGGCCTGCGGAATCATGTCCTCGAGTGCGTCATAGAGCGGTTGCAGGTAGGGGTCAATCTTGTCCTTCATGTCGCCGGGCAAGAAACCCAGTTTCTCGCCAGCCTCTACTGCGGGGCGAGAGAGGATGATTTTGCGGGCCTCACGGTTCTTCAGCGCCCGTACGGCAAGTGCCACCGCCAGATAGGTCTTACCCGT
>JAEEGF012237585.1_pt1 | contig 27799 bp, 25 predicted proteins | sample 9134171 | NCBI WGS metagenome assembly JAEEGF01 (sample SAMN16246542, study PRJNA631951) | gut metagenome | biome: gut microbiome; feature: rumen; material: AP-attached | host: Bos | place: Iran: Karaj | collected 2018-10 | reverse complement strand
ATCGTGGTTACCGGTTATGGCCCTATCCACATCGCTGGCCTCTCTGTAGCTGCAGCCAATGCCAAGATCAAACAGACCCTTGGCAAGCGTTATAGCAGTTCTAAAATTCGTATGACATTGGGTCAGACCCGTACCATTATGGTCAATGTGATGGGTGAGGTGATGGCACCAGGTACTTACACCCTTTCGGCCTTTGCCAGTGTGTTCCATGCCTTGTATATGGCTGGTGGTGTAAATAGTTTGGGTACATTGCGTGATATCAAGGTGTTCCGTGGTGGTCGTCAGATTGCTTCGGTCGATATCTACGATTATATCCTCAATGGCAAGCTCTCAGGCAATATCCGTTTGGCCGAGAACGATGTCATCATGGTTGGTCCTTATCAGAACATCGTTGATGTTGCTGGTAATGTGAAGCGCCCCATGGCTTACGAGATGAAGAAGAACGAGAGCATTGCTACCCTGCTCAAGTATGCTGGTGGTTTTACGGGCGATGCTTATAAAAAGGCTGTTCGTGTAAACCGTACTGCTGGCGAACAATACTCGGTATATAATGTCAACGAGTTCGATATGAGTAGCTTCCGTTTGCAGGATGGTGACTCTGTTACCGTTAGTGGTAACCTCCGTCGTTACGAGAATATGGTTGAGATAGCTGGTGCTGTGTTCCGTCCCGGTCAGTATAGCTTGGGTGGCAATGTTACCACTGTTAAGAGTTTGATTGAGCAGGCCGATGGCCTTACCGAGGATGCTTTTGCTGGTCGCGGTGTATTGCATCGCATGAAGGAGGATCGCACCCGCCGTGTCATCTCACTCGATATTCAGGGCATTCTCAACGGTACTGTAGCCGATGTGCCTTTGGAAAACGAGGATGTGCTCACCATTGCCTCAAAGCAGGAAAAAACTAACGAGCGCACCATAACTATCTTTGGTGAGGTGATGTTCCCTGCCACTTACGAGTATGCCGATGATGAGTCAATCGAGGATCTTATTATCCAGGCTGGTGGTCTCACCGATGCTGCTTCTACTGTGAAAGTCGATGTGTCGCGTCGTATGATTGATCCTAAAGCTACTGAGGATTCTCGTGAGGTAGCTCAGACATTCTCTTTCACCTTGAAGGATGGTTTGGTAGTAGATGGCTCAAAGGATTTCGTGCTGCAGCCATATGATGAGGTGTATGTACGTAAGAGCCCTGGTTATATGCCTCAGCGCAATGTAACTGTCGAGGGTGAGGTGCTCTTTGCAGGTACCTATCCTCTGGCTCACAAGAATCAGCGTCTCAGCGAGGTTGTTAAGGCTGCCGGTGGTGTTACCAAGGAGGCTTATATCCGTGGTGCCCGTATCGAGCGCCCTATGAACGCTGATGAGAAGTTTCGCTTGAATCGTATTCTCCAGTTGGCCAAGGTGCAGAGCGGTGCAGGTTTTGATGCCAACAAGGTCGAGCAGGATAGTGTTTACTATGTGGCCATCGAACTCGATAAGGCTTTGGCTAATCCTGGTTCCGACTATGATGTTGTTCTCCGCGAGGGTGACCGTATTATCGTGCCCGAGTTCAGCGGTACCGTTAAGATTGATGGTAACGTGATGTACCCCAACACTGCCAGCTATAGCAGCGGTAAGAGCTATAAGTGGTATGTTAAGAATCAGGCCGGTGGCTTTGGTATGGGCGCCAAGAAGTCACGTGCATTCATTCTCTATCAGAATGGTGCCGTTAAGAAGGCCAGTGGTGCTAAGATTGAGCCAGGCTGCGAAATCTTCGTGCCCAGCAAAACTCGTTCAGCCAACGATAAGATTAGCATGATTGCTAACCTTGGAACCTCTCTCGCCACCATGGTTACCATGCTGGCCACAGTTACAAACCTGATAAAGACATTCTAACGTAATATGGAGCAGAATCAACAAAATCAGATAAATCCACAGGTTCGCAAACCTAAACCCATTGATTTTGGGGCTATATGGCAGGCAATAAAAAATAATAGAAAACTCTATTTTGTCGTATTACCTGTAGCATTAGTAGTTGCAATGGTTATAACCAAGTCTATTCCTACTTATTATAAGTGTGAGGTACTACTAGCGCCAGAATCTGGAGGTGGTGGTAGTAGTATGGGGCAGTTAGCTTCGTTAGCTAGTTCTTTCGGAGTGAGTCTTGGTGGAGGTGGCAATGCTGGTGGCGATGCTATTACCCCTTCGTTGTATCCCGACCTGATGAAGAGTACCGATTTTAAAACCTCATTGTTTCCCATTAAGGTTCATGGCAAAAAGGATAAAACTTCGATGACCTATTATGATTATCTCAAGAATGAGTGGAAAGAGCCATGGTGGGCGAATCTCTTTGGATTAATGGCTCCCGAAAATAAACCGGATACTTTGGTCGATAATTTTGAGTTGACAGGCGAGCAGGCGCGCATTGCTGGCATGATAATGAAAAATGTGGTTTGTAAAATTGATAAAAAAAATAGTTTAATATCAATCAGTGTTAAGGCGCAGGATCCATATATTGCTGCCCTATTGGCCGATTCGGTGAAAACACGTTTGCAGGATTTCTTGACAGATTATCGTACAAAAAAGTCTCGTCATGATTTGGAATATGCTGAGATGTTGCAGTCGCAGGCAAAAAAGGATTATGAACATGCTCGTCAGAAATATGTCGAGTTTGTTGATGCTAACCAGGATATTGTTTTGGAAAGCATCCGTCAGAAGCAAACCGACCTGGAGAATGATTTACAATTGCAGTATAACAATTATAATACGTTAAGTGCCCAGGTGTTGGCTTATAAGGCTAAGGTTCAGGAGGCAACGCCGGCTTTTACAACCCTTCAGCGTGCCACTGTACCCTTAGGTCCAACAGGACCTAGTGGTAATCGTATTAAGCTAATATCTCTGTTTTTAGCAGCTTTATTTACAACTATTTGGGTGTTGTATAAAGAGAAGCAACTAAAGCCGTTGTTAGGTTTGTCATAATGCAACAATTCCCATAAAATTGACGGAACGTGACGTATAATTATTTGAGAAATCGTCATTTTCCGTCTTTTTTATTTGGTGGTATCATAAAATTCCCTTATCTTTGCAGGCGGAAAAGGGAAATCGATTTCTTAAAGCTCCCAAGTACCACGTAGTTAATAAAAGCAAATTTTTTTGTAACGTACTGACCTATAGCACTTTGCGTTCGTCAGTCCGGAATATATTCTTTGTACTTGTGTAAAAAATACACGCTCGTCGGGGCTGTCTACCCCTTGCCGCGTGGCGCTCCCCGAGTGTTTTAGCATGGTATTAAATATGGCGCTTTTAGCGCATTGACAATATAAGCCGTAGTCCCGGCTTGCCAAAAGGTACGATAAGTTGTCGGTCTCTGCAACTTTGAGTTTAAGTCTCTTGCCGAAGATTGGCGAGAGGTTTGGAGAGTGGTTGAAGCCCTCTCTTACACGGCAAGAGAGGGTTGGGTGAGTTGTCGAAAAAATGATTATTGACTAGATTATGGAAGTTATAACAACATCAATCGACGGTGTGTTCATTATCGAACCCCGAATTTTCGAGGATAGCCGTGGCTATTTCTTTGAATCTTTCTCTCAACGAGAGTTCGAAGAAAAAATCGGCCCAATCAATTTCGTTCAGGACAATGAGTCCAAGTCAAGCTATGGCGTTATGAGAGGCTTGCATTTTCAACGTCCTCCCTTTACTCAGAGCAAATTGGTTCGCTGTGTCAAGGGCGCAGTCTTGGATGTGGCTGTCGATATCCGCAAGGGTAGTCCCACCTATGGTCAGCATGTTGCTGTTGAACTTACCGAGGATAACCACCGTCAGTTCTTTATCCCCAAAGGCTTTGCCCACGGCTTTGCTGTACTCAGCGAAACGGCTGTGTTCCAGTATAAGTGTGATGAATTCTATCATCCTGAGGCTGATGGCGGTATTAGTATCTTGGATGATTCTCTTGGCATCGATTGGCTTATTCCTACAGATAAAGCTATCCTTTCAGAGAAAGATACTAAGCATCCTTTATTGAAGGATTTTTATAGCCCTTTTGATGCGTGCCAAGATTATATGATGTCATATTGTACGGTGTTGGAATGAGTTTATGTATATGATGCATTAATATTATATTGTGGCTTAGGTCATATAGTGTTTTTTTCGAAGACTATATCGTTGCACTCTCTCTTTGTAGAAAACGTTTCAAGGATTGAGCGGTTGTGATAATATGAGGATGATCTTATATAATGGAATGTCGCCATTTTTTTACTAGTAACAATTGTTAGAGTTTAATCTCTCTTGGGAGTCTTTCAAACCCTTGCGTTATATTTGATAGTTTACAATAAGCTTATATTTATATGGAAAAATTAGCAATTCATGGGGGAGTCCCCGTACGAAAGGAGAAAATCTACTATGGGCGTCAGTGTATAGAGGAGGATGATATTCAGGCTGTCGTTGATACTTTACGTAGTCCATATGTTACTTGTGGACCGAAAGTCGCTGAAATGGAAAAAAAACTAGCGGAATATGTTGGTGCTAAGCATGCTGTTGTATGTAGCAATGGAACAGCTGCTTTACATTGCGCTTGTTTAGCTGCAGGCATAGGTCCTGGAGATGAAGTTATAACGACACCTATTACGTTTGCTGCAAGTGCCAATTGTTCTCTATATTGTGGCGCGCGTCCTGTTTTTGCTGACATCGACCCTAAGACATACAATATTGATCCTGATAGTATTCGGGCTCATATCACTTCAAAAACCAAAGCTGTTGTGGCAGTAGATTTCACCGGTCAGGCAGTAAAAATCAACGAGATACGAAGAATTTGTGATGAGTTCGGTCTGATTTTTATAGAAGATGCTGCTCATGCTATTGGTACAAAGTATAATGGATCCCCTGTTGGTAGTCTCGCAGATATGACGTGCTTTAGTTTTCACCCTGTGAAAACTATTACAAGTGGTGAAGGAGGTGCTATTACAACAAATAATGATAAGTTTTATGAGAAATTGGTACTTGCTCATGCCCACGGTATTACGCATGATGAGAAAATGATGGAAGAAGCTCCACATGAGGGTATATGGTACTATGAGCAGATTTCTATGGGATTTAATTATAGAATGACAGATTTTCAGTCAGCTTTACTGCTAAGTCAGCTTAATAAACTTGAGCGTTTTAAAAAACGTCGTCAGGAAATTGTAAATCGTTACAATGAAGCTTTTATTAATTTAAGAGGTATTATTGTACAACAAGAGATTCCCGAGTCAGATACGTGTCGACATCTTTATATTATACGATTGGATTTTAATGAACTATCATGTACTAGACGTGAGTTTTTTGATGCGATGAGTGCTGAAAATGTCCAATGTCAGATTCATTACGTACCTGTATATTGGTTCCCATATTATAAACACCTTGGTTATACACGCGGTCTATGCCCCAATGCTGAAGATATATATAAAGGTATTTTAAGTATTCCTCTTTATCCGTTGATGTCGGATAGTGATGTGGAAGATGTTATTCATGCTGTAAAGAAAGTTGTGAGCAATTATTCTAAAATGTGATTTATTATAGATATGTATGTTCCTGTGTTACAAGGAAGTAAGATTATTCTCCGTCGTTTAACAGAGGATGATGTTTCTGAAGATTATGTGCGTTGGATGAACGATCCTGATATAAACCAGTATTTGGAGAGTCGCTTTTATACGCATACGGTTGAAAGCGTAAAGGATTTCGTCCGTTCCGTTACTAATGAGAATAATTTTCAGTTCGGTATTTTTGTAAAAGAAGACTATAAGCATATTGGGAATATTAAAATTGGTAGTATCAATCATTATCACCGTTATGCTGATATAGGTTTTATAATAGGCGAGAAAGATTATTGGGGAAAGGGCATAGCAACAGAGGCTATTGCCTTGGCTTCTGAGTTTGCTTTCAGTACTTTGAAACTCCATAAACTTTTTGGTGGAGCATATTCCCCCAATATTGGCTCTATAAAGGCTTTTTTAAAGAATGGTTACCAGCAAGAGGGAGTAAAACGTAGTCAATATCTTTGTCATGGTGAATATGTTGATGATATTATATATGGAAAAATAAATCCAAATGAGTAAAATAATTCTTGGCACTGTCCAGTTTGGTCTTCAATATGGTGTTAATTCCGTTGGTCGTCCCAGCGAGGAAGTCGTTAAAGGTATTCTTGGAGAGGCGGCAAAAGGTGGAATAACAACATTGGATACATCCAGTGCCTATGGTAATTCCGAAGAAATTCTTGGAGAGTGTATAACCCCAGAGGAAAACTTTAGAATTGTTTCAAAATACCCGAAAGGAGGTATACCTGTAGGGGAGATGTTTATGGGTTCTTTGAAGCGTTTAAAGGTTGATAAACTTTACGGTTACCTTCTTCATCATTTTGATGTTTATAAAAATAACCCGAAAGTTTGGGATGAATTCGTAGCCATCAAAGAATCTGGAAAAGTACAGAAGATAGGTTTTTCTCTTTATACGCCAGAGGAACTTCAATTTATCCTGGACAACAAATCTCCTTTTGATTTGATTCAGGTGCCGTTTAATATCTTTGACAAAAAGTTTTTGCCGTATATGAGGGGGCTGCATGAAAGGGGGGTTGAGATTCATGTGAGGAGTACTTTTCTTCAGGGGTTGTTCTTCAAAGACAGGAATGCACTGCCGGAGAAACTTCTACCCATGAAGAAATATCTTCTTCAGTTGGATGAGTTCTCGAAAGCAAGTGGTTTGAGTATTTCAGAGATTGCACTGAATTATAATCTTCAGAATCCTTATATTGATGGCGTGCTCATTGGTGTTGACAATGTAGAACAGTTAAAGACCAATTTGGCTTCAGTGAAGGATACACCTATTGATATTAATATTGAAGTAAAGGAAAAAGAGTTGTTAAACCCAGTAAATTGGAGTTAGGATGAAAGTATTAGCAATTACTCAGGCTCGCTACGGTTCTACCCGTTTGCCAGCCAAGATATTGAAAGAAGTCAATGGAACTCCGCTTCTTGAAATCCATCTTCGTCGTATTCTACAGGCAAAGACTGTCAATCAGCTGAAGATTGCTACAACGGATGAGGAAGGTTCCAAATTAATTGTGGAAATAGCAGATAGAGTTGGCGTGGGTTATCATAAAGGTTCTGTAGATGATGTGTTGTCTCGTTTCTATGACACTGCAGCACCAGAGAAACCTGATTATGTGATACGTCTGACCTCTGATTGTCCGCTAATTGATCCAAATGTGATTGACGCCGTTGTAACATACGCCATTGAGCACCCTGAATATGATTATGTTCGCACTCAGGCAGCAAGTTTTCCTGATGGACTTGATACCGAGGTTATGAAGTTTTCTGCTTTGGAGAAAGCTTTTAAGGAGGCTAACCTCAAATCTGAGCGTGAACACGTAACTGCATATATCTGGAAGAATGGTTCTGCTGATGGTGGTATTATCTACAAGACTTATAACTTCCCCAATCCTGCAGGAAATTACAATGCAGATGATTATCGCATCACTATTGATGAACCGGAAGATTTTGAAGTGATTAAAGCTCTTATTGAGAATCTGGGTATCGAAAGGGGATGGAAAGACTACATTGACTACCTCATTGATCATAAGGACTTATATGCCATTAACAGCAAATTTGCTAATAACGAGGGATATGCCAAGTCTATTGCCAATGATGGTGTTTTCGAGAGAAATAAACGATAAATATTTATATCATTATGGGTAAAGGTCAAGAGCTTTATAAAAAAGCTAAAACAATGATTCCTGGAGGAACTTCCCTCCTTTCAAAACGTCCTGAACAGTTACTTCCTGAAAATTGGCCAGCTTATTATAGCAAGTCAAAGGGTTGCCATGTGTGGGATTTGGATGGTCGTGAATACATCGATTGTGGTTTGATGGGTGTTGGCACCAACACTCTCGGCTACGCTCGTGAAGAGGTTGATGAAGCTGTAATGAAAGTGGTTCGTGATGGTAATTTGACTACTTTCAACTGCCCTGAGGAGGTTTATCTGGCAGAAAAGATTCTTCAGAACAATCCTTGGGCTGGTGGTGTTCGTTATACCCGTGGTGGTGGCGAAGCCAACTCTATGTGTATTCGTATTGCCCGTGCATACTCAGGTAAGGACAAGGTTGCTATTTGCGGTTATCACGGCTGGCACGACTGGTATGTGTCTGTAAACCTTGGTGAAAGTGATGCACTTGCAGGTCACCTGCTTCCTGGTATTCCTACCAATGGTGTTCCTCGTGAACTTCGTGGTACGGCCATTCCTTTCCACTACAACGACTTTGAGGAGATTGAGAATATTATCAAGAATACTCCTGACCTTGCAGCCGTTAAGATGGAGGTTTGCCGTAACTTTGGACCTGCTGAAGGTTATCTGGAGCACATCCGCAATCTCTGCAATGAGTATGGCGTAATCCTCATCTTTGACGAGTGCACCTCTGGTTTCCGTGAGACTTATTTTGGTCTGCATAAGAAATATGGTGTTTATCCTGATATGACCATCTACAGCAAGACCATGGGTAATGGTTATGTCATAGCCGCTGTTATTGGTAAGAAGGAAATCATGGATGCAGCCCAGGGTTCTTGGATTAGCTCCACCTTCTGGACCGACCGCATTGGACCGACCGCTGCATTGGCCGCTCTTGATGTGATGGAAAAGACAAAATCTTGGGAGTTCATTACCAAACAGGGACTTAAGAATAAGGAAAATTGGCAGAAGCTGGCTGATAAATATGGCCTGAAGATTAACCAGTGGGGTATTCCTGCACTTGCTGGTTACACCTTTGATTCTCCTAACGCTCTTGCATACAAGACTTATGTCACTCAGGAAATGCTCAAGAAGGGTTACATTGCAGGTACGCTGATGTACACCTGCCTTGCACATACCGATGAGGTTCTTGAAGATTACTATCAGGCTCTTGATCCTATCTTTGCCAAGATTCGTGACTTCGAGGATGGTGAGGATGTGATGAAGGCTCTTGACGGCCCTGTATGTCAGGCTGGTTTCAAACGTCTTAATTAAGCTTTATGCCCAAATACATTTGTCTACAGCAGCAGGAGCAACATTTTGGTGATTATTCCATTGCCCCACTTCGTTATGAAGACAGGTTCTCTATCATGAAGTGGCGAAATGAGCAAATCTATCATTTGCGTCAGGCCCGCCCTCTTACCGAGGATGACCAGCAACGTTATTTTGATAATGTTGTTTCTAAGCTGTATGACAACCCCAAGCCCGATCAGATACTCTTCTCCTACTTGGAGAAGGGTGTCTGCATAGGGTATGGTGGCTTAGTCCATATCAACTGGATTGACCGTAATGGTGAAATCTCGTTCATTATGGACACCCAGTTGGAGACTGAGCACTTTGCAGAGCATTGGAGCAACTACCTCACTATGCTCAAAGCAGTTGCTTTCGATGATTTGGGCTTACATAAGATTTACACCTATGCCTTTGATTTACGTCCACATCTCTACACTATGTTAGAGGCCAATGGATATAAGCGAGAGGCAACACTCAAAGAGCATTGTTTGTTTAACGGAGAATACAAAGATGTGGTGCTTCACTCTTTGTGGAATGACCGTTATGAGGTAATTAACTATGTGGATTGCACCAAAGAGCATAACCTTGATATACTTGCATTAAGGAATCGTGATGATGTGCGTTCATGGATGGTGAATCCGGAAGTGATTCCTGAAGAGAATCATTTTAAATTTGTGGAGAGTCTGAAAGGCAATCCTAATAGACTCTATTATGCCATTTACAAGAATGGCGTGTTGGTGGGCACTTATAACCTTACTAATGAAGGCGATGGGATATGGGAAAGAGGCATTATTGCCAACCCTTCCACACAAGGAACAGGACAAACTGAAAAATGGGAATGGCAGATACTAAGTAGTTTGCCCTCTGAGATTAAAGCCGTTTCAGCCAAGGTAAAGCAAAATAACATGAGATCTATCAAGTATCATGAGAAACTTGGCTATAAAGAACAAAGTAGAGACAGCGAGTACATTTATTATATACTGAGATTACATGAGTAAGACATTTATTGTTGCAGAACTATCAGCCAACCACGGTCACAAACTGGAAGTGGCTCTTGAGTCTGTAAGAGCTGCAAAAGAGGCTGGAGCAGATGCTGTTAAAATACAAACCTATACGGCAGATACTATCACACTGAACTGTGATGCTGATGATTTCAAAGTGAAGGGGACCTTGTGGGATGGCCGTACACTTTATGACCTCTATCAAGAGGCTTATACACCGTGGGAATGGCATCAGGCAATCTTTGATGAGGCCAAGAAATGTGGATTGATTTGTTTCTCTACCCCATTTGATAAGACTGCTGTGGATTTCCTTGATGATCTTGGTAACCCAATAATGAAGATCGCCAGTTTTGAGATTACAGATATTCCATTGATTGAATATGCCGCCCAAAAAGGTAAGCCCATGGTAATCTCAACGGGTATTGCTATGCCGGAGGATATTGAGCTTGCTGTGAAGACTTGTAAGAATGCAGGTAATGATGATGTTACGCTCTTAAAATGTACTTCTTCTTATCCAGCACCTATTGAGGACGCAAACTTGATGACAATGGTGGATATGAAGGAGCGTTATGGTGTCAAGGTGGGTTTGAGTGACCATACAATGGGATATGATGTGGCAGTTGCAGCTGTTGCTTTGGGAGCTACGTTAGTGGAGAAGCATTTCATTCTTGATCGTTCTATCGGTGGCCCTGATGCTGCATTCTCTATGGAAATAGGAGAATTTGCAGCAATGGTAAAATCTATCCGTAATGTGGAGAAAGCTGTTGGTGAAGTGAAATATCCAACAGAGCCAGAATCAATAAAAGGTCGCGAATTCTCTCGTTCACTTTATGTGGCTGAAGACATAAAGGAGGGGGATGTTGTTTCGGACATTAATGTTCGATCTGTACGTCCTGGTTATGGTCTTCATCCAAAGTTTTTTTCAATGATATATGGAAAAGTTGTTAATCGGAATTTGAAAAGAGGAACACGTTTTTCTTTTGATTTCGTGAAGTAAGTTTTAAATCATCTTCGTTTCTGGAGGTAATGGGCAATTATAGAAAAAAATATTTAAAAAACTATTTTTGGCAATTTTTAGGTTTCTTTCTCAGTATTTTGTCAATGTTCGTAGTTACACCATTAATTACGAATATGCCAGTGGTGTATGGAATATATACGGTATGTATTAGTTTGACTATTTTCTTAAACTATGCTGACCTGGGTTTTTTAATGGCTGGTGAGAAGTTCGCGGCAGAATCCTATTCAAAAAAAGATCCAGAATCAGAAAGGGCCTTTATTGGTACATCTGTCTTTATTTATCTGATTGTTTGTACCTTTATTTTATTATGTGTTGTTATTTTTGCTTGGAATCCTTCGTTGTTAATTAGAGATATTGGTAAAGACAGCTTGCAATATGATATAGCTCAAAAGTTATTGCTGATCTTGTCATTATCCATACCATTTACTGTTGTTCAGAAATATGTATTTCTTATTTACAAAATAAGATTAGAAAGTTATAAAATACAAAGGGTAGGAATTGTGGGCTCACTCTTGATAATACTATCTGTTCCCTTTGTTTTTTTTAATAATCAATATGACATTGTTGGCTATTATCTTTTCTCTCAGGTGATTATGGGCTTTATTCCTATCTATTATTTGTTTAAGAGTAGGGAATGTGGGTATCCTTTGCGTGAAATTATTAAATCTGTTTGCCTTGATAAGGCAAAATTTGTGACAATGAAGGGCCTAGCGTTTAGTGGCTTTATTAGTTGTATATGTTGGATGTTGTGTTATGAATTGGATTTGATACTAATTTCAACCTTGTTAGGTGCGCAAATGGTTGCATTATATGCAATAGGCAGAAATATGAATAATATGATACGTTCAGTTTTAGGTATTGTTTATTCTCCATATTTTGTGCGTTTTAATTATTATGTAGGCGAGGATGATAATGAGGGAATGAAGAAAATGTATTATAGCTTGGTTTGCTTGTTCAGCTATTTTACTGTTATCCCGATTGTAGTTTTTATATTTTTTGCTAAGCCATTTATTGTGGCATGGGTTGGTGATAGTTATATCGGAGCAGTAATGGCAGTCCAGTTTCTTGTGATATGTTTTCTTCCGAATTATTTTTCTTCTCCTGCTGGATATGTGGTTACGGCATTAAATCAATTTAAAGGAATACTTGTTGTTAGTATTCTTCAGTTGATTGTATTCTATTTGTGTTTTTTCTCTTTGCTGCATTTCCTTGACATAAGTGCAATGGCAATAGCGAAGTGTATGATTAACTTTGTTGGTGGAATTTATTATTTAGTGCTGGTATCGAAATTGTTCGGTGACTCTTGTTGGCATTTTGTTCGTAGTGTACGCCTGGTAAACCTCATATTCCCTTGCATGGTCGCTATTGTCTTTAGTTTTTTCGCTTTACCTTTAGTAGGTGACGTTGAAAAATCTTCAGTAGATTTGATGAAGGTAATTACTGTTATGATGTGCGTTATATTTATTTCGCTATTATCTGCTTTCTTGACAGACAGATCGTTTAGAAAAATATTAGTTAATGTTATAAAAATAAGATAATGAATATAAAAAAAAATCTGATAGAAGTATTAAAGACTATTATTTGTTTTACGCGAATTAACGAATTTTCATTCGACAGATTTCCTGATTTTAATATAGATAAAGGAAAAAAGTGTATGGTTATTGGAAATGGACCATCTCTTAAATCTTTATTAAATAAATATGAAAATGGAGAGTTTGATTTTTCAGAAGATTGTTTTGTCGTTAATTTCTTTCCGTTAAATCCTCTATTCTATAGAATTAGGCCCAAAGGACTATTTTGGTCCGATTATGTTTTTATTCAGGATACGGAAGGTTCGACAGAGAAAGTGAGAAAGATGTATGACGAAATGCAGGATAAGGTGGATTGGAACTTAACTATTTATTTAAATGCGCCATGGAAGGAAGACAATAAGAGGCTTATTGAATATTCTAGATTGACTAATCCTCGAATTAGATTCGTTTTTCTGAATAGAAACTATTGCGATAATTTATGTCCCCGAATTCGTCACAAGTTATATAAGACAGGTTATTTTATGCCCACAGAAGGGACTGTCGTAAATACCGCTATATATGTCGCTCTTTTACGTGGGTTTAAAGAAATTGAATTATATGGATCTGAACTTTCTATGTTTAAAGATCTTGAGGTAGGTGAGGATAATCAACTATATATTGTTCAAAAGCATTTTTATGAAAAAGATTACAGAGTAAAACAGACAACGGATGGTGGTGGTAAAGCATATGTTCATACGTATATGTATTATATGTATGCGATGTTTTATAGTCATTATTTACTAGAAGACTTTTCTAAATATATGGGAGCACATATTTCAAACTGTACCCCAAATTCTATGATTGACGTATATGATAGAAAATAATACTTTTGATATATGTACAATTTAAGTTCGGTAGAGAAAATTGTTCTCCCCAAAATAACTGATCCGCGAGGTAATTTGTCTATCATTGAACAGATAAAGCAAATACCCTTTGAGATTAAGCGTGTCCATTGGATATATGATGTTCCTGGGGGCGTAGATAGGGGTGGTCATGCTTATAAAGATACAGAGGAGTTTATTGTTGCACTTTCTGGTAGTTTTGATGTTGTTGTAGATGATGGAATGAGTAAGAATATTTATCCGTTGAATAGATCGTATTTTGGTTTGTATGTTCCTAAGGGCATGTGGCGTACGATGACTAATTTCTCTACAAATTCATTAGCACTAGTGCTTTCTTCTACAGAATACGATGAACATGACTATGTGTCTGATTACGAAGAATATAAGGCTTGGCGAAAAGATAATTCAAAGATTCCAACGAAATCAGACGCCAAGACCTCTGTTATGGTTAATAACCCTGTTATTAAAAGGATGTTTAGCGGAAATAAAAGCGTGTTTGATTGTTCGCTATGTGAGTTGAATAAGATGCATGATAAGGAAGGAAATTTGACTTTTATGTATGAGAATGTACATGTTCCTTTCCCAATTAATCGAGTGTTCTATAGTTATGATATTCCTGGAGGTGAAGATAGAGGAGCGCATGCACATAAGCACTGCCACCAGTTTATAATTGCTGCAAGTGGTAGTTTTGAAGTGGCCCTTGATGATGGAATTAATAAACGAACTGTATTACTGAATCGTCCTTTCTGGGGATTGCATGTCCCTCCTGGCATTTGGGCTTCTGAACAAGGCTTTTCTTCGGGGTCAATTTGTTTGGTATTAGCGTCCGAGGGTTACTCTGAAGATGATTACATTCGAAATTACGATGAATATATAGAATATATAAAGACGCAGAATAATGGTTAAACTATTGGATTTGCAAGCCATTACGGCTATGCATGGTGACGAAATAAAAGCAGCCGTCAATCGTGTGATTGATTCTGGCTGGTTCCTTCAAGGAAAAGAGAATAAGCAGTTCGAAACCGATTATGCCAAATACATAGGTACAGAGCATTGCATCGCTGTCGCTAATGGTCTTGATGCCTTGTATCTGTTGATGCGAGGCTATAAGGAAATGGGGATGATGCAGGATGGTGACGAGATTATCGTGCCCGCTAATACCTATATAGCCACAATTATTGCAATAACACGTAATAATCTTGTGCCTGTGTTGGTAGAACCAACATGGGAGCATCTTGAAATTGATGTTGACAAAGTTGAGGCTGCAATAACTCCAAGAACCAGAGGTGTAATGATTGTTCACTTGTATGGTCGTATTGCTTATAATGATAAGTTAGGAGATATTTGCAAAAAGTATAAGCTAAAGTTAATGGAAGATTGTGCCCAGAGCCATGGCTGTGCTTGGAAGGGTGTTAAGACAGGTGCATTAGGTGATGCTGCAGCTCATAGCTTCTATCCAGGAAAGAATCTTGGTGCTTTAGGTGATGCAGGTGCGGTAACCACCAACGATCCGGAATTGGCAGGAGTAATTCGTGCATTGGCAAACTATGGGAGCCAGAAAAAATACGTATTCAAGTATGTCGGTATGAACAGTCGTATGGCAGAGACTGATGCAGCAGCATTAGATGTGAAGTTAAAATATTTGGACGAAGATAATCATTCACGCCAGCAGCTGGCTGCTTATTACTATGCCAATATCTATAATCCGTTGATAATGCTCCCCAAGCGAATTAACGATGAAAACAACGTCTATCATCAATTCCCCATATTCTGTGAGAAACGTGATGAATTGCAGGAATATTTGAAAAAGAATGACATACAGACATTGATTCATTATCCAATACCTCCTCATAAGCAGGAATGCTATAAGGAATGGAATAATCGCAGTTATCCAATCACAGAGAAAATCCATGCACAGGAGTTAAGTATTCCAATGAATCAGGTGTTGACAATGGAAGAGGCAGAGAAAGTTGTTAAAGTAATTAATAGTTTTAGGTAGTGATGACAACAGTATTATGTACCTTATACAATAGTCTATATTTGGATAAAGGGCTAGTACTTTATGATTCTTTGTGTGAATGCGCAAAGGATTTTAAATTATATGTTTTATGCATGGATGATAAATGTTATGAGGTCTTATCTGACTTAAATCTAGATTGTCATATACCAATACGTTTGTCAGATTTTGAAGAAGGTGATTATGAATTGCTGGAAGCTAAAGCTAATCGGCCAATGGGAGAGTATTGTTGGACATGTTCCTCGTCGTTCATAAAGTATGTATTGAAAAAATATGATGAGCCTATATGTACTTACATAGATGCAGATATGTTCTTTTATAATGATCCTCAGATACTTATAGATGAAATGCTTGAGTATGGAAAATCCGTGATGGTTACCCCTCATAGATTTCCGTCCAAGGTAGAAAAAATGGCAGAAACGGTTGGTAAGTATTGTGTCGAATTTAATACATTCCTGAATAATTATGAAGGATTGAAAGTCTTAGAATACTGGCGCAGCAGATGTCTGGAGTGTTGTGAAAACATTGGAGATGGTATACATTGGGGGGATCAGAAATATTTAGAAGAACTTGTAGATCGATTTCCTTGTGTTCATGTATGTATGAATATTGGAGCTGGAGTCGCTCCATGGAATATTATTCAATATAAAAGGCTCGATGTTGACAATAATAAAGTTTTATTATGGAAGAATGATTTAAGCGAGCTTTCATTAATTTTCTATCATTTTCAGTCTGTTAAATATCTTTCGAGAGATGTTGTTGATATTAATATACAGACTTTTAAAGGTATTGATATAGGACTTGTTGATATGCTTTACTATCCATATCTTAGGATGATAGAAACAAAGAAAAAAGAATTAGAAGATGAGTATGGGGTTTGTTGCCTAATAATGCATCATCCAGCTGATAAAAAAATACCTGTTTGGAAAAAAATAATGAGAAATATCCATCCATTGGCTATATATGGTAAGTTGGTTTTAAAAATAAAGAATGTTCATCCGTATATATTATGTTTGAGTGATGAAAATAGGAAACTTTATTCTTAATTGTTTAGATTTCTATTCGTGTCTTAAGTCTATTTTTTATAGGAATTGGAATAGGCTTTTGTTCAAAATGTCAGGGGTTGATTATGGTGATAACTTCTGTGTTTATAATAGAGTGAGTATACATAATAATGGGAGTATAAAAATAGGAGATGATTTTTTGTTTACAAGTGGATCTTCGATTAATCCTATATGTAGAAATCTAATAGGTTCTTTATATACGATGACTTCTTCGTCTTATATTGAAATCGGTAATAGGGTCGGGCTTTCATCTGCTGCAATATGGGCAAAGGAACGTGTTGTGATAGGTAATGATGTGAATATAGGTGGTGACTGCTTGATTATTGATAATGATGCTCATCCTCTTGATTATATTCAACGAAGAGGTTCTTATGTAAAGGAGGTCGGTTTGGAGGAATTGTATTCAAAAATAGTTTCAAAACCAATAGAGATAGATGATGATGTTTGGATTGGTGCACGATGCCAGATATTGAAAGGAGTACATATTGGCGCGCGAAGTATCATTGCAGCAGGAAGCGTGGTTACAAGGGATATCCCCTCTGATGTGCTTGCTGGTGGAGTTCCATGTAGGGTTATAAGATCTCTTTGTGAATGATTAGTTTTTTTTGAATTAGTATGGTATAAATAAAGATGTAGATAATGGTTGCAGTTGCATTAACGGATGGCTTAGCAAATAGAATGTTTCAATATGCATTTGGTTTAAGTTTGAAAAGACAGGGGCTAAAAGTACTTTATGATAAATGTCACTATCGGAAGAAAGTAGACCAGACTTGGGAGTTTGTGGAGCTAAATGATGCTTTTCCCAATATTGATATTGAATATATAAAGCCATGGCTTTTTTTTCTTACTTTTCCTGGCCATATTAAAGGGGGGAGTTTATTTATTAAGCTATTTAGATTTTTGGGGGTGGAATCAGTTTTTGTAGAGCCCTCATTAGAGTATATACCTAATATAAAAAAACGTATTAGATGTAGGACGCTTTTTTATGGTCATTGGCAGTCAGAACGATATTTTGATAAGTGTATGGATGCTGTAAGAAAACAGTTCGTTTTTCTTCCATTTAGTGAAGAAAAAAATATCATTTGTAGTAAAAAGATGAGTAAGGAGGAGTCTGTTGCAATTCATGTAAGGAAAGGTGATGATTATTCTCGCTGGATAAGCACTCATGGTATATGCGAAAGAGATTATTACTTAAGGGCTGTTAGTTATATAAAAAAGAATGTAAATAATCCGGTTTTTTACATTTTTACTGATAATCCTCAGTGGGTAAAAGATAACTTAACGGATATAGATTATAATTTAGTAGATTGGAATCCTGTTAAAGGAAAATTCAATTTTAGGGATATGCAACTTATGGCATCTGCTAAGCATAATATTATTGCTAATAGTACATATAGTTGGTGGGGAGCGTGGTTAAATAACAATCCGAACAAGATAGTGATTGCGCCAGAAAGGTGGGTTAATGGTTCTGAACCAAGTTTGGTTGACAATAGTATTATCCCTGATAGATGGATAAAGATGTAAATTATCAAAAAATCGATGAGTCAAATGTCTAAACCAAGAATAATCGCTTTTTATTTACCCCAATATCATCCGACTCCTAATAACGACCTGTGGTGGGGGAAAGGGTTTACAGAATGGACTAATGTGGGTAAGGCACGCCCTTTGTTTCCCGGCCATTATCAGCCACATGTTCCTGGAGAACTTGGATATTATGATCTTCGTTTGCCAATCGTTAGGGAACAACAAGCTCAATTGGCTCGCGAGGCCGGCATTGAAGGTTTCTGTTATTATCATTATTGGTTTGAAAATGGTAAAGAGGAATTAGACCTTCCATTTAAAGAAGTTGTTGAGTCTGGAAAACCAGACTTTCCATTTTGCTTGTGTTGGGCCAATCAATCTTGGGAGAACAAAATGTGGAATAAAGATGGCGCAGTAGTTGGTTCTAAGTTGTTGGTTGAGCAGAAGTATCTTGGCAAAGAAGATAATGAAGCACATTTCTATTCTCTTCTGAAGGCGTTTAAGGACCCTCGTTATATTAAAATTGACAATAGGCCACTATTCATGATTTATCAGCCTCTGATCTTTGACCATCTTGTTGAATTTATGTCGCAATGGAATGATCTGGCTCAGAAAAATGGTATGGAAAAATTCTTTTTCGTTGGACAATGTGGAACAAAAGAAGAGTTGCAGAAAAATTTAGAACTTGGCTTTGATCTTGTTAATTATTCTAGGCTTCTAAATATTCCGCAGCAAAGTTTTTTGGGGAAAATCTGGAGGAAAATACATAATGCTCCTCGTGTGGTGAAATATTCTCAAATGATTAGGCGTTTTAACGACTCAATATATAATGATGAAAAAATCTGTCCTGTTATTATACCAGGGTGGGATCACACTCCTAGAAGTGGAAATCGTGGACTTGTGTATAGTCATTCTACTCCAGAATTATTTAGATGGCATGTAAACGATATTTTAGAAACGACAAAAAACAAAAAAAATAATGTTATCTTTTTGAAATCTTGGAATGAATGGGGTGAAGGGAACTATATTGAGCCTGATTTGAAATATGGTAGAGCCTTTTTAAACGTGTTGAAAGATGTATTAAGTGAATTTAATAGGCTGGATTTATAACTTGCGTAGATAAATTGTTGGTGTAATGAAAATAGCAATAATCGGTTCAAGAGGAAATGATTCGATGGAATCGAATCTCCATGAAGCTTTTTCTTTTGCAGGGCACGATGCGAGAATTTTCGACATTTATGATTTGAAAAGGTTCTCGTTTCATCGTATAGACAAAATAACACATACACTTGACAAGTTATGTCGCGTTTATAGTGATAACTATGATAAGCAGTTGTTTCATGCGTTATTTTTGAGACTTAAAGAGTTCTCTCCAGATTTTGTGGTTTGTGTATATAGGTTTGTTCATCCTTCTTTTGTTGATTTGTGTAAAAGTCAAGGGGCGAAGGTTATTCATGTGAATCCTGATCAGATGACAACACTGGAATATCAACAGATATTTTCATCTAATTATGATATATGGTTTGTGAAAGATTCATATATGTCCTCTTTTATGAGCAAAAATATGCATTTAAATGTAATGTTATATAATGAAGCATTCAATCTAAGGAAACACAAAAAACCTGATTCCACAAAAGCAGATTGTGAACGAAAAATAGCAATTGATGTAATGACATATGGTACAATGTACCCGTATCGATGTCGGATGTTGAAATCTGTTGTTGATAGTGGGGTGAATATGAAGATTTATGGAGTTATCCCACATCGTTTTTATAGTCATGAATTAGATACTTTCTTTCAAAATCAATATATAACTGGAGAAAAAAAATCAGAAATACTGTATGGCTCGAAAATAGTATTTAATCAAATGCATTATGCAGAGGTTGAGAGTGTGAATTGTAGATTTTTTGAAGCAAATGGTTGTGGAGCTTTCCAATTGTCTGATTATCGTCCGATTTTACATAATTTATTGCCGATAAATCCAGAGTTGGTTTCTTTTAAAAGTGTTGACGAAGGTGTTGAAAAGATAAAGTATTATTTGATGCATGATGATGAACGTTACGAAATAGCAGATGAGATTTATCATCATTTTATTAATCATTATACTTATGATCATTTGGTAAAATACATATTAGACGTATCTTTTTCATGATTTACAGTATCACTGCGATTTCTTTTTTCTTATTATCAATATACCTATGGCGTGAAGATTCGTCGTATAAGATGCGTTATGCCTTAGTGTTAGCTATGGTCTGGCTAACTTTTCATGATGGTCTTAGATGGGAGATAGGTACCGACTGGATACATTATTATGATGCGTTTGTGGAGGATGATAATGAGCATATGGGGGCGGCATATCGATTTATAAATAGATGTTTCAGATTATTTACAGATAATTATTCTATTTTCATCTTTTGTTTTGCTACATTTTGTTATTGTATACTTGGCAAATTTCTTGCGAAATATTCTCCCAATCCCATTATGTCTGCTTGTATTTATTATTGTAGTATGATTGGTCTTATGGGATCAAACCGCCAACTACTTGCAATGTCAATTTGCCTACTATCTTTAAATTATATCTTTGAAAGGAAAAAAAAATACTTTATATTATCAGTTTTATGTGCTACTACAATTCATCTTACAGCATTTTCGTTTCTGCCGGCCTATTATCTATTTAATCTCTCGTATAGAAAAAAAACAATCTTATTAATTGCTGGATGTGCATTTTTGGTTGGGGTTCTGCATTTGGTAAATAAGATTCCTTTTGTGGAATATTTAGCTTTGATTGATAGCATGGGCTCAGGAACGAATCTTGCGAACTATGTTGATAATTTTGATTCTTCTGTATCTGTGGTCGGCTCTATAAAACGTTTGTTGTTTGTTTTCCTCGCATTATATGTTAGGGATTACGTTAATAGCAAAGAATACGATTTCTTTTTGTTGCTATATGTCATTGGGTGCACAATCTATTTAATTTTTAATGGTTCTGTTTTGCAGGTTTTGGCTGGTAGAGGAGCTGCTTATTATAATATTTACGAATGTGTAGTTGTTGTTTATATTATTTTGCATTTTTCTGCTGATTTCTTTGAGAGGCAATTCCTGTGGTTCGTCCTTTTTGCAATTTATTTCTATTTGATGTGGAGAGATATGGATTTTTATGTTCTAATGGGAGAGGAAGATATTTATAATCCATATAAATGTGTTTTATTCGAATCTGTTGAATGAAAGTCGTTTTTTTTCATAGGAACAAAAGTGTTGGGTATAGCATAAATAAAGTTACTCAAACTGTTGTGCGAAATGTTCTTCCTAAACAAGAGTATTATGCTCCATTTGCTGGTGGTTCTTTCCGTTCAATAATTAGAAATCTTTTCTTTGTGTGGAAAATGCGGGATAGAAATGCTATTAACCATATCACTGGCGATATACACTATTGTATGCTTGCGTTGATTGGTTGTAAGAGTGTATTAACTATCCATGATACAGTTACGTTGGATTTCTGTCACATGTCCAAATATAAAAGCTTAATTATTGAGTGGTTATGGTTTAGGTTGCCTCTGATAATTTCAACAAAGGTGGTTTGTATATCAGAAGAAACTCGGCGCCAAGTTCAAAAGTATACAAATCGGGATGATATAGAAGTGATTCACAATGCGGTAGATCCGATATTTGAATATTCGCCCCCTCATTTTTCAGAGGATGTTTCTAAAATATTGTTGATAGGAACTAGTCAGAACAAAAATTTGATTCGTACATTTGAAGCCTTAAGAGATTTAAAATGTAAAGTAACTATAATCGGAGAATTGAATGATTGTCAGAAAAAGGCTTTACAAAAGTATCATATTGATTATGTGAACAAGGTGGGGCTTTCTGATGAACAACTGGTTAATGAGTATAAAAAGTGTGATATAGTATCATTTATCTCACTTTTTGAAGGGTTTGGAATGATTGTAATTGAGGCTAATAAAGTTGGCAGACCTGTAATTTGTTCTAATATTCCTGTCCTTAAAGAGGTGGCAGGTGATGCTGCTTTTCTCGTTAATCCATATGATGTGGAGGAAATGAGAAAAGGTTTTAAACAGCTAATAAGTGACAAAACATTGTGTTTGAATCTGATAGAGAGAGGCTGTCGTAATGTACAACGTTTCGACGTAGAAGTTATTCAACAGAAATGGGAAAATCTGTATACTTCAATTATATGAATTCTTTTATGAGGGGAAATAGTAAGAAACTACTTATTGATGCTCTATATATAAACGAAAGTGGCGGATTACGGTTGCTGGAGTACTTAATTACAACGTTGGAGAAACGTCAGATAGATTATTTTCTCCTTGCAGATGCTAGATGTTCGGGAAGGTTTGATTATTGTAAATCGGTTCACTATATGATAGCATCGCTTTATGAGAGGCGAAGATTTTACAAGGCCAATGCAAGAAGTTTTTCTTCGGTGCTTTGTTTTGGTAACATACCTTCTCCAATTAAACTGAACGTTCCCGTATATACATATTTCCACAATATTAATCTACTTACATTAGCAGAGGCGAGTTCGTTGGCTGTAAAAGTGAAATCATGGCTAAAGAGAGAGGTCTTCCGTTTTTATAAAAGGAATACGGATTTCTGGTTGGTACAGACGTCGAATACTAAGAATGAACTGATAAATCATTTAGGAGAGAATGCGGAACGAGTAAAGTTGATGCCGTTTTATGACTTGCCAGATGAACTCTCTATGTTGAATGGTGAGAAACATGGTGAAGATTATGTTTATATTTCTACGTATGTTCCTGGGAAAGGTCACGAAACTCTACTTGCGGCATGGAGAATATTGCATAAGAAAGGAATCAATCGGACGTTGCATTTAACAGTTCCGTTTGATAGTCATCCTTTTGTTGATGAAGTTGAAAAAGCTAAAAGATTGGGGGTAGATATCATTAATCATGGTATTATTCCTTTTGATCAAGTAATAGAACTGTATCATCAATCGAAGGCTATTGTTTATCCTTCTCACAATGAAAGCTTGGGGCTCGGAATTGTGGAGGCATTAACTGCAGGTTGTGATGTTATAGGGGCAGATCTGCCTTATTTGCATTCTATTTGTCAGCCATCAAATATGTTTAATCCGTATTCTTCGTATTCACTAGCTGATGCCATAATAGAATATGAAAAAGGAATGTGCACAAAGTCAAAATTATATATAAGCAATCAAATAAATAATTTGATAGAATTAATAAGTCAAAACTAAAGAATATAGTATTATGTCAGTTTTTAAAGAAAAAACACTATTGATTACAGGTGGTACGGGAAGTTTTGGAAATGCAGTTCTGCGTCGTTTCTTAGATAGCGATATCAAAGAGATACGTATTCTGAGTCGTGACGAGAAAAAACAGGATGATATGCGCCATTTTTTGCAGGCGAATCGTTCGGATGTTGCACATAAGGTTAAGTTTTATATTGGTAATGTACGTCAACGTGAAGCTGTGGATTTCGCTATGACCGGGGTTGATTATGTATTTAGTGCTGCTGCATTGAAACAGGTCCCAAGTTGCGAGTTTTTTCCGATGGAGGCTGTTCGTACAAACGTTGAGGGCACCAATAATGTTCTTCTTAGTGCAATTGCTCATGGGGTAAAAAATGTGGTCGTACTAAGTACAGATAAAGCCGCATATCCAATTAATGCAATGGGAATTAGTAAAGCAATGATGGAAAAAGTTGCTATTGCACAGGGACGTTCACTTGGTACAAATGCTAAGACAACAATATGTTGTACACGATATGGCAATGTGATGGCAAGTCGTGGTAGTGTGATTCCTCTTTGGGTAGAGCAGATGATGGAAGGCAAGCCAATTACTATTACAGATCCCAATATGACTAGATTCATGATGACACTTGATGATGCTGTGGATTTGGTTATCTATGCGTTTACACATGGTGAAAATGGTGATTTGTTTGTTCAGAAAGCTCCTGCAGCTACTCTGGATGTTTTGGCAGAGGCTCTAAAACAAACGTATGCAAAGATTGATCCGAAATTTGGTGATACAGAGGTGAAGATTATTGGAACCCGTCATGGTGAGAAACTATATGAAACGTTGGTGACTCGAGAAGAAATGGCTAAGGCTATTGATATGGGGGGCTATTATCGTATACCATGCGATAATCGCGATTTGAATTATGACAAGTTTTTTACGGAGGGGGATCATAAAGTTGAGCAAGTAGAGGAATATCATTCCCATAATACTCGTCGCTTGGATATTGAAGGTATGAAAGAACTATTGCTTAAACTCAATTTTATTCGTGAAGATTTAGGCCTTCAGCCTCGTGCTAAGGCTCGTGATTATAGGTCGGAATAATCTGAAAGTTTAATATGAAGTTTTTTGTTTGTGGTTGTAATGGTATGGCTGGCCATACTATTAGCTTATATCTCCAAGAGCAAGGACATGATGTGTATGGTTTTGATTTAAAAGAATCGAAATTTATTAAGAGTTTTGCTTGTAATGCATTTGATACAGAAACTATAGCAAGGGTAATTAAGGATGGAAAATATGATAGCGTGATAAATTGTATTGGCGTACTTAATCAGTTTGCTGAGCAGAACAAGGCGCTTGCATCTTTCTTGAATAGTTATTTCCCTCATTTTTTGGCAAAAACAACAGAGGGTTCAAGTACACAGGTAATTCATATGAGTACAGATTGTGTCTTTTCTGGCAAGAAAGGTTCTTATACAGAAGATGATTTTCAGGATGGTGAATCATTCTATGATAGAAGTAAGGCATTGGGAGAGTTGAACGATGATAAGAATATAACTTTGCGTAATAGCATCGTCGGGCCTGATATTAATCCAAATGGTATAGGTTTGCTAAATTGGTTCTTACTTCAGAATGGCCATATTAATGGTTATACAAAGGCTATTTGGACAGGACAGACAACTTTGCAGTTGGCCAAGACGATGGAACAGGCTGCAAAAGAGAGAGCTCATGGCTTGTATAATGCTGTGCCAGCTCATGGTATCTCTAAATATGATCTATGTAAATTATTTAATCATTATTTTCGTAATGATAGCCTAGAAATATCACCTGTTGATGGAGTAAATGCAGACAAGTCTCTTAAAAGAACAAGGTTTGATTTCGGTTATTTGATACCTGATTACGAAATAATGGTGGAAGAACTTGCAGATTGGGTAAAGAAACATAAAGAAATATACCCTCATTATAACCTATAAGATATGAAAAAACTGAAGTTAATGACAATTGTGGGTACACGCCCTGAAATTATAAAGATGTCTGCTATAATTAAGAAAGCAGACAAATATTTTGAGCAAATACTAGTACATACAGGCCAGAACTATGACTATACCTTGAATGAAGTGTTTTTCAAAGACTTAGGTCTTCGAGAACCTGATTTTTATTTGGGTGTGGTAGGAGAGAACCTTGGCCAGACAATGGGTAATGTAATTTCCAAGTCATACGAGTTGATGGTAGAGCAGAAACCTGATGCGCTTATCGTGTTAGGTGATACAAATTCTTGCCTTTGTGTTATTGCTGCAAAGCGTCTAAAGATTCCTGTATTTCACATGGAAGCAGGCAATCGATGTAAGGATGAGAATCTGCCAGAGGAAGTGATTCGCAGAATCGTGGATGTTACAAGTGATGTCAACTTGTGCTACTCTGAACATGCTCGTAGATATATTCTTGATAGCGGTGTAAAACCTGAGTATACCTATGTGGTAGGATCGCCTATGGCTGAGGTGTTAAAGGAGGTACAGCCGCAGATAGAAGCTAGTAATGTATTGGAGAATTTGGGACTAGAGGCTGGTAAGTATATTCTTCTTTCTGCGCATCGTGAAGAAAATATTGATATTGAGAGTAATTTCTTCTCACTAATGAATGCTGTGAATACCATGGCTGAAACTTATAATATGCCTGTGCTTTATAGTTGTCATCCTCGCAGTAAAAAGATGATTGAGAAGCGTGGTTTTTTGTTTAATGATAAGGTAATCCAGCATCAGCCACTTGGTTTCTTCGACTATAATAAATTACAGCAGAATGCATTTTGTGTTGTTAGCGATAGCGGCACTGTTCCAGAAGAAAGTGCTTTCTTCCATTTTCCAGCAGTATCTGTAAGAACTTCAACAGAACGGCCAGAGGCTATGGACAAAGGAGTTTTTACCATAGGCTCGATTAGTTCGGAGCAGGTGCTACAGGCTGTTGATATGGCTGTTGAAATGCATAAAAATGGTGATGACGCCTGTGATGTACCTGCGTACGTGGATGATAACGTTTCTACCAAAGTGGTGAAACTGATTCAGAGCTATACTGGTATCATAAATAAGATGGTTTGGAGAAAATAGAATGGCAAAAACATGGTTGGTTTCTGAGTATTATTATCCCGTTGTTGTTACAACAGGATATTATGTAACAGAGATAGCAGAATACTTGGCGGCGAAAGGTTTAGATGTGGGAATAATCACATCTAATAATACCTACTATGCAAGCGATATTTCCTCTAATTTGGTAGAGGAACAGTGGCATGGTGTAAATATCCTTCGTAAAGTTCATGGCCAAATAAGTAAGGATGACAATAAAAAGAGACTGTTAAGATTATTGTCGCTTAGTTTTTCTTTCTTTTGGATGTCTTTAAGGAATATTAGGAAAGGAGATTGTGTGATTGTATTGACAAATCCGGCCTTCTTTCTGCTATTTATGCCTTTTGTTAGGGCTGTCACAGGTTGTAAATATCACATTTTGGTTCATGATATTTTTCCTGAAAATCTGTCAAGCCTGGGGAAAGTAAATCAAAAGGGATTCGTTTACAGGCTCCTCAAATTGTTTTATGATAAGGCATATTCCAAAGCTGATTCATTGATTTCTATTGGGCGAGATATGTCTAAAGTACTTGAATCAAAGATCAAAGAAAACTCATCCATTACCCTCATTCCAAATTGGGCAGATGTAGATGAAGTTACTCCAATGCCTAAGGAGAATACTGAGACGTACAACAAAATTAAGGATTTTGCAGATGGGCATATATTATTTCAGTTCGCTGGAAATTTAGGAAAGGCGCAAGGACTTGATAATTTGATGAATGCTATCTCTAGCGTTTCTTCTGATGAAGCACGATTCCTGTTTGTTGGAGCAGGAGCAAAATTAGAGGATGTCAATGCTTTTGCTGAACATAACGAAAATACAATCTCGCTTGGTTTCGTTAGTAGGACAAAACAAAATGATTTTCTTAATGCATGTGATGTTGGTATAGTGACATTGGCTGACGGAATGTATGGTCTTGGTGTGCCATCAAAATCGTATAATATTATGGCAACTGGTCGTCCAATTCTTTATATTGGTGAGGATGATTCGGAAATTGCTTTGTGTATAAAAGAGTATGATATAGGTTGGGTAGTTAGACCGAATGACCCTGTGGCACTGAAAAAACAAATAGAGATGATTGTAAAGGAGCGTAACATTTTAGCAGAAAAAGGGCTAAGGGCCAGAGATGTTGCAGAGAAAGTCTTCGGTAAGAGTGTTGTTCTTGAACAGTATTATCAATATATTAAGTGCTAAATGGAGAAATTGTTGTTTACAGGCGGTACAGGATTTCTTGGTAAGAATGTGATGCCCATCTTGTCTCAGCAATATGAGGTGACGACTTGTGGCATTACGCCTGATGATATGTTGAAGGCTAATCTTGCTAAGGAAGTTCCAGAACTGCCGGAAAGATATGATGTGGTACTGCATGCATGTGGAAAGGCGCATGTGGTTCCGA
>JAEEGF012447362.1_pt1 | contig 27802 bp, 12 predicted proteins | sample 9134171 | NCBI WGS metagenome assembly JAEEGF01 (sample SAMN16246542, study PRJNA631951) | gut metagenome | biome: gut microbiome; feature: rumen; material: AP-attached | host: Bos | place: Iran: Karaj | collected 2018-10 | reverse complement strand
AATGAAAAAGAACTTATTATCAACCAGAAGGTGGCTGCTCACCCTGATCGGAGCAGTGATGACCTGCGCTGCATGGGCAGCAGAACCATTCGTGACTTTCGAACAGACAACTGGCAGTTGGCAGTTGAAGGACGTGACCATCGGCTTTGCGGCCAAGGAGCACTCGTGTGTACAGCTGGCTGCTGCCAACCTGCAGAAGGACTTTGAGACGGTGACGGGCAGCAAGCCTGCCGTCAGCGAGACAAAGCCCTCGATCCTTATCGGCACCGTGGGTGTGAACCCGCAGATAGACCAGTGGGTGAAGCAGGGCGTGCTCAGCAACCTGAAGGGCAAAACGGAGAAATACATCATCAAGACCATCGACGGACAACTAGTGATCGCAGGCAGTGACAAGCGTGGTACGGTCTACGGCATCTATGAACTGTCGAGACAGATCGGCGTATCGCCTTGGTACTACTGGGCTGACGTGCCTACAGAGCAGCACACCTTATTATATATAAAGGAGGGTGAATACACGGACGGCGAACCTGCCGTCAGATATCGCGGCCTGTTCCTCAACGACGAGGCTCCCTGTCTGACCTCGTGGGTGAAGAACACCTTTGGCACCGACTACGGCGACCACCGCTTCTACGAGAAGGTGTTCGAGCTCATCCTGCGACTGAAGGGTAACTACCTGTGGCCTGCCATGTGGGGATGGGCCTTCTACGCAGACGACCCAGAGAACCTGAAGACGGCTGACGCGATGGGTATCATGATGGGTACCTCGCACCACGAGCCGATGGCACGCAACCACCAGGAGTATGCCCGCGACCGTAAGGGCTGGGGCGCCTGGAACTACTCGACCAACAAGGAGAACCTCGACCGCTTCTTCCGTGAGGGTATCGAGCGCGCCAAGGGTACGGACGACATCATCACCATCGGCATGCGCGGCGATGGCGACGAGGCGATGGGCAAGGGTACGGACACGAAACTGCTGGAGAACATCATCGACAACCAGCGACGCATCATCAAGGAGGTGACCAAGCGCCCTGCCAAGGAGACCGCACAGATATGGGCTCTCTATAAGGAGGTGCAGGACTACTACGACGCCGGCCTGAGAGTGCCTGACGACGTGACGGTGCTGCTCTGCGACGACAACTGGGGTAACGTCAGGAGACTGCCCACGGCTGAGGAGCAGAAGCGCAAGGGCGGCTGGGGACTCTACTACCACGTGGACTACGTAGGAGCACCCCGTAATACGAAGTGGATCAACGTGACCCCCATCCAGAACATGTGGGAGCAGCTGCAGCTGGCCTACAACGGCGGCATCCAGAAGCTGTGGATCCTGAACGTGGGCGACCTGAAGCCCATGGAGTATCCCATCCAGCTGTTTATGGACATGGCCTGGAATCCGGCACAATACAAGGTTGACAATCTGCTCGACCATACGCGTGACTTCTGTGCAGAGAGCTTCGGCGAGGATCAGGCCTGTGAGGCTGCCCAGTTGCTGAACCTCGTGAGCAAGTATAACGGCCGAATCACCTCGGAGATGCTCGACGCCAGAACCTATACCACTGACGAGTTCGCCCAGGTGGTCAGCGAGTATCAGGCCATCGAGGCACGTGCCCTGCGCCAGTTCATCACCCTGAAGCCCGAGTGCAAGGACGCCTACCATCAGATTATCCTCTTCCCCATTCAGGCAATGGGCAACATCTACGAGATGTACTATGCCCAGGCGATAAACTTGAAACTGGCGGCACAGGGCGACCCAGAGGCTAACTGCTGGGCAGAACGCTGTCGCCAGGCCTTCAAGCGCGACTCGCTGCTGAACCTGCAATACAACAAGGAGATAGCCGGTGGCAAATGGGACGGCATGATGACCCAGAAGCACATCAGCTACAAAGACTGGAACGACTGGTTCCCCGCTGACGTCTGTCCTGAGCTGAAGACGGTAGAGACACCTGCACAGGGACCTGTGTTCACGGCCAGCAACGGCTATGTGAGCATCGAGGCTGAGCACAGCTACAGCCGTACGGACGCCCAGAACGCGAAGTGGACGGTCATCCCCTATATGGGTCGCACGCTGAGTGGCGTCGCCCTGATGCCCTATACCACTGGGACAGAAAACGCCACACTGGAATACCGCTGGAAGGGCAAGGCAGACAAGGTGAAGGTACACGTGGTCACCAAGTCGACCCTCGACTTCCTCGACAAGGGCGGTCTCGTCTACGAGGTAGCCATCGACGGCGGACAGCCCGTGAACGTGAACTTCAACAGCCGACTGAACGAGAAGCCCGAGAATATCTACAGCATCTACTATCCTACCGTCGCCCGTCGCGTGGTGGAGCAGATCGTGGAACTGCCTGTAGACGCCTCGAGGGAAACCCATACGCTGACCCTGCACCCGCAGGATCCTGGCATCGTGTTCGAGAAGATTGTCATCGATCTGGGAGGCTATCAGCGCCAATACCTCTTCGGAAAAGAATCGCCGAAGAGCTTTAAGTAAGTTTAGTTAGTTTTATGACGGGAGGGAGCACGGCTATCGATTGCCGTGCTCTTTCATGTATTCGCGTGGCGATACGCCATAGAACTTCTTGAAGACCGTAGAGAATGAGGCGGAATTGGAGAATCCGCAGGCGTACATGACCTCCGTCACATTGACGCCCTGGCCTGACAGCAGATAGGCAGCGCGCTTCAGACGGATGTTACGGATGAAGTCATGAGGCGTCTGACCCGTGAGCTCTTTCATTTTACGATGCAGGTGGACACGGCTGATGCCTACCTCTTCGGCAATCATATCGACGCTCAGGTCGGAATCGTTGAGATGGGCATTGATAGTCGCCATGATACGGTCGAGCAACTTCTCGTCAGGTGACTTGATCTTCACCTCATCGACCTGCTCCTCGAGGACGTCGTTGCGCTCATACTTCAGGCGCAGCAGACGGTGGCTGTTCAGGAGATTGACAATCGTGCGGCGCAGGATATCCATGTTGAACGGCTTCACGATATAGGCATCGGCACCCGTCTCGAGACCTTCAAGCTTGTCTTCGTCACGGTTCTTGGCCGTCAGCAGGATCACAGGAATCACATTGGTGTTAGGATTCATCTTCAGTTTCGCACAGAGCTGGTTACCGTCCATCTCAGGCATCATCACATCGCTGATCACGAGGTCGGCACTAGAACGGAGCACCTCGCTGAGGGCTTCCTTACCATTGGTACAAGTAACCACCTGATACTGCTCACTGAGTTCGCCCAACAGGTAGTTGCGGATCTCGTCGTCGTCCTCGACAATGACCAGTCTGGTCTTGCCGCTGCTGATGGGCTGTTCTATCACCTCGCCTTCGAGTTCCTCCATCAGGCTGTCCATCTCCGTAGTTTCATTCTCGGTGGTGGCTACATCCTGCTCGAGTACCAGCTCATCGGGTGTCAGGTGGGCTTTGCCCAGAGGAATGGTGACCACGAACTCACAGCCCTGCTTCAGGTTGTGAGCCTCAATCGTACCGTGATGGAGCTCCACGAGCGAACGTGTCAGGTCGAGGCCAATGCCAGTGCCCACGTTGCGGTCGTTGACCGTCGAGGAACTCTGGTAGAAGCGTTCGAAGATCTTGTCGAGCTTCTCCTCAGGAATCTGCTCGCCATTGTCGCTGATGAAGATATGTGCCTGCTGGTCGTCGTGCGTCAGACGGATATCGATCTCACCACCCGTAGGTGTGAACTTAAAGGCGTTGGAGAGGATATTGACGATGACCTTGTCGAACTGCTTGCGATCCACCCAGACATCAAGGCGGTCTATGTCATGCTCAAAGGTGAGGGTGATCTGTTTGGAGGCAGCCTGATGCTTGAAGAGGGTATGGATATCGTCGATGAAGGCCACGAGGTTGGTCTCCGTCATGCGCATCAGCATCTGACCCTTGTCGATCTTACGGAGGTCCATCATCTGATTGATCAGACTCAGGATACGCTCGGCATTACGACGGATAGTCTCGTAGACACCCCTGCGATGGGGATCGGTCTCGTTCTTGATCAGAGAGAGCAACGGGGTCACGATAAGCGTCATAGGTGTACGGATCTCATGGCTGATGTTCATGAAGAAGCGCAGCTTGGCCTCGCCCAGTTCCTCAGCATGGATATGCTCCTGCATACGGCGACGCGTCTGCTCCCTGCGACGGCGTCCCAGGACGAACTGCCAGAGGAGTGCGCCGAAGAGAAGGGTATAGATGAAGTAGGCCCACGAAGAGCGATACCAGGGACTGGCAACCACCACGGTAAAGGCGTACTCGGGCGTCTCGATATTGTTGCGCTCGGCCTTCACACGGAAACGATAGGTGCCTGGCGGCAGGTGGGAGAAGACAATCTCATTCGATCCAGGCAACATACGGATGAACTGCTCGCCGTTGATGCTATAAAGATAAGAGATGTGTTCAGGATTCTCGTAGGTCAGCGTCGAGAACTGCACGGTGAAGGAATTGTCGTGATAGCTCAGATGGAAACGGTCTGTGCCCTCAACGGTCTGTCCGTTGACGATAAAGTTCGTCAGGCGCACCACGGCCTCCCACTTGCTCTGGGTGATCTCCTCAGGGCGGAACCAGGTGACACCACCCGTACCGCCAAAGATCAGCGTACCGTTCTGGGTGACATAGGAGGCACCGTCGCTGAACTCATTTCCCTGCAGACCATCGTCGGCAAAGTAGTTCTGGAAAAGACCCGTCCTGGGGTTCAGACAGCTCAGACCATGGTTCGTACCTATCCAGAGCATACCGTTCGTATAGCGTTCTATGGCCGACACACCATTATCAGCCAGTCCGTCCTTGCGGTCATACTGCTTCAGCACCTTACCCTTCAGGTCGTAGCAATAGAGACCTTCGTTCGTGCCCGCCCAGATATAGCCATCGTACTCGCGGGCGATGCGCACCGGCTGGCCGTAGTTGGGACAGTTCTGTCCAAAGGTGCTGATCCAACTGTCGCGCTCGATATCCAGACAACAGAGTCCCATCGAGGTGGCGGCATAAACGCGCTTGCCATCAGGAGAGATGGACACCTGCGACACGTAGTTGTTGGTGATGCAGTTCATCTGACGGTCTGTGTCAGCCCCCTCCTGCATCACGTATTTCTTAATCAGGTTACCCTGCTGATCCATGCAGAGCAGACCGTACTTGTGTGTAGCCATCCACAGACGTCCCAGACTGTCGCACTCGATATCCATCACGATGAGGTGCTTATCCTCGGCGACATCCACACGGTGGGGTTTTTGGGTAACGGGATCGATCCAGGCGAGACCCTCACCATAGGAGCCTATCCAGATATGTCCCTGCAGATCTTCCTCGAGTGCCATCACCGTAGCAGGAATGCCCTCTGTATAGTGCTTGACCACACGATGCTCGCTGTCGAGACAAAAGAGGCCATCCTTATCAGTACCTATCCAGACCCTGCGCTGACGATCAATGTGCGTGCTGATGATACAGGCGCTGCCCAACTGATTGCGCTCGCCCTGCTTATAGCCCATATAGCTGAAGCCCTTGAAACTGATGGGTTGTTTATAGATACCCTTCTGCAGCAGTCCCAGCCAGAGATTACCGCTGTTATCCTCAGTGATGGAGTAGACCTTACCCTTCTTGAGATCGACCTCCATGCTGTAGAAGGAATTGTCCAATACACGGTCGTTCCTTGGCTCATAAATGGCCAGACCCTGTCCGTCGTAGCCGATGATGATACTACCGTAGTGGTCGCAGTAGAGTGCTGAAACAGGTTTGGATCCCGTACCCTCAATATGTACGAAACCATCGCCCTGCTGTTTGAAGACGCCGGCGTCAGCGGTTCCCACATAGACGACACCAGCATGATCCTCACAGAGACAGGAGAAGCTCAGGTCACCCAGATCCTCCAGATAACGCTGCACCTGCTGACCATCATAGCAGATCAGACCCTTGCCATCGTTAATCATCCACAGGCGTCCCTTGCGGTCCTCGATCATGGCGTTGATGGTATGGAGATCGGCCAGGGCACCACCCAGCTGACTGGCATGGGTCTTGTCGCTGAACTTCATGACGCCGAGGCCAGAGGTGCCTGCCAGCACATCGCCGTTCTTACGCTCGAGGAAACAGGTGGCATAGCAACTGCCCGGCTTCCCCTTCAGGTCGGTCATCGTCACATGATTGAAGGTACTGCCATCCCAGGTCTGCAGCGCACCGTACATGCCAAAATAAAAGAGTCCGTTGCGATCCTGCATCATGGTATTCACGTAATTGCTGGCAAGTTCCTTGTCAGCCTCGTTCTCGCGACGGAACACACGGAACTGGTAACCGTCGTAACGGTTGATGCCGTCACGTGTCGTAGCCCAGATAAATCCGTCATGGTCGAGATATACCTGAGTCACAAAACTACTGGATAGCTGGTTGTCTGGATTGAAGAATTTTCCCATCTGCGCATAGCTGCAGATTGACAAGCTATATAAGACAATAGTTAGAAAGAATTTCCACATCATTGTTATTGGTATGTAACATTTTCTTTGCAAAGGTATACACTTTCCGGCAAACCACCAAAGATTTGCTACAAAAAATGAACTTTGTGATACATTTATTAAACCCAAAGTGGGAAAAATATCGTAAATTTGCACCCTGAAACCGTTATAAACTATTCATTTCACATGAAACAAGCATTCAAATACGTGCTGTTATCAGCACTGATGTTTCTGCCGTTTTCGAAAGCTGCGGCAGAAGTAGATCCCAATTTCTACATCTTCCTCTGCTTCGGACAGTCGAACATGGAGGGAGCAGCCAAGCCCGAGGCACAGGACATCGCCAGTCCAGGTCCCCGTTTCCTGCTCATGCCTGCTGTCGACGATCCCCAGCGAGGCCGTAAGATGGGTGAGTGGTGCGAGGCCTCAGCCCCACTCTGTCGTCCGAATACCGGTCTGACACCTGCCGACTGGTTCGGCCGTACGATGATCAAGACCCTGCCTGAGAATATCCGTGTAGGTGTCATCCATGTAGCCATCGGCGGTATCGACATCAAGGGTTTCCTGCCCGACAGCATCAAAAGCTACGTGAAGAAGGCCCCGGGCTGGATGATTCCCATGCTGGCCGCCTACGACAACAACCCCTATGAGCGTCTCATCACACTGGCCAAGAAGGCCCAGCAGGACGGTGTCATCAAAGGTGTGCTGATGCACCAGGGTGAAACCAATACTGGCGACCCCAAGTGGGCTGGTATGGTACAGCAGGTGTACGACAACATGCTGGGCGACCTGCAGCTGAAGCCTGAGGAGACCCCATTGCTCGTCGGCGAGGTGGTACAGGCCAATGGCGAGGGAGTCTGCATCGGCTGTATGAAACAGATCCAGGAGCTGCCCCAGACCATCCACACGGCCCACGTCATCTCCTCTACGGGATGCTCCAACGGTCCTGACAAGCTACACTTCGACGCCCCTGGCTACCGTGAACTCGGCACCCGTTATGGCGAGAAAATGCTCGAACTGATGGGCTATCAGGTGAAGAAGCCTTTCGACGTGCCTGAGGATGCCTTCATCGCTGAGACCACCATTCCTGGCAACGACTTCCCCAAGATCGACAAGGAGGGTCGTGCCTACTTCCGTCTGAATGCCCCTAGCGCCAGCAGTGCCATCGTTGACATCTGCGGCAAGAAATACGACATGCGTCGCGACGAGAGCGGTACCTGGTGCGCTGTCACCGATCCCCTCGTACAGGGTTTCCACTACTATTTCATGAACATCGGCGGTGTGAACTTCATCGACCCAGCCACGGAGACCTTCTTCGGATGTAACCGTGAGTCAGGAGGTATCGAGATTCCTGAGGGCAGCGAGGGCGACTACTACCGTCCGCAGCCAGGTGTAGCAGCAGGACAGGTACGTTCGCTGTACTACTATGCCGAGTCGACGAAGGAGTGGCGCCATGCGATGGTCTACACCCCCGCTGAATACGAGCTGAAAGCCAATGCCAAGAAGCGTTACCCAGTGCTCTATCTGCAGCATGGTATGGGTGAGGACGAGACAGGCTGGAGCAAGCAGGGCCACATGCAGCACATCATGGACAATGCCATCGCGTCAGGCGAGGCCGTGCCGATGATCGTGGTCATGGAGAGTGGCGACATCAAGGCCCCCTTCCGTGGTGGCGACAACCGTCAGGGCATGAGCACCTACGGCAACTCGTTCTACACCGTGATGATCAACGACTTATTACCAACCATAGACCAGAAGTTCCGTACCCTGACAGACCGCGATCACAGAGCGATGGCAGGTCTGTCATGGGGAGGACACCAGACCTTCGATGTCGTACTGTCCAACATGGACAAGTTCTCCTACATGGGAACCTTCAGCGGCGCCATCTTCGGTCTTGACCCCAAAACAGCCTACGACGGTATCTTCACCCGTGCCGACGAGTTCAACAAGAAGATTCACTACCTCTTCATGATGAGCGGCACGGAAGGAATGGATAAGATGTTCGGCACAGAGAAACTCGTCAACGACCTCAAGGCTCTGGGCATCAACGCCCACTATTACGAGTCGACAGGTACTGACCACGAGTGGCTCACCTGGCGACGTGGCCTGAAACAGTTCATCCCACATCTGTTCAAGTAAGAACCCACCAAAAATTAATTGTATAACTGACTTAAAGTAATTTTAAAATGAAAAAGATTTTCTTTGTACTTACGATGCTTGTAGCTGCCAGTTCGACAGCTTTTGCACAATGGGGACGCCCCGTTGACTATTCTGCAGGCCCAGGATTGAAGGATGCCTACAAGGACTACTTCACCATTGGTGTAGCAGTGAACAAGGCCAACGTGTCTGATCCTGCTCAGATGGAGCTTATCAAGAAGCAGTTCAACAGCGTCACCGCTGAGAACGCCTGGAAACCAGGTGAGATCCACCCCGCAGAGGGTCAGTGGAACTTCGGTCTGGCTGACAGTATCGCCAATTTCTGTCGTGAGAACGGTATCAAGATGCGTGGTCACTGCCTCTGCTGGCACTCTCAGTTTGCCGACTGGATGTTCACAGACAAGAAAGGCAAGGAGGTAAAGAAGGAAGTGTTCTACCAGCGTCTGCGCGAGCATATCCACACGGTGGTAAACCGCTATAAGGATGTGGTATATGCCTGGGACGTGGTGAATGAGGCTATTGCCGACGACAACATGATGTTCCCTCGTCCTGGTGTAACCCCAAGCCCCTATCGCCAGAGCCGTCACTTCAAGCTCTGTGGCGACGAGTTCATCGCCAAGGCATTTGAGTTCGCCCGTGAGGCTGATCCCACAGGTGTGCTGATCTACAACGACTACAGCACCGTTGATCCTGGCAAGCGAGAGCGTATCTATGAGATGGTGAAGAAGATGAAGGACGCTGGTGTGCCCATCGACGGTATCGGCATGCAGGGTCACTACAACGTCTACTTCCCTGATGAGGAAGCTGTTGAGAAAGCTATCAGCCGTTTCAGCGAGATCGTGAATACCATCCACGTTACAGAGCTCGACCTGCGTACCAACATGGAGAGTGGCGGTCAGCTGATGTTCTCACGTGGTGAGGCAAAGCCTCAGCCGGCCTATATCCAGACACTTCAGGAAGACCAGTATAATCGTTTGTTCCGTATCTTCAGAAAACACAAGGACGTAATCAAGAACGTCACCTTCTGGAACCTCAGCGACAAGGACTCCTGGCTGGGTGTGAACAACCACCCCCTGCCTTTCGACGAGAACTTCAAGGCAAAGCGCTCACTCGCAGTGATCCGCGACTTCGACGCGAAAGCGGACAACTACGTACCCAAGGATGACTGGGTGCCCAACCCCATGAACCAGCCTGGGCAGGAGTATCCTCAGGTGAACAGCGAGGGCTTTGCCCGTTTCCGCGTGGTAGCTCCCGATGCTAAGTCTGTCATTGTCAGCCTCGGTCTTGGTGGACGTGGCGGTACCGTACTGCGCAAGGACAAGGACGGTGTATGGGTAGGAACCACTGAGGGTCCGATGGATCCTGGTTTCCACTACTATCACCTGACCATCGACGGTGGCGTGTTCAACGATCCTGGCACACACAACTACTTCGGTTCTTGCCGTTGGGAGAGTGGTATCGAGATCCCTGCTCCTGATCAGGATTTCTACGCTTATCGCAAGGACATTCCTCATGGCAACATCCAGCAGGTAACCTTCTGGTCGGAGAGCATTGGCAAGATGCAGACCGCCAATGTCTATCTGCCCAATGGCTATGGCAAACTTGTCAAAGGCAAGCAGGAGCGCTACCCGGTGCTGTATCTGCAGCATGGCTGGGGTGAGAACGAGACCAGCTGGCCCGTACAGGGAAAGACAGGCCTCATCATGGACAACCTGATTGCAGAAGGAAAGATCAAACCCTTCATCATCGTGATGGCATACGGTCTGACCAACGACTTCAAGTTCGGCACCATCGGCAAGTTCACTGCCGAGGAGTTCGAGAAGTTACTCATCGACGAGCTGATTCCTCATATCGACGCCAACTTCCTGACCAAGCCCGACAAGTGGAACCGCGCGATGGCAGGTCTGTCGATGGGTGGAATGGAGACGAAGCTCATTACCCTGCGTCGTCCAGAAGTATTCGGCTACTGGGGACTGCTCAGTGGTGGTACCTATATGCCTGAGGAGATCAAGGATCCGAAAGCTGTGAAGGTGATCTTCGAGAGCTGTGGTGACAAGGAGAACCCCGATGGCATCAACAAGAGCGTTGAAGCACTGAAGGCTGCTGGCTTCAATGCCCATGGATTAATCTCAGAAGGCACTGCACATGAGTTCCTGACATGGCGCAGAAGCCTACGCGAAATGGCTCCATTACTCTTCAAATAGGTGACAATTTGTGAAAAAAGTGCAATTTTTAAAGGTATGACACAAAATCGAAAGTATATGTAACATAAGAATAAGCCATTTTTTGAAAAATGTCGTATCTTTGCACCAGAAAAGATTAATAGGTTAAAATTGTTTTAGTTATATTAGTAGTTAGTAGTTTTTCCTTCCTCGGGACCCAAGAAAAGCGTTTCTTGTCCCGAGGTTTTTTAAACCCAAAAATTGAGGACATGAAACGAATCATTTCAACCATCCTGTTCAGTGCCATCGCTACCCTGACGATGCAGGCTCAGCAACATCTGCTCTGGTACGACAAACCTGCCACCCACTGGCTGCAGGCATTGCCCATTGGCAACTCCCATCTCGGCGCCATGATCTATGGTGACGTGAAGACCGAAGAGATCCAACTCAACGAAGAGACTTTCTGGAGTGGTTCACCTTATTATAATAATAGCCCTGAGTCGAAGGAGCATCTTCAGGAGGTGCGCCAACTGATCTTCGAAGGGAAGGAGAAGGAGGCCAGCAACCTGATTGACCAGTATTTCATCAAAGGGCCTCATGGCATGCGCTTCCTGCCCGTGGGTAGTGTAAAATTGGCATTTCATCGCAAGGATGACACCAGCAGCTACCGTCGACAGCTGAATCTCGGTACAGCCATCGCTACCACCCAGTATACCCTCGACGGTGTAACCTATCGACGCACATGCTTTGCCTCACAGGCCGACAATGCGGTTGTCATGCGGATTGAGGCCAGTCAGAAAGGCGTCCTGGCCTTCAACGTCAGCTTTGACAGTCCGTTGGAAGCCACCCGTAGCGTCAATGGCCATCAGTTGGCAGCCATCGTCAAGGGTGTAGATCATGAGGGCGTACCTGCCGGCCTCAACGCGGAATGTCGTCTGGAGGTGCTCTCTGACGGTGAGATCATCGATGGCGAGGAGAGTATCACCGTCTGCAATGCGACCACTGCCACACTGTATATCACCGCAGCTACCAACTACGTGAATTACCACGATGTCAGCGGCGATCCGACCCGTAAGAACATCCAGGCGCTCTCTTTTCTCAGAGGCCGCAGCTATCAGCAGATCCTCAGCAGTCACCTCAAGAAATACAAGGATCAATATGACCGCGTCAGCCTGACACTGCCACATAACGGGAATGAGAACCTGCCCACAGACCGCCGCCTCGTCGCTTTCGACGGGAGTGACCTCGACATGGTGTCGCTCATGATGCAGTACGGCCGTTACCTGCTCATCTCCTCCTCGCAGCCGGGCGGACAGCCAGCCAATCTGCAAGGTGTCTGGAACAACAAGGTCGATGCACCCTGGGATTCGAAATACACCATCAACATCAATGCCGAGATGAACTACTGGCCTGCCCTGGTGGGTAACCTCGCAGAGACACAACAGCCCTTCTTCTCGATGATCAGAGACCTCAGTCAGACAGGTGCCGTCACGGCTCAGGAGATGTATGGCTGTAAAGGATGGATGGCCCATCATAACACAGACCTCTGGCGTATCGCAGGTCCTGTTGACGGTACACCCTGGGGCATGTTCCCCACAGGAGGAGCATGGCTGACCACCCACATCTGGCAACATTATCTCTACACAGGCGACAAACAGTTCCTCGCCCAGTATTTCGACATTATGAAAGGTGCTGCCGACTTCCTCGTCGACTACATGCAGCCTTACCCCGCCAATGGCGAGATCAAGCATGCCAAAGGGTGGATGATGATCGTACCGACCGTCTCACCAGAACATGGTCCTCAGGGGAAAGGCACGAATGTCACGGCAGGTTCCACGATGGATAACCAGATCTGCTTCGACGTGCTCAGTCAGGTGATCCAGGCTGCCAAAGTCCTGGGCAAAGACGACGCTTCAATCTTGAATTTTCAATCTTCAATAAAGAAGTTGCCTCCTATGCAGATTGGACGTTACGGCCAGTTGCAGGAGTGGCTCATCGATGCCGACGACCCCAAGGACGAGCATCGGCATATCTCACACCTCTACGGACTCTATCCCTCCAACCAGATATCGCCTTACCACCACCCCGAACTGTTCACGGCTGCTGCCAACACCCTCCAGCAGCGTGGTGATATGGCCACAGGCTGGAGCCTCGGATGGAAGATCAACTTCTGGGCACGCATGCTCGACGGCAACCACGCTTTCCGCATCATCAAGAACATGCTGACGCTGATACCCGACTCGATAGAATGGGGACCTCGCGGCGGCACCTATCCGAATCTCTTCGATGCCCACCCGCCTTTCCAGATCGATGGTAACTTCGGCTGTTCGGCTGGTATCTGCGAGATGTTGCTCCAGAGTCACGACGGTGCCGTCCACCTGTTGCCTGCCCTGCCTGACAGCTGGTCAGAAGGTGAGGTCAAAGGTCTTCAGACACGTGGTGCCTTCACCGTCGACATGAAGTGGAACGGCAGCGAACTTCAGGAAGCCGTCATCACCTCGAAGATTGGCGGCATGCTGCGGTTGCGTTCTTATATCCCCCTCGATGGCGAAGGTCTTCAGGAGGCAGCCGGTCCCTGTCAGAATCCGCTGCTGAAATCAGCTGAGATCCGTGAGCCATTGAAGTCGAAAGACCTCAAGAAGTTTGACCTCCTACCCGTCAGAAAAGTGTACGAATACGATCTCGAAACGCGACCTGGGCAGACATATCGGTTCAAAAAGAAGCCATTTTAAACCCCATGTTACATCAGACAAATTATATGTGACATGAGCGAAAACCCGTGTCACATTTTTTTCGTAATTTTGCACCCAGAAACTAATTACAATTACAAGAAATCATGCCAAATCAACTATTCAAAAGAAATTACCTAACATTATTATCAACCGTATTCCTGTTCTGTGCCGGCCTTACAGTGTCGGCACAGACTTTTCCGTACCAGAACCCTCAGCTGAGCGCCCAGGAGCGTGCCAAGGACCTCTGTAGTCGCTTGACAATCGAAGAGAAGGCTATGCTCATGCTCGACGAGAGTCCGGCGATTCCTCGTCTCGGCATCAAGAAGTTCTTCTGGTGGAGTGAGGCCCTTCACGGTGCTGCCAACATGGGTAACGTGACCAACTTCCCCGAGCCGGTAGGCATGGCGTCGTCGTTCAACCCCGACTTGTTGTTTAAGGTGTTCGACATCGCCAGTACGGAGTTCCGTGCTCAGTACAACCACCGTATGTACGACCTGAAGGGCGAGGACATGAAGATGCGCAGCCTCAGTGTGTGGACGCCTAACGTGAACATCTTCCGCGATCCCCGTTGGGGTCGTGGTCAGGAGACCTATGGTGAGGATCCCTATCTGACATCCGTCATGGGCGATGCCGTCGTGCGTGGCCTCCAGGGACCTGAAGACGCCAAGTACCGCAAGCTTTGGGCTTGTGCCAAGCACTATGCCGTCCACAGCGGTCCTGAGTACACCCGCCATACAGCCAACCTGACTGATGTGTCTGCACGCGACTTCTGGGAGACCTATATGCCCGCCTTCAAGAAGCTCGTGGTAGATAGTAAGGTACGCGAGGTGATGTGCGCCTACCAGCGCCTGGACGATGACCCCTGCTGCGGTTCTACCCGTCTGCTCCAGCAGATTCTCCGCGATGAGTGGGGATTCAAGTATCTCGTCGTCAGCGACTGTGGTGCCGTCAGCGATTTCTATGAGAACCACAAGTCATCTTCAGATGCCGTTCACGGTACGGCGAAGGCCGTCTGGGCAGGTACCGACGTGGAGTGTGGCTTCAGCTATCCCTATAAGACCATCCCCGAGGCCGTCAAGAGAGGTCTGTTGACAGAGGAAGAGGTCGACAAGCACGTCATCCGTCTGCTCGAAGGCCGTTTCGACCTAGGCGAGATGGATGATCCCTCACTGGTGGAGTGGTCGAAGATCCCCTACTCTGCCATGTCAACGAAGGCATCCGCACAGGTAGCCCTCGATATGGCCCGTCAGACCATCGTCTTGCTGCAGAACAACGGCAACATCCTGCCATTGAAGAAGAATGCTGAGAAGATAGCCGTCATCGGTCCTAACGCCCATAACGAGCCCATGATGTGGGGTAACTATAACGGTACGCCCAACCACATCGTCACCATCCTCGACGGTATCAAGGCCAAGCAGAAGAAGATTGTCTATATCCCTGGTTGCGACCTGACCAACAACCTGGTGATGGAAAGCCATATGGCCACCGAGTGTGTGACTCCTGATGGCAAGAAGGGTTTGAAAGGCACTTTCTGGAACAACACAGAGATGGAGGGTAAGCCCTTCACCACAGAATATTACACGAAGCCTGTCAACGTCACGACAGCTGGTATGCACGTCTTCGCACCCAACCTCCCCATCGAGGATTTCTCAGCGAAGTACGAGACAACCTTCACTCCGAAAGAGGCAGGTGAGTATGTGGTCAACGTAGAGAGCACAGGTCATTTCGAGCTCTATATCAACGGTGAGAAGAAGTTCGTCGAACATACTTGGCGCACCACCCCCACCCGTACGGTGCTGAAGGCTGAGAAGGGTCAGCAGTTCCAGATCGAGGTTCGCTTCCAGACCGTGAAGACCTGGGGCGCTTCGATGAAAATCAACGTTGCCCGCGAGTTGCCCATCAACTATCAGGAGACCATCGCCCAGCTGAAGGGCATCGACAAGGTGATCTTCTGCGGTGGTATCGCCCCCAGCCTCGAAGGCGAGGAGATGCCCGTCAACATCGAGGGCTTCAAGGGTGGCGACCGTACCAGCATCGAACTGCCGAAGGTACAGCGTGAGTTCCTCAAGGCCCTGAAGGCTGCCGGAAAGCAGGTCATCTACGTCAACTGCTCAGGTTCTGCCATCGCCTTGCAGCCAGAGACAGAGAGCTGCGATGCCATCATCCAGGCCTGGTATCCTGGTCAGGAGGGCGGCACGGCTGTGGCTGATGTCATCTTTGGCGACTACAACCCTGGCGGCAAGCTCTCCGTCACCTTCTATAAGGACGACAGCCAGCTGCCCGACTACGAGGACTATTCGATGAAGGGTCGCACCTATCGCTATTTCAACGAAGCACTCTTCCCGTTCGGCTATGGTCTGAGCTATACCACCTTCGCCATCGGCGATGCCACCATCGACGGCCAGAACGGCTCTTACAAGGTCAGCATCCCCGTCAGCAACAACGGCCAGAAGAACGGCACTGAGATCGTTCAGCTCTACATCCGCAACACAGCCGACGCAGATGGCCCGTTGAAGAGTCTGCGAGGTTTCCAGCGCGTCGATGTGAAGGCCGGACAGTCTGCAACCGCCACCATCGAACTCAAGCCCGAGAGCTTTGAGTTTTGGGATGCCGAGACCAACACTATGCGCACGAAGTCAGGCACCTACGAGATCCTCTATGGCAACAGCTCGCTCGACAAAGACCTGAAGCGCCTCACGGTTACATTCTAAATGATCAGAAAAAATCCCGAAATGCTTGTACGTTTCGGGATTTTTATATACCTTTGCACGCGAAAACTAGAAAGATTGTATTCATTCAAACACGATAAGATGATGGATAACAAACGATGGGTAGTCCAGCTCTTGGTATTGTTGCTGATCTTACCCATTGACATACATGCACAGAAAGAGCACTTCGTGTTTACCACAGCATGGAAGGCGCAGGCTCAGTTTGCAGGCTACTACGTGGCCTACGAACGGGGTTTCTATCGCGAGGCAGGCCTTGAGGTGGAGATCCAGCATCCCACACTCACCAGTTCGGCACTGACGAGACTGAAATCCCAGGAGTGCGATGCGGCGATGTTCTCACTCATGTCTGCGATGGACTTCATCTCCCAGGGATTCTCTTTGGTGAACATCTTCCAAGACTCCATGAACAGCAGTAACTTACTCATCTCCCGTTGGGACACTGATCCGCTGAAGATGAAGGGCAAGAAAGTGGCGATCTTCAATGCCGACCCCAACTACCTAACCTTCATCATGGATCGTCGCGAAGGGATGCACTACAGTTGGGTGCCGTTCTCCAGCGGCATCAACCTCTTCCTCAGTGGGGCTGTCGACGCCACGATGGCCGTCAGCTACAACGAATACTACCTGCTGCTCCAGTCAGGATTCAAGCTTACCAAGGAGAGCGTCTACCGATTCTCTGAACACGACTATAACATCCAGGAGACAGGCGTCTACGTGAAGAGCGACTATTACCGTCAGCACCGCTCCGCCTGCGAGAAATTTGCCAAGGCCAGTCGTCAGGGATGGGAATGGACAGCCCAGCACCCGAAGGAGGCGCTCGACATCGTCATGAAATATGTGCGCAAATACGCATCGCCCACCAACCGACTGCTGCAGAGGCTGATGCTCGAGGAATGTCTGCGACTGCAAGTCAACAAAGACACAGGTAAGCGCGAGTACCGTGTCCGTGAAGACATGGTGCAGAAGGCCTCACGCATGATGACGGAGTGTGGACTGATAGCCCGTCCTGTGTCGTATAAAGAATTGATGGGATTATGAAAAGACTTCTACGATATATCCGCAGTTCACTGTCCAGAAGACTAAGCTTCTGGGTGGTCATACTCGTGGCAGCCATCTTCACCGCAGCCTTCGCCCTGATGTTTTCTGAGACGCGCGAGGTGGTGCGCCAGGAGGCTTGGAACAAGGCCACGAAGACCATCGAGGGTGCTGTGCTCCATATCGACAACACGCTTCATCGTGCCGAGGTGGCTGCCAACAACATGCTGGTGGTCATCGAGAACCATCTCGACGAACCCGACCTCATGTTCGACCTCAGCCGACAGGTGCTCGAGAGCAATCCCGACCTGGCAGGCTGCAGCATCAGCTTCGAGCCGTATTACTTCAAGGATAAGGGGCGCTACTTCTCGGCCTATTCCTATAACAACGGTGACTCCATCCAGACCGAACAGGAAGGAACCGACAATTACCAGTACTTCACGATGGACTGGTATCTGATTCCCAAACTGCTTGACAAACCTTATTGGATTGAGCCCTTCTTTGAAGACGCCGAGGAAGGTATCATCGTCAAAGATATCTTCTCGAGCTATAGCCAACCCATCCACGATCCCCAGGGACGCGTCGTGGGCACCTTCTCCGTCGACATCCGCCTCGACTGGTTCGCATCCACCATCAGCGAGGCCAAGCCTTACCCACATTCCTACAGTGTGCTGCTGGGCAAAGGCGGCACTTATCTGGTGCATCCCGACACCACCAAACTGTTCTACCAGACGGTCTTCACCCAGACGATGGAGCGTAAGGACTCTGCGATCACCAGCATCGGAGAAGCCATGATAGCCGGTGAGACAGGCCATCGCATCACCAACATCAACGGTGAGCGCAATTACATCTTCTACAAGCCCTTTAAGAACACAGGATGGAGTGTCGCCACCATCTGTCCAGAGCGCGACATCTTCGACCCCTACAACAAACTGCAGCGTGTCGCACGCATCACGATGATCGTAGGTCTGCTGTTGCTCTTAATCTTCTGTCTGATCATCGTCAACCGCAATCTGCAACCGCTCAAGCACCTGGCAGACTTCACCGAGTTGACAGCCGAGGGACAGTTCACCGACGAGGTGCCCGACAATACACGTCCAGACGAGATCGGCAAACTCCAGCACCGATTTTACAGCCTGCAACAGGCCCTCCGCCAATATATCAGTCAGATTCATCAGGAAACGGAACGGCTTCAGCAACAGAACGTTGATCTCGCCGTCGCCTACGAACATGTACAAGAGGAGGAACGTCTGAAGACACGCGTGCTCCACAAGATGTCCGAGGAGATGGTTCTCCCCGTTCAGGGCATCCTGTCACAGTCCAGGGCCATTTGCGACCATCACGACGAGATGACCGAGGGAACCTTCGCTCAGACCGTCGACGACATGTTGCAGGACACCACTCAGGTGACCTCCCTGCTCGACAAGCTCATGAAGGAAGCACAGGGAAGTGAGGAAATAAAAAATGAGGAAGTGATATGAACACCATCATCCATAGAATCCAGAAGTCGGTAACCGTCCGCCTCAGCTTCAGCATCCTGGCGTTCGTCGTGGTCATCTTCACCGTGGCCATGGCGATCCTCATACACCGCTCCAAGACGTCAGTGCGCCAGGCCGCCATCAAAGAGACCGAACAGATGCTCAACAACACAGCCCAGCGCCTAATCGGCATCATGGACGAGGTCGAGGTGGCGACCCACAACACCGACTGGCAGGTGCTTCAGAATCTGCAGCCCGACTCGCTGTACGAGCTTTCGGCACGCATTCTTCAGATCAATCCGATGCTCAACGGCTGCAGCATTGCCATGGAGCCCAATTACTTCCCTGAGATGGGACGTTACTTCTCGGCCTACTCCAACAATAACGATGGGCATATCGAGACCGAGAACGAAGGCAGCGACGACTATCCCTACTTCGACATGGACTGGTATAAGGAACCCATCCGCCAGGGCAAGGCTTGTTGGGTGGATCCCTTCAAGGACTACAGTCCCAGTGGTATCGCCGTACGCGATATCATTGCCAGCTTCTGCAAACCTCTGGTCACCCCCGAAGGCCGTACCATCGGCGTCATCTCCGTCGACCTGTCGCAGCGTATGCTCTCCCAGGTTCTCACCAAGGAGTGGCACTATCCCGACTCGTATTACCTCCTCGTGGGTTCCAATAACACCGTCATTGCCGCAGAAAAGGAGGGCGTAGGGATGAACGACCTCGAGCGGTCAGACTGTCTGGTGATGAAACAGCCACTGTCCGACTCTGGCTGGCAACTGGCCATCGTGTGTCCTGAGGATGCGATCTTCAAGGGCTACAACAACATGATCATGATCATCATCAGCATCATCATCTTCGGTCTGCTGGTCATGCTGGCCTGCTGTTATTACATCATTCGCCGCACTATCCAACCTGTTGAGACACTGACCCAGCAGACCAGCGACATTGCTGAAGGTCATTTCGACCGTCAGATAGCCCCCAGCACCCGTTTAGACGAGGTAGGAAAGCTTCAGAACAGTTTCCACACCATGCAGCAGTCGATAGCCGCCCTCGTGACGGAACTCGAAGCCACGCGTGCCAAGACCGAACAGAAGAACAAAGAACTCACGCTGGCCACCAGCCTCGCTGAAGAATCCGACCAGAAGAAGATGACGTTCATCCGCGATATGTTCCACCAGATACGTACACCGCTCAACATCATCAGCGGCTTCGCACAAGTGTTGCGCGACGGCCATAGCCTCATGGGGAAAGATGATCTCGACGCCGTGACACGCGACATCAAGCTCAACAGCCAGACCATCAGCAACATCATCGACAACTGGACGAAGACACTCGAACTCGAACAGACAGACGAGATCCCGATGAACGATCGGGTCGACTGCAGCGAACTCTGTCAGGAGGTGGCGCGCACCCTCGTGATGCGACAGCCCGATAAGGTCGAACTGCTGGTAGAGATCGTAGGCGATGACCCCACGATCGTCACCAACAAGGTCTATCTGACGAAGATCCTGAGCGAGCTGCTCCACAATGCCAACAAGTACACCCAGGAGGGACGCATCACCATCGGCTGTGGAAAGATCGACGACAACAGCATCTGCTTCTACGTGTCCGACACCGGTCTTGGCATCCCCAAGGCCGACCGTGAGCGTATCTTCTCACAGTTTACCAAACTCAACGATTTCAACGAAGGTCTGGGCATGGGTCTCTACCTGTGCCGTCAACTGGCCCAGCGCCTCGGAGGCTTCCTACAGCTCGATCCCTTGTACGTTGGCGGAACCCGTATGGTGCTCACGTTACACACCCAACAAACATCTGCAAAATGAAGAAACCAGCCATAATCCTTTCCATCATCATCGCCCTGACAGCCGTCATCGTCTTGAGTTGCCGCCCGAGCCGTCAGCATCGGGGCATCACCGACGAGAACCAGCGCACACATGTCGACTCCGTCATCTTCGCTGTGTTCGACACCCGTGACGTGCCACGTACGCTGGCCGTCATCGACAGTCTCGAACAGACAGGCGAACTCTCTACCCCCAGGAGCATCTTCTACCGCACGATCACCTATAACCTCCGTGGCGAATACCGCAAGTCGCTGAACTACTATTACCAGCTGGCCGATATCGACGTCAATACGCTCGACGACCAGGGCGACTTCGAGTGCTACAACTACAGCTGCAAGGATTACCTCCGTCTGCTGTGCAACATGAAGCGCTACGACATCGCCATCCGTGAGGCCTATGCTATCGATAAGAAACTGAAGGAGGCTGGCGACGACGACTTTGCCCGTCTTCACGACATCGCAGAGATGATTGGCGAGTGCCAGCTCTACCTCGGACAGACCGACGAGGCTGCACACAGTTTCCAGAATGCGCTCAACGATATCCACAACATGCTCAAGATCCACCATGCCCCGCTCGACTTCCGTGAGTGTCAGCACACCATGAACGCCGTGGCCATGGCCTATATCCAGGCGGGCAATTATGCCCTGGCGGCTCCTTGGATCGATCGTCAGGACTCCCTTTTCACCATCGCCAGCAACCGCTCCGACCGCGACACGATCTATATCGACGAGATGAAGGCCGACATCAGCTATAGTAGGGCGCTGCTCGAACATGCCAAGGGAGCCACGCGTGCCGCAGAAGCTGCTTACAGAACCTATCTGTCGACCCATGTCTCCAAGACGCTTGGCAGCATCATCAACAGCACCGAGTACCTGATGCTCACCCAACGTTACGCCGAAGCTGCCGACAACTATATGCAACTGCAGCGCTTCATGCAGGAGAGCGCCTTTGAGGTCGACCTCGAGAACATCGGTCGTTACCTCCTGCCCAAGTACCGTGCCAACCTCTTTGCGGGTCGCAAGGACTCTGCCCTCAGCGTAGCCAGTCAGATAGCCGAAGCCTACGACTCCGCCCTGACACGTCAGAAGCACAGCGATGCCATGCTTCTGGCCACCGTCTATGATACCGAGGGCAAAGAGCGCCAGATGGCCGAGCAAAAGGCTGAGCTCATCCAACTGGAGCTGATCGTCACGGCCATCGTCATGTTGCTCGTCATCATCTTCCTCGCCGTCTATGCCTACCGTCGTCGCAAGGCCAACATCGAGCTCCGTGAAACCAACCGCCAGCTCATCCGCCAGATCGATGAGATGACCACCATGACAGACATCAAATGAGAAATACTTCATACAAAAAAGTCCCGAAACGTTTGGTCGTTTCGGGATTTCTCTTTACCTTTGCAACCAATAACTATATTTTAAATGAAAAAACTATTATTACTTCTATACGTCCTAATGGCTTTTCTGCAGATGCATGCGAAAGGCGAAGGCGGGGGACCCCTCGACCTCCTCAAGACAGTAGGCACCTTCTTCGATTCGTTGTCCGTCAAGGGTCTCGACCGCAGATACATTGACGCACCCAAGAAACCCTGGCAGGTCATCTTGCGAGGTAATATCAACCAGTCGGACCTGAAGTTGAGAACAACGACCAACGAGGCGGAGGAGGTAATGCCCCTCTTTGTGGGCAATTTGACCTGGGAGCCACGCATCAAGACCGACCCCGCCACCTATCTCGGATTCTGGGCAGGCTACAGAGGCTATGGCTTCGGCTATTCATGGAATGTGGGAGGCGACAAGGGGCGCATCCTCACCTTCGGAGCCACAGGAGGCAGCTATGGCGTGAACCTCCGCATCCACTGGTTCGACAACGACGAACCGGAGGTATATATTAAAGGAAACGGACTAAATGAGGTGACAGAGGAGGGGGATGTGATTTTTGCACCCATTGAATTTAACGACAAGCTCGAGATAGGCAGTCCTATCAAGACGAGAGCACTCTTCCTCGACGGCTATTACCTCTTCAATAAAAGATGTTCGTATGCAGCCGCCTACGACCAAAGCGTGATCCAGAAGCGCTCATCGGGATCTCTGATGGCAGGAGCGATGTATTTCCACTCCTCCACCGAGTATGACAATGACAACAATGCCGACCTGATCATGATGATGAACGATATCGGTGCCTTTAAGACCGACCAGATCAGTGCCGGTGTGGGCTATATCTACAACTGGGTGCCCGTCAAGGGCCTCCTGGTCAGTGCGATGGCCATACCCATGGTCACCTTCTACAACCACTACAAGATGTACCTTTTCAACTCGAACCTGAAGGAAATGGTGCAAGAAGATATGAAAAAAGAAGGCTGGGACAAGGCGATAGAGACGATCTTAAGCATGAACGACAAGGACTATAAGATCACACCGGCAGGCGAGGAGAGCCATACTTCGAACATCAGGCTCAACTTCGATGCCCGCCTGTCAATCACCTACGAGTGGAACGAGCGCATCTTCATCAATGCATTCGGACAATTCTGTAATTTCAATTATAAGACCGACAATATCAAGGGCCGTCTGAACGACTGGTATATTAACGGATCAATAGGAATCAGACTTTAGTTATGAACGAGCAACAGACATTGGAAACGACTGTTTTCATCATGTTTTACGGAGGTGTGACAGTCTTGAGCCTGATAGCCTGCCTCTACCTCCTGTTCCGACGGGGCAACGCCTTTGCCGCCGACGTCACGTCGCCAGCGCGCCTGCGCCATTGGACAGCCGTCTTCTTCGCCGCCTTCACTTTGGGCCATCTGTGGTATCTGCCCTCTTATTTCTCGTCCTCAAACGATGACATGATTCTAACCGGTCTGATAGGTGGTCTGCTCGACACGATGATCATTTTCCCTTTGGCAATCATCATCCTGTTTTGTATGCTGCAAGACCGCAAGCGACCGCTGTGGCCTGCTGCCTTGATGGTAGCGCCGCTGGTTGCGGGAATGGCATGGAGCATCTACTGCCGCAGCATGGACTTCCTGCCCGTGATACGCGTCTATTTCCTGCTGATGTGCATGGGCTTAGGCATCTATATGGTACGCGAAGTCCGTCGGTATGGGCGCTGGCTGCGCGACAACTATGCCGACCTGGAGCACAAGGAGGTGTCGCAGAGCCTCGTGGTGATGGCCATCATCTTGTTTGTGTTCGTCTTCTATGTGGCAGGCTATGGGCTGCCAGCCTACGAATATGTCACTCAGATGGTTGGCACCATACTCATCTGCTTTCTCCTTTGGCGCGTAGAGACGTTAAGCGACCTGAGCCTGTCCCAGTCAGTGCTCCCTTCAGAGGAAGAGGAACCGGTCACCGCGGAGAATCAGGAAGACTATGCGCTGGCACAAGCCAGTGACGACAACACCAGAGCCTTGCTGAAAGAGCACTGCGAAGACACAGAGCTCTATCTGCTGCACGACCTGACCCTTTACCAGCTGGCCAAGACCATTGGCACGAACCGCACGTATCTGACCAGATACTTCGCCCGTCAAGGCACCACTTACAATGCCTACATCAACAGCCTGCGCATCAACCATTTCGTCAGTCTCTCTCGCGAGGCGGCCGCTGCCCAGCGTCCCTTCACCGCCCAGAAACTGGCCCACGAAAGTGGCTTCCAGAGCTACAGCACTTTCAGCCTCGCCTTCAAGCAGCGGATGGGACAGACCGCATCATCCTGGATGCGCGAACTGCTCGCCGCCGCCCTCATCATCTTCGGCTTCAGCTTCCTCACATCGTGCAGCTCGAGCGACAATGACCCGAAACCCGACACGACGGTGCTCGACCAATGGGAGGCTGGAAAGACGGTCACAACCGAGGCAATTACGGCCTTTGGCGGTTTCGACCGCTGCTTTGCCGCCGAACCTATCCCCGACGGTGTATGGCAGCGCATGCAAGGCAAGACCTACAAGGAGAACCCCTATATCCAGCGCATGCTCCTGCCCGATGTCTACGATGCCGACGATGAGACCCAGATGCGCGACAACAACTCGTCGTGCTTCTGCTACCGTAACATCGCAGCCACCACCAATCTCTCGAAGCATGCCCGTGGACTGACCGTCGACATCAACACCCTCTACAACCCCTACATCAAGACCCTCGACGACGGCACGCTCCTCATCCAGCCCGCCACGTCAAAGCCCTACTGCGACCGCGATTGGGACTTCCCCTACAAGATTGACCATGAGGATCTCTGTTTCCGTCTCTTCACCGAGGCTGGCTTCGAGTGGGGCGGCGACTGGACCAACCGCAAGGACTATCAGCATTTTGAAGTTGTCGAGTAAGTGAGAGCAGAGTCAAACTCGTTTGGACTCTGCCGAACGTGAGACAACTCGAGCGCAGCTCAAATTGTCGAGTAAGTGAGAGCAGAGCTAAAACACATTTTAAGCTTTGCCGAACGCAAGACAACTCGAGTGTAACTCAAGTTGTCGAGTAATCGAGCGCAGAAATGTGATATAATTTTTTGTAATTCGAAAACTTTTTGTACCTTTGCAGTTGAATATGCTTAAAACTTAAATAGAAACTGTTATGAAGAAATTAATGATCGTCGTTGTACTGGCCCTGATAAGTATGGCTGGTGCGGCACAGAATTTCAAAGCGAATCTTGATGAGAGTGTAAAACCTGGTGATGACTTCTGGCAGTATGCCGTAGGCTCGTGGCTGAAGAACACCCCGCTGGACAAGGAACACCCGATGAACGGCGCGTTCGTTGATCTGGAGGAGCTGAACAACAAGCACATTAATGCGCTGATTATGAAATATGCCGACCAGAAGGGTCTGCCACAGGGCAGCGACGGGCAGAAGATCGGCGCACTCTATCGCCTCTACATGGACAGCGTGGGCCGCAACAAGATGGGCTACGAGCCTATCATGCCCTACCTGAAACAGGTGCGAGCCATCAAGACCCGCGAGGAGGCTCTGAAGCTGATGGCCGACTTTGATGCCAAGGGCTTTAACACGGCTCCTTACGGTATCAGCCTGGGCCTAAACCCCTATAACTCGTCCGAGTATATGATTAGTGCAGGTCATGGCGGTGCATCCCTGCCCCAGGAGTACTATGCCGAGCCCAACGAGCAGCAGCAGGCTGTCGTGAATGCCCTCAAGAGCCTGAACAAGGACTACCTGAAGATGGTGGGTAACAGCGATGCCGATGCCGAGCGCATGATGGAGGCAGCATGGGCCATGGAGCACAGGATTGGCGTGAAGACACTGAACCAGGTGGACAGGCGCGACCCGCAGAAGATCATCCATGTGATGCCGTGGGAGCAGCTGTTGAAGGACTTCAGTGGTATCAATTGGATAGGCTATCGCGACGCCCTCGGCTATCCGCAGGATATCGACATGGTGGATGTGAATCAGCTAGAGCCGCTGCACGAGGTGGAGAAGGTGCTGGCTGAGACAAGTGTCGAGGACCTGAAGGCCTATATGGAGATTAAGGTCGTCAAGGCTTACAGCAGTTTCCTCAGCGATGCCTTCACAGACCGTTCGTTCGAGGCCAGCAAGTCCATTAGCGGCGTGCAGGAGCAGGAGCCCCGCTGGAAGCGTGCCGTCTCCGTCATCAGTGGCAATCTGGGCGAGACCATCGGCAAGCTCTACGTGGCAGAATATTTCCCCGAGACCAGCAAGCAGCGTGTCTACCGTCTGGTGAAAGACCTGCAGAAGGCCTTTGAGGAGCGACTGACGGAGAACACCTGGATGAGTGACTCCACCAAGGCCAAGGCGCTGGAGAAGCTGCACGCCATCCATATCAACGTGGGTTATCCCGACAAGTGGGAGGACATGGAGAAGTTCGTTGACATCCGCGAGGACCAGAACCTCATAGAGAACTTTATCCGCATTGACCAGGAGACACGTGCCGCCAATATACGTAAGCACTGGCGCCAGCCCGTCGATAAGACCAGGATGGCATGCACACCTCAGACGGTGAACGCCTTCTATAACCCGATGTTCAACAGCATCAACTTCCCCGCTGCCATCCTGCAGCCCCCGTTCTTCGATCCTGAGTCTGATTATGTCTCCAACTACGGTGCTGTCGGTACGGTCATCGGCCACGAGATGAGTCATGGCTTCGACGATCAGGGCTGTCAGTTCGACAAGGACGGTAACCTGATCAACTGGTGGGCACCCGAAGACAAGGCGAAATACGATGAGCGCACCAAAGTGCTTGCCGACTGGTTCTCAGAGCAGGAGGCATTGCCCGGCCTGAAGGTCAACGGTCAGAAGACACTTGGCGAGAATATCGGCGACAACGGTGGTATTCAGGTGGCCTACCGTGCCTTTGAGGACCGTATGAAGCAGGAGCCGCTGGAGGCAAAAGAAGGCTTTACGCCTGCTCAGCGCTTCTATCTGGCATATGCTCGCATCTGGGCCAGCAACGTGACGCCTGAGTTCCTTGCCTACATCGTCAACAGCGACGTTCATTCACCGAATATCTTCCGTGTGAATGCCGCCCTGCCGATGATCGACAGCTGGTATGACGCCTTCAACATCCAGCCTACGGACAAGATGTTCATCCCCAAGGAGAAGAGAGCATTGATCTGGTAAGAGCCTCGAATGCAATCACCGCCCGGCAATAAGCATTTAGGAATGGGAGCGCACAATGACATCATCCTGTTGGGGGGCCTCGGTATAGATGCCTGGATAACCATCGCCACAGTGATGGCTGTCATTGTCGTGATGTTGTTGACGAAGGTGCGTACCGATGCCCTCATGCTCATCGCTGTCGGCGTGCTGTTCATTACTGGCGTGCTCGATGCCAAGGAGACGTGCTCGGGCTTCAGTGCGGGTACTGTCGTCGTTACGGGTGTCCTGGCCGTCGTGATGGCCGGACTGCGCTATACGGGTGTATTACAATGGATGTTGAAGCATGTCTTCGGACTGCCTCACAGCTATCCGTCAGCGCTCCTGCGCATGATGGTGCCGATTTCCATGTTGAGCGCCTTCATCAGCAACACGATGCTGACCGTGCTCTTCAGCAACGTATTGAAACGGTGGGCGAGGAAACTGAACACGACCCCGTCGAAGCTGTACCTGCCGATGGTGTATGCGGTACAGATGGGTGGTGTCTGTACGCTGATCGGTACGTCGACGAACATCGTCGTGGCCGATCTTTACCAGAATGCCACCGGCAGGACGATGAACATGTTCTCCATCTTCGTGCCCGGCGTGTTGTGCCTGATTGTCGGCATCGCCTTCATC
>JAEEGF010416734.1_pt1 | contig 27817 bp, 22 predicted proteins | sample 9134171 | NCBI WGS metagenome assembly JAEEGF01 (sample SAMN16246542, study PRJNA631951) | gut metagenome | biome: gut microbiome; feature: rumen; material: AP-attached | host: Bos | place: Iran: Karaj | collected 2018-10 | reverse complement strand
TAGCAGGCGAGCCTGCGGTTTCGATAAGTTGTTTTCATGACTGGGAGCTGTTTTTTTTGATAAATTCGTTGATTTTCAAAACTCGACATTCGGGCTATTTAAAAAGTCCCTCAACCCTTTGTCATTTATAGAGCAATATAGTAATATAGTAGAATATTCTGGCGGTTTTTAATAAGACAAGTGTTAAAGACCGCTTTTACTTACAAGAAGGATTAATATGTCAAAAGTAGGAATTATTGGTGCCGGTGCCTGGGGTACTGCGCTGGCTGCGGCTCTGGCTCGTGGAAATAACCAGGTTGAACTTTGGGCTCTTGAAGAAGACGTAGTTGAATCAATTAATAAAGAACATGAAAACAAGCGTTATTTACCTGGATATAAGCTTCCTGAAAATCTTACTGCTACTGCTGATATAAAAAAGGCTGCAGCTGAAAAGGAATATATCATCATGGGAAGCCCGTCCCTTTACCTTGCTTCTACAATCAAGAAGTTCGTGGATGTGCCGAATGTAGCTGACGGTTCTACAATTATTGGTTCCTTAACAAAAGGATTTGTTCCTTCAGATGATGGTCCTCAGTTTGTACTGGATACAATGGAAAAGGCCCTTCCTGCCTGTTATAAAAATTCAACAGTTTACATTGCAGGACCGAGCCATGCAGAAGAAGTTGCAATGGGTAAAATTACAGGCCTTATTTCTGCAAGCAATCATCACAGAAATGCCGTAAAGGTAAGGGATTTGCTCCGTGTACCTGGAATTCTCTGCTATGCTTCATTTGATACAGCGGGAGTTCAGGTTTGTGCTGCCGTTAAAAATGTAATTGCAGTTGTGTACGGAATGCTGGATGCTATATCTGAAACCAGTGAAATTTTCGGAGACAACACAGAATCTCTCCTTATGGCTGCCGGCCTTAATGAAATTCAGACAATCGGATTTGCAATGGGCGCTACCCACTACCAGACTTTTACTTCAATTTCAGGGGTAGGCGATCTGGATGTAACCTGTAAATCCAAGTACGGAAGAAACCGCCGCTTTGGACAGGATATCATTAAAACAGACATGCTTTCCCGCTTTGAAAATCTTGATGATTTAATTGCCAATGTTAATAAAGTAGGATATCTGCCGGAAGGTGCAATTGCCTGCAAGTACGTTCATCAGATTGCAGAAAAGAAAAATCTCCGCCTTCCAATCTGTAACTCCCTTTACCGCATGCTGAACAAGGAAACCCAGCCGGATTCAGTTATTTCTGAACTGATTCAGATGAAAGTTGACAGCAGGGAATTAGGTTTAACCCGCTGGTGGTAATTTTATAGAAATTAATTATTAAGGAAGACAAATGTTAGAAAAACTTACAGGAACTTTTAGTAATATCATCCGCACATTAAGTGGAAAGTCCAAGATCACTGAAAAGAATATTGAAGAGACCGTTGAACAGATTAAGATGGCTCTTCTTGAAGCTGATGTTAACCTCAGGGTTGTACGCCGCTTTGTAAACAGTACAATTGAGGAAGCCAAAGGGGAAAAGGTTTTAAAAGCCGTTGATCCAGGCCAGCAGTTTACAAAAATCATCTATGACAAGATTGTTAAAATGCTTGGAGATGAAAAAACTGATCTGGCCCTTAAAGGTCCTGATACTCAGTCTGTAATTCTTCTTCTTGGTCTTCAGGGTGCCGGTAAAACAACAGCAGCCCATAAACTTGCGGCCCGCCTTAAGAAAGAAGGTCGTAAGCCTTTGCTGGTTGCCTGTGACCTGGTCCGCCCTGCTGCTATTGAACAGTTGTCTGTCCTTGGAGAAAAAATCGGTGTACCGGTTTATAAAGAAGCTGATTCAAAAGATGCAGTAAAGGTCAGCAGAAATGCCATGACTTTTGCTAAGAAAAACGGCATTGATACTGTAATTATTGATACTGCAGGACGCCTTCAGATTGATGAAGTAATGATGAAGGAACTTGTTGACATCAAAAAGGCAATGGACCCTCAGGAAACAATTCTTGTTGCAGATTCCATGACAGGTCAGAATGCTGTTGATATTGCAAAGAGCTTTGATGAACAGCTGGGACTTTCAGGCGTAATCCTTACAAAGTTTGACTCTGATGCCCGTGGTGGTGCAGCCCTGTCCCTTAAATCTATTACCGGTAAACCAATTCTTTATATTGGTACTGGTGAAAAAACAGAGGATTTTGAACCTTTCCATCCTGACCGTATTGCAAGCCGTATTCTTGGCATGGGTGATATTGTTTCCCTGGTAGAAAAGGCCCAGGAAACAGTAGATCTGGAAGAAGCTCAGCGCATGCAGAAAAAAATGGCCCGGAATGAGTTTACCCTTCAGGATATGCTGGATCAGCTTCAGTCTGTAAAGAAAATGGGCAGCATGCAGTCAATTCTTGATATGATGCCAGGTCTTGCAGGTCAGGTAAGTGCAGATCAGCTGGATACTGCCGGATTAAAGCATCAGGAAGCAATCATCCAGTCCATGACAAAAAAAGAAAGGGCAAATCACCTTATAATTGGACCTTCAAGAAGAAAAAGAATTGCAAAGGGAAGCGGTACTTCTGTTCAGGAAGTTAACAAACTTATCAAGCAGTTCGAAAAGACAAAACTTGCAATGAAGAAACTTGGCCGCAACAAGGGAATGCAGAGCAAGATGATGCAGCAGATGGGGGGAATGGATTTAAACTCTCTCGCCAGTCAGCTGCCTCCTGGAATGAAACTTCCAAAAGGCTTCCACTTCTAGCAGATTAATAAATCAATTTCAATTCACAGTGATTTGTGAAGCTGCTTTACCGTCAGCACTCCATACCCGCTGTGGATTGGAAGTATCAACATAACTGTTCATTCCTATATAATAGGCATATTCGTAAGTACCTGGGGGCAGGGGCAGATCCAGCATGTAAAGTCCAGGCTGCACTTCAGTTAATTCATAAATCCAGCTGTCCCAGTTTGTAAAACTTCCTCCAAGACGCACTTTCTGTCCACTTTTTCCCTTGTAGATAAAACGAACCTTTCCTGCAGGAACATTTTCTGTAATCCGCGCGATTTCTCTACGGGCATTAACATGGCTTACTATAAGCTGGGCCTCAGGACTGTAGTTTTTTTCAGGATTAACGGGATCTGTTGTCCACAAACCATCAATTACCATTCTGTAATTAAAGGACTGAACATCTTTCGGAAGCTTGAGGACATAGACGTAAAATTTAGAAGCAACATTGTATTCTTCATCGTAATTTGTTTTCAGTTCATATTTATGGATGTGGCGGTAATTTTCAAAATCAAAAGCCAGTCCTACATAGCGGGCATTGGAATCTGCCGTAAATACAACATAATCTCCAGAGAGAAATGGTGCTGTAGGACCTGTAACTCCCATCAGGGCAAGGTCAATTTCAGCTTCATCCCTGTCTGCAGAGTCCAGAGAACCTGCCGTTAACTGAGTCTGGCCGAAAATTCCCAGACTTGCCATAAAACTGATTACCGTTATTATAATAAACTTACGTCTCATAATGAATTTATCGGTTTTTTTCAGTGACAGTTAAGGGATTTTATAAGTATAATATGGAAATAAATCAGTTAACAAAAGCTTTAAAATACCGAAAATTAAAAAGATAAAGTGGAATTTTCTTCCCTTGAAGATTGATATTTATAAGGATATAATTTTACTACCATGCCAGGATTAAATCAGCTTAAGCAGTTTAACGCATTCATGCTTAACCTGGGCGATGAAGTTAAGATTCGCCAGGACAGAGGAGAAAAGCCTTCCCTCATCGGCCTTCCAGCCGGAGTTGAAGACAGAGACGACTCTGAAGATTTTATTAGCGGACTTCCACAACTCTCTGAAGAAGAGCAGCAGCAGGCAGATGCAAGGGCTGCAGAAGCTGAAAGAGCTAAGAATGATTTTTCTGACTTTACCGGGGAATCAGGGGACGAAGAAGAAACAAAAGCCGCCCCTTCAGAACAAAAAACTCCTGACGTATCAGATCTTCTCACTCCAAATGCAGATTTAAGTCTTGATGATATTGATTTAAGCGACTTTGAGGAACCTGAAAAGCCTAAAGAGCCTCCTAAACCAAAGCCTGTTGCCATTGAAGATATGGACCTGGATGCTCTTTTAAAATCTCCTCCAAAACCGGAACCTGCTCCAAAGGCTCCTCCAAAGCCTGCTCCAAAAACAAACGGTGCTGTTCCTGCGGGGGTGGCCCGTCCTGCTGCTAAACCGGCTCCAAAAGCTCAGGCAAAAGTGCCTCCAAAGCCGGCTAAAGCACCTGTTGAAGATTTAACTCCTCTTACCCCTTATACTGATGAAAATGCAGGGGATTTTGGTGATGATTTTGATATGTCATCAGCAAATTCTGATTTTGAAAAAGTCTCTTCCGCTGCAGCAATAAACATGAACGATCTTCTGCCACCGGAACTGAATGAAGTGCCTGGTGAAGGGGCTGGGGATGAAAATCCTCTCCTTGCAGACGATTTTGTTCTTCCGGATTTTGATCCTAACGCCAAGACTACCCGTGAAAAGAATGAGGAGGAATTTGGAATTCCTTCAAGCCGCCCGGGAAAAACTGTGGAAGATCTTCCTTCTGAAGCTTCACCTTCCGGAGATCAGGCTGCTTCCGGGGATGATTTTAGTTTTGATGCAGGCAGTGACCTGGGGATTGACCTGGGTAGCGACAGTTCTTTTGACACCGGCAGTGACTTGAATTTTGATTCAGGGAATGACACTTCTTTTGATTCCGGCAGTGACATGGGAATTGACCTGGGAAGTGACTTGAATTTTGATGCAGGAAATGACAGCACTTTTGATGCCGGCAGTGATTTGAATTTTGACAGCCCTGCTGCTGATGCGGGCGGGGATGCTGGTGATTCTGGGGATTTTTCTTCAGATTTTGACCTGGATTCAAATGTAGGTTTTGATTCGTCTGACGCACCTGACCTCTCTACTTCCTTCAACATGGATGGGGATGATTTTTCCGCTACAGATTTTGGCGGGGATTTTGGCAGCCAGGATGGAAGTGAAATCAATCCTGAAATGGAAGTACCTGAAGGAGACGATTTTACCGAAACTTTTGATACTTCCGGAATGGAAGGCCTGGATTTTTCAGGAGACAATTCTTCTGATGAATCTTCAGATTTTGAGTTTGGAAGTTCAATAGGCACTGAAGGTGATGACGACAGCTTATTCAGTATTCCGGGCTTTTCTGACACTACAACTGCTGATTTCTCTAAAGCCAAGGAAAAAGTTCAGACTCCTGATTTTTCCGGGGCAGTGGAAGGGGATCAGAAACCGAAAAATACTTTCACCGACAACGAGTACAAGCGTTTTCAGAAAAATCTTGAAAGCTATCCTCTTAACGTAAGAATTGCAATTGAAGATCTGGTTGTAAAAAACGAATTCACCGATGATGCAGTTTTTGCAATTCTTGAAAAGGTATATAAAAAAGCTCCTGCCAGACAGATTGCTTCTGAACTGGAGAAAATGCTGGACATTACTCTTGAAGTTCCAAGGGATTTTGAGCGCCGTTCAGCAGAAGAATATGAAGCTTACAAAAAGTCTCTTGAATATCAGTTAAAGAATAGAATCATTCCAGGTGCAATTGTTTCTACTGCAGCTGCAATTCTTCTTTTCTGTATTTACATGATTTCAAATTACTTCATCATCAAACCTGCAAGGGCTAATTATTTATACAAGCAGGGCTATGCTCTTCTTGAAGAAAATCAGTATCCTCAGGCACTGGACTCTTTCACTGAAGCTCTGGTGTATAAAGTTAAGAAGCCATGGTTCTATAAATACGCCCGGGGCTTCCGCGAACACAGGCAGTATCAGAGAGCTGCAAATATGTACGAAACAATTCTTTCTTTCTTTGACCATGAAAAGCAGGCCGGAATGGAATGGGCTCAAATGGAAATGGAAGACCTGTATGATTATGAAGAAACCGAAAGAGTTCTTAAGCGTGAAGTTCTGGACTATCATATAAATGATCCTGAAGCAATTCTCCTTCTGGGGGATAACTATCTTGAATGGGCAACTGAAAGGGATCCTTCAAAATTTGAAGACGCTAAATATCAGTATGATTTACTCCAGGAAGTAGGGGACAGTAAACTTTACAGTCTCTATATGTCACGTCAGATGCGCTACTACATCCGCACGGATAATCTGAGGGAAGTTCTTGGATACAAGGCTTATTTCTATCCTATAAACAAAAAAGACGGACTCACTTCAAAGGATTTAACTGAACTGTCAGGTTATCTTCTGGACAAACTTAACAGTGAACTCAAACCTGCTGAAGAACCTCTCCGCTTTGAAATTGAAAATGTTCGTGAGCTTCTGGAAAAGGCTGTTCAGCTGGACGAAACAAATGCAGTTGCCCTTTACAATCTGGGCCGCTACTTTGTTTCAACAGATTCAATTAACTCTGCTGAAAATCTTCTTAAGGAATCAATCAAGCAGTTTGAGAATCAGGACAAACGTTCCCGCTCAGAAACCTATAAATTCATTAACGCTTACAGACTTCTTGGTGAAGAATACCGCAGTCAGAAAGAGTATATTCTGGCAGAAGAAACTTATGACAATGGAATTGAGCTCTATGAAAAAGAGCATGAAGAAAGTGGATTTGAAAGCGATATAAATGTTGGTAAGCTTTACGGTGATCTTGCAGATCTGGATTATTTTGTTTCCGGTGATATGGACAGCGCCCTGCACAACTACACAAAAGCTGTGGAAAACAAAAATGACAATGCTTCAACCCGTTACAGAATCGGATACATTGAATATACAAACAAAAATTATCAGAAAGCTTTGTGGGCCTTTTTAAAGAGTCACGATTTTGATTCCAATGATACTCATCTTCTTCTGGCCCTGGCTAATACTTTCAGTCAGTCTTCTGATAATTATAATGCCCGGGGATATTACGATGTTCTCCTGAATAAACTGGACGCCTTAAGGGAACAGTACGGTGTTCTTCTGCCTCAGGTAAAGGCTGAACATGGTGACCTGGTTGAAACTTACATGAGGGCTGCAAATAATGACGGAGTAACTCTTGCCCGTATTGCAGATATGACCGGGGATTCCAGCATGAATGGACAGGCGATTGCAAAGCTTCAGGAAAGTCTTCGTGCCTGGGATGCCTTGACCCGTAATCAGGAAACAATGGTTCGCCTTAAGGGATCAAATCTTGCGGAACAGAATATTCGTTATATTACAAATCCTGCAGCCGGTTACGAACCTGAGATTTATCCTGACATTTATAAACTCATGGTAAATGAAGAAGGATTCTAACTTTTAAGAAAGTGACTGTCCAATATGCCTGCGTTAAAAAAATAATGTTTATTTCAACGCCAGAGATAAATCTTATGAATATAATGCAGGTAAAAAATTGTTCCTAAAATCAGCCCCAGACATCCCACTCCGAATAAAAAGTAACAGTCTGCGGAAATCAGGAATTCGTATCCTGCAATCATTATGGCATAACCAACAATGATTCCTCTGTAAAGGGTACTGTAGCGCTGGTAGGCATTTATCAGCATGGCAATCAGGGTAATAACCATTACAAAAATTCGTAAGGCGAGAAAGGTTTTTCTAAGCCCCCAGAGAACTGTCAAAGTTGAAGTGGTAATATTTGTATCCAGCGGTATGGAAGATGCAATTCCTACTGAAACAAGCAGTGCCAGAAGACAGTTTCTTTCTATAGAGGTACTGTCTTTTGCTTCTGCAAAAAGTGCGGAAAGGAACATTGAAAGTGGGCAGAGTACCCTTGCTCCAATTACAGCACGTCCGGCCAGAATCAGCAGGGAAGAAGTTGTCTGCCAGATACCGAAAGTTGGAAGAAGGAGCCTTACTGCTTCAACCTGACAGCCCAGAAGAAACACTGCAAAGTAAGTAAGTTCAATTGACTGATTTTTAATAAAGCCCGCCGTTAAAATAAAAAGGGTGATTGTTACATAGGATGCCAGTACAAAAATGCCTGCAACAGTCACATTAAAATTATATTTAAATAGAAGAGTTTTCTGAAGTTTTGTAAATTTATAAATTCTTTCAGTATTCTGAGGAACTGTTAATTCCCCCCTGGTATAGGCCAGTATAAAATAGAAGGAAATTGAAGCGAGAACTGCAGCAGAAATAATCACAAAAATCCTTAAAATATTGTTTCTAGCTTTAATGGTCATAAAAACAGAATAAAACTTACAGTTAATTTTGTCCACTTAAGCCTTGCAAAAATATTAAAGACTTATTTTTATTTTCCGATAATCAAAGAGGATGGGTATATCCCTTTTTTTCATATCCGGGAGGTTTATATGAAAAAATTACTGGCAGTGCTTGTATTATTCTCTTCTGTAATGGCCATAACTTTTGCGGGAGATGCTGCTGTATTTCAGGACATAGGTTTTTCAAAAGACGGTAAGGTATATATTTTTGCTCAGTATGGTAAAGTTGATAAAAGTTTTCAGGCCTGGGCGGAAATCTACACTGTAGATGTTCCAAATAATGTTTTCATTAAAAGTGATGTCTATAAAACTGCACCTAGTTCTCAGACAACAAGTATCTCTGGAAAAGAAGCTTTCAAAAGCCTTCTCACGAAAAATGAATACAGGCTTTCCAAATATGATTATTCTCCTGTAAGCGGATCAAATTTGATTTATGTAAATGAAAATGAAAATGCAGATCCAACAGCAGAAATTGTATTTAAGGATTTTGATAATTCAACTGAAGACAATGAACTGTTTTATCATGTCAGGCTTGTTCCTACTGTAAGCGGATACGGTAAAAATGTTAAATCCCAGTTTTATATTGATTTCAGGCAGACTGATACTTATGGAAATATTCTTTTCCAGAAAAAAGTTGGTACTCCTGATTACAAGAGGGCTGGAATTTCCGGATACAGAATTGCAAGAATCTTTTCTGATCAGTCTGGAAAAAATCTGGTATTTGTAATTGAAAAATTTCAGGAAGATGAAACAGGAACTTCAATCAGGTACATGGTTGAGACCCTTAGTTTATAGTTGAGTACGGGAGCATTAATGCTTCTGTAGATTTCGTACCACCCGGGGCTCCTTCAGAAGAGGAGCCTCTTTTTTTTTAAGTTTTCACCCTTTCTTTTGTCATTTTTGTACTTTTTTTTATGATATTAATGTAGAGGTGAAAATTATGAAAAAGAAAATTCTTTCGTATTTACTTAAAACACTTTTACCAGCTGGAGGAATTGTCCTTTCAGTTTTTTTTAGTTTTAACGTTTTAGGCTGCGGGTCTACTGTCAGCGGTTTGAATATGCTGGGAGGAGATTTTTCCCTTCCCCGGATTGAAGCATTCAAACTGGAAGAAAGTGATTTGCTTCAAATGAAGTTCAGCCGTAACGTTAATATTTGTCAGATGTCTGTTATACAGGACCCTGGACTGGAAGAAAAATCTGAAGCGATTGACTGTTCCTGCCAGATTGATGAAGACGGTCAGGTAAAGATTAAGCTGAACAAAGAAATGATTCCTGGAAGGGAGTATCAGCTGGATGGAACTGTAAAGGATGAAAAGAATAATATTTTGTCCTTCAGTCTTCCTTTTAAAGGATATAATTCCCGCATTCCTAAACTTATAATTTCTGAAGTAAGAAATGCTTATGGATATTCAACTGTAAAAAAAGTAAAACACTATAAAACTGAATTCATTGAATTATTCGTACTTGAAGACGGTAATCTTGCGGGGGTTAAAATCATTTCGGCACTTGACGGTGAAGAAAAAGCCTATTACTGTCCTGCGGTTGAAGTAAAGGCCGGCAGTTATGTCACAATCCATATGAGGACAATTTCCAAAGACAAAATCAAGGACGAAATTATAAAAGATGAAACTGATGGAAATTTAAACAGTTCTTATTCCCAGGACACTTCTTCTTCTGCAGTTGATTTATGGTCGGAAAATGAAACTGCGGTATTTGGTGTAAGTGATGTGATTGCAGTCATTAACACTCAGACTTCCCTGCCTATGGACGCCTTGCTTTATGAAAGCAGGGAAAAGGCTTTTGATAATTATTCTTCTCTTGCAGAAACCGTTAACTCTGCGGAAATATGGGAAGGGGAACCTTTTGATGCAAGCAATGTGGCTTCAACTGCTGTTACCAGATCCATTTCCCGGCAGAATGTAAAAGTCATTTATTCTGATTTTAAGGCAGGAAAATATCCTGATGGAAAAATTCCTGTCAGGGCAGAGGATTATGTAGTTGTAAAAACTGTTACTCCTGGAGCTCCAAATTCTTCTGAAGCATATGTAAAAAAATAGAATAGATTCAGCCCTATGGGCTATTTAAGCTATTCGATTTTAAAATCCGGAACTTCCCTGATTTTGTTGTAGTGGGAATCGTAGGCATGGTTTCCCGGGCGGCCAGAAGCAATCCGGTCATTTTCTGCATTAATCTGATGAAGAATCATCTGCTTAAACACATTCATTAATGGTTCAGGGTCTGCTTCTTTTGGAGCCAGCCCCTGGTCCTGAAATTCCTTTATAATGTAATAGCAGGATTCAATTGTGGAAACGCAGTATTCTTCAGGTTCGTGCTTAAAGGTAAAAATGCTTTTGTAGGAACCGTAAAAGGAAATGCGGGGCAGGGTGTTTACATTCATGCTTTCCTTTATCATCTTTTTGGAACAGAACCAGGTTGAATCAATGATGATGATTAAGGGAATGCGGCCCTGCATGTCAGAAAGAAGACTTCCGGATTTTGCGGTGTAAACATCATCCCCCGGATACATGAGCATTGGAAAATACTTGGGGTCATTAAGGAGATCATTTAAATGCTGATTATGAGTAAAATCGATTCCGACAATTATTTCGCTTTCAGGCAGACACAAGTGAGCCAGTCGACCTGTTCCAGTACGCTGTTTTCTGGCTTCTTTAGGATGCATTAAAAAAACAAATTTAATTTTACAGTCTACATCCTTTGTGTAAGGACAGTAGCAGGAATTTTTTGGTCTTAAACATCTTAAGCACAGGTCTCTCATTATATATCCTCAGTCTGAAATAAAATCTTGGGCTAATAAAAAACGCGCTGCGGAATTTTTCCAGAACAGCGCGTAATTATTGCAAATTAATGATTATTAAGCAACTCTTAACTAGAGGCGTTTAAGAAGTTCATCCTTTGGAACAGCACCGATAACCTGGTCAACAGGTTCGCCGTTCTTAAAGAATATAAAGTTAGGAATGCTCATAATTCCATACTGCTGAGCAAGAGCAGGATTGTCATCAACATTTACCTTGCATACTTTTGCCTTGCCTTTTGTTTCTTCAGAAACTTCTTCTACAACACTGGACATGCTCTGACAAGGACCACACCAGGTTGCCCAGAAATCTACCAGAACCGGTACATCTGATTTTAATACTTCTGCTTCAAAAGTTGCTTCTGTTACTTGTAATGCCATACTTATTTCCTCCTGTTCTTTGGCGTCATAAATAAGTTACTGTAAAAATTAACTTTATGCAATAATAATTTTGTTATAAATAATTGTAAACAATTAAAAATACTTCTTTCCTTTAATTTATATCTCCAGCTGGGCCTTCTGAATATCATCCAGGCGGCGGAGTTTTTCATCATCAAGTTTTACAAGGAGATTTTTTTCATGAGTAGGGAGTACCAGCCCCTTTGGTCCGTTTTTTGCCCGACGGAGATATTTTACCTGAGTATAGTACAAATCAGACTGACCGTTCTGCCTTGCTTTTGAATGATAAACTGCCAGGTTTCCTGCGTAAAGCAGGATTTCCAGTGGAAAACTTTTTCCTGATTTTGCCTTAATAAAAACGTAGCCCCCGTGATAATCCCTGGTGTGCATCCACATATCGTTGCCCTTAACTGTGTGGCGGAGCAGGTCATCGTTTTCTGCCGCATTCCTTCCTACAAGAATTGTCCATCCGTCTATTTCGTAATGAAGGCCTGCATGTGTTTTTTCTTTTGACTGCTGTTTTGGCTGTGTGTAGTGTCTGAGCAGCTGTTCAATTCTAATTACATTCTTCTGGGAAATAATCTGATTGTATTCTTTTTCCAGAGAGTCCAGGGCTTTTTGTGAAAGTTCAATGTCGTGAAGAAGGTCTTCCATTCCGCTCACAGCTTTTTTGTACTGGGCATAATATATTTCTGCATTCTGCTGCACATTAAGCTTAGGGTCAACTTTGATGTGAACTTCCTTATTGCTTTCGTAGTCCAGGCAGTCTAAAATTCCCCCCTGTATCTGATGGCCGTATGTGAGGATTAAATCCCCTGTGTGTTTAAGCTGAGAGGCATTTTCAAAGTCAGCCTTTTTCTGAAGAAGATTGTTCAGCGCAAGTTCCATTTTGCTGTGTTTAACATTGTACCATTTTTCGGCCTGAAGAAGCAGGGCTTCTCTGGAAAGGGTTGAAGTATGTTCTGAATAATAGTAATCAATTTTTTCGTTAAAGGTCAGACTGTCAAAATCTTTACCTGTTTTTTCTGTGAAATTTTCCCGGTCAATGTCATCAAATGTGCGGATTGTGAATTTTTCCAGCAGTTTTTCTTTTTCTTCCGGACTAAGTTCCTTTTGTGTAAAAGTGAAAGGCTGCCCGGTAGTTTCACCTTTGTTGGGCCGGCGGAACATACAGTCTGCAATAATATTGTTTTCATCGGTTACAATTACATTTGCAGCTCCAGACCAGAGCCTGATGTAAATGTAGTTACGCTGCTGCCAGGTAGAAACATCCATCTTGATTATTCTTTCAAGCCCCAATTGTTCTATTGAGTTGATTCTCATTCCCTGCACGTGGCTTTTAAGAAATTCGTTAAAGCGTAAAGGTTTTTCATTTTTTGTAAATCTATTTTTTGTAAGATTGATTCTGCAGGCATTTTGAGAAGTACAAATCAAAAAGTTACAAAGGTCCCCTTTATTGATAATCTTAAATCCCAGGGTATCGTAGCCGCTCTGGATTATTTCCTGAATAAAGGCCCCCTGAAGGTTAATCTCGCTTAAAATTTTGTTAATTTCGTTACAGTTTAGACTCATAAGATCATTATACACTAAAATCAACTTGTTAAAAATCGTCTATCCGTGTAAAATCTTTTCAATATGATTAAAGCAACAGGTTCACAGATTATTATTAAACTCCTTGAACAGGAAGGTATTGAAATAGTTGCCGGTATTCCAGGCGGCTCTATTCTCCCGCTTTACGATGAACTTAACAGAAGTTCCATAAAGCATGTTCTGGTCCGCCAGGAACAGGCTGCCGGCTTTATAGCTCAGGGTATGACCCGTTCAAGCGGAAAACCTGCGGTCTGCATGGCAACATCTGGTCCGGGGGCAATGAATCTTTTAACAGCAATTGCAGATGCCCGGTGTGACTCAGTGCCAATCATAGCGATTACAGGACAGGTAAATACATCTCTCATTGGAACTGATGCATTTCAGGAAGCTGACACTTTCGGCCTGTCTTTTCCAATTACAAAGCACTCAATGATGATAAAGGACCCTGCTGATTTATTTACAGCAATTCCCCTTGCATTTAAAATTGCATGCAGCGGAAGACCGGGACCTGTTTTAATTGATATTCCAAGAGATGTTCAGACAGCTGTTCTTGAGTTTAAGGAATGGCCTTCAAAAGCTGATGTTCTTTTAAAGCATCCTAAACTTCTTACTGAAAAATTCCTCACTCCAAAGGAAGAATATAAATCCCTCCTTAAAAGGATGATTGAACTCCTTCTGGTGTCAAAAAAGACTGCCCTTTATCTTGGAGGAGGATGTAACAATCCTGAAAGTTCTGAAGCAATTAACAAACTTCTTAAGATTTATCCGGCAGCAGTTTGTACCAGCCTTATGGGAATTGGTGCAGTTCCACGGAATTACGAATACAATTTCGGCATGGTAGGAATGCACGGTTCTTATGCTGCAAACAGGGCAATGTATGAAGCTGAACTGGTTCTTGCATTAGGCGTACGCTTTGACGACCGGGCTACTGGTGTAATTTCCAGATTCTGTCCTGATGCAAAGATTATTCATATTGATGTAGATGCTGCGGAAATCAATAAAATTCTTCCTGCTGAAGTTTCCCTCGTAGGTCATCTTCAGGAAGTTCTTCCTCTTTTAACTGATGCCTATGAAATTTCCCAGAAGAATTTCAGTCAGTCAAAAGACTTTATTAAGGCGAGAGCTGAATGGCTTTCTTCTGTAAAAAAGATTTATGATGAAACAGAAAGCGTAATGTGCGGCCGTTCTCCAGACCTGGAAAATGATTCAGTTAATCCTAGAAGTTTCATAAAGTCCCTTCCTCTTTTTGCAGAAAATGCAGGTATTAAGGAACATGACCTGATTGTAACTACAGATGTTGGTCAGCATCAGATGTGGGCTGCCCAGTATTATCCTGTAAATTATGCCCGTACTTTCCTTACAAGCGGTTCTCTTGGAACAATGGGATTTGGTCTTCCTGCAGCAATTGGAGCGGCTCTTGCAAATCCAAAGAAGAGGGTAATCTGTATTACAGGTGACGGCTCAATTCTTATGAACGTACAGGAACTGATTACCTTAAGCGAACAGAATCTTAACGTTACAGTAATTGTCCTGCAGAATGGAAGCCTGGGAATGGTTCACCAGCAGCAGGAATATCTCTTTAACAAAAATTATTCTGCCAGCGAATTTGACAAGGTTCCTGATTTCCTTAAACTGGCTGAAGGTTTTCAGCTGGATGGAGTTGATGTTGAAGATGATGAACAGTGGTATAAAAAAGCCTTTGCTCCTGGACCTCATCTTGTAAGACTGAATATTTCAATGAAGGAAAATGTTCTTCCATTTGTAAAAGCAGGAACTGCAAATATTGATTCTTTAAGAAACTAGAAATCAGAATATAAAGAATGGCCGGGGAATTTTGTTTTACACTTTCCCCGGCTTTTTTTTGCATTTCATTTAAATAATGAAAGAATAACACTATAATAAGCATAATAATTGTATTCTGGGAATTACTTTTAAGATATAAGGACTCTTAATTCATTATATTAGGAGTTAAAAATTTCCATGAAAAAATATCTTATCCCTGCAGCATTATTTTCTGCTGTTCTTTTTTCAATGATTTCGTGTAATTTCAGCTTTGCCGGTCAGTCAGAAAAGGAAGCTTTCACACTTTCTGCAAGTTTTAATTCTGGAAACGGCCTTTATTTTCAGGATGACACATTTGAAAGCAGCAGTCTTTCAATTCAAGTTAAATATCCTGATGGAAATACAAAGACTGTTACAGAATGCAAGATTTCTGGATTTGATTCTTCCACAGCTGGTATTTCAAAAAAGTTATCTGTAAGTTATACAGAAGGGGATTTTACAAAAGAAATCAAAGTTCCATATTATGTAGCCGCAAAAGATGCAAAGCCTTCAGAAGAACTTAAACGTCTTGATGGTTATGAAGGAAGCGTTTCCGGCGGCACTTACTATGAGTTTGGTCAGTATCCCCAGACTGTAAGCAGTCTTGCTGACAACAGTTACAGCCCTATTCCTCTATATAAAGGGTACTATCTTGGCAGTGACGGTTACTTCTACAAGAAGGCGGAAGAAAATGCATACAGCAAGGGTTACAAATATTCAAACGGTGAAAGTGCAAATTTAAAGTCTAATCACAGTCAGAAGTTCTTTAAGGTAGAACCTCTTGTATGGCGTGCCCTAAAGGATGATTATAACGGAAAAGGAACACTTCTTCTGGCAGAAAAAATTGTTAACAGCTGTCGTTTTTCTTCAGAAGACAAAGAAACAAATTTTAGTGAATCTTTAGCCCGGGATTTTTTAAACAATGATTTCAAGTCAGAAGCTTTTACAACTAATTCATCAAATCTTCTTGAAACAATTAGAATTGATGATGCTGATAATAAAGTTTTCCTTGCTGCACCTGAAGAGCTTTCTGGAATCAATTACCAGGCAAATGAAGATTATATCCGCAGACCATCTGATTATGCTCTGGCAAATCACCTTGATGTTACTCCTGTATCAGGATCTGAAGGGGGAATCTGGTGGCTCCGTAAATATGGTGCATATCAGGAAGGGGCACACAGAATATGGTGCGTAGATAAGGATGGTAAATCCGGTATAACAGAAACAACAAATTATCAGATTGGTCTTGTTCCTGCTATTGTAATTAATATATACAATTAATAAAAAAAGCAGTTTCTGTTTGCTTTCACAGGCAGAAACTGCTTTTATCTTTTCTAATTAGTCCTTGTACCAGGCAACTCCGTCACCACTATCGCAGGCAAAGAATCCGGCTTCATAACCGATTTTTGCTGTGTATTCTTTCTGGACATTTTCTACAAAGGCTTCCAGATTGTCTTTGTGAACCAGGGCAATTCCACAGCCTCCAAAACCTGCACCTGTCATACGGGCTCCAAGACAGCCTTCCTGTTTCTGTGCAGTTTCTGCAAGTGTATCAAGTTCAATACCTGTAACTTCATAATCATTTTTAAGGGATGCATGACTCTGGTTGAGCAGCTGGCCCAGTTCTGCAAGATTACCTGCTTTCAAAGCCTGAACTGCTGAAAGAACTCTCTGGTTTTCATAAATACAGTGATTTGCTCTCTTTAAGAGGGTTTCATCCTTAATCAGAGATTTTACTTCTTCCCACTTTGCAGGTGTAAGCTGACACAGGGCTTCAATTTTAACACCACCATCCTGAAGAATCTTAAGAGCTGCCTCACACTGGCTTCTGCGTTCGTTGTATTTTGAATCTGCCAGACGGCGTTTCTTATTTGTATTCATTACAACGAATTTATAGTCTCCCAGTTCCAGAGGGGCGTACTCGTATTCCAGAGTGTTACAGTCCAGAAGAGTTGCAGAATTTTTCTTTCCAGTTGCAATGATAAACTGATCCATAATTCCGCAGTTAACATTCATAAAATTATGTTCACTCATCTGACCTAACTTTGCAATTGTAATGCGGTCAAGGTTAAATCCGAAAGTTTCACTTACTGCATAGGCAAAACCACATTCCAGTGCTGAAGAAGAAGAAATTCCTCCGCCGGCAGGAATATTTGAAACCATAAGAATTTCAAATCCGCAGTCAAACTTATATCCCTTTGCCTTAAGCTGGGAAAGAATGCCGTTCAAATAGTTGGCATAATTATTTTCCTTGTCATAAACAAAATTGTCATTTACATCAAATTCAAAAGTTCCTGGAAAGCGGATGTCGTTGTAAATGATTTTTGTATCCTTTCTTTTTCTGATTGCCACATATAGATACTTATTGATTGCGGCCGGGAAAACTTTTCCCCCGTTGTAGTCTATGTGTTCACCAATAATATTAATTCTGGCTGGTGAAGAAAAAAGATTGATTTTTTCCTGACTTTCTCCATAAACTTTGATAAAAGCTGCTGGAAGATCCTTTGGATCATATTCCTTACTTGTAAGTGAATTCATAATGAATGCCCCTGATAAAATTAATTTACTTAATAATGAGATTTTAACACCCCTTTTGTCAACTGTAAAGTGACACGTGTTGATTTTAACTGCTTTTTTGTCCCGATTGCACCGATATTAAATCAGTTGTACAATAACAAAGATAATTTTTTTTACAGGTAATTCAATGACTAAAACCGTTTATATTATTGGACACAGAAATCCGGACACAGATGCCATCGTTGCCGCTACGGCCTATGCAAAATTAAAACAGCTTATGGGACAGCCGGAATATGTAGCTGCCCGTTGTGGTCACTTAAATCCTCAAACCGAATACATTTTTAACCGTTTTAAGGTAGAACGTCCTGAATACATACCTGATCTTGTTCCAAAGACCAAGTATTATATGAATGAAAATTATGTTTCCGTAAAAGAGGATGTTTCTCTCTGGAAGGCAGTTGATAAAATGATCAGCACAAATGCCCCTGTACTTCCTATTGTTAATATTGATGGAACCTACCAGGGACTTTTGAATGTTAATGCCTTTGCCCTTAATTCATACAAGCTGCTGAATCCAAAGGGGGGAAACAATTTTATTTCTTCAGTAAGTCTTATTGCCAAAACTTTGAATGCGGCTCCAGTTGTTGAGTTTAACTCAGATGAATATTTTAACTGCCGCATTATGATTGGAGATGATTCCGTAACCACATTCCAGAAACTTCTTAAGGAACATGAAAGTGAAAATCTTATTGTGATTACAGGAGACCGTTCTGACTTGCAGCGTATATGCGTTGAAGCAAGAGTTAAGGCCCTGGTTGTTACAAATGATTATCTGGTTTCAAAAGAACTGAGGGAACTGGCAAAAAAGAATCAGGTTTCAATTCTTTCAAGCCACGACACTACAACTACAACCGCTCTTCTGATTGAATATTCATCTCCCGTAAGTGCAATGGCAGATAAGGAGATTCAGCCGGTTCATGCAAATGACACTATTCAGAAAGTGCGTCCTCTTCTGGCAAAAAGTCCTTCCCGCTGTCTTCCGGTTGTAGATGATAATTTCAAGGTGATTGGAATTATTGGTGAAAATGATCTGGTTCACGATGCAAATATCGAAATAATTCTCGTGGATCACAATGAGCCTCAGCAGGCTGTTGAAGGAATTGAGCATTATACAATCCGGGAAATTATTGATCATCATAAGATTTCAACATTTTCTACCAGATACCCCATTAACTTTATTAATAAGCCGGTTGGTTCCACAAGTACAATCATCACAAATCTTTATATTGAAAATCATATTTCAATTCCAAAGGATATTGCATCAATTCTGCTCTGCGGAATTTTAAGTGATACTCTGATTCTTCAATCAAGTACAACAACTGCTTATGATATTCAGACAGCTGATTATCTCAGCAGCATCACTGACCTTGATATTAAGGAACTGGGCAACGATATTATTAAGAGCGGCAGCCACATTGGTGACCGTTCCGCAAGTGAAGTTGTTCATCAGGATATGAAAGAATATTCTGAAGGCAAAATTAAATATACTGTGAGTCAGATTGAAGTTGATTCAACTAATGAAGTTCTGAGCCGCAAGAAAGAATTTTTTGACGAACTGGATTCTCTCAAGATGCAGACCGGCTCATACTTCTCAGCCCTGCTTGTTACAGATATTACAACTTTAAGTTCCGTAATGTTTATTTCTGCGGATTCAAAGTTCGAATCAATTTTAACTTTCCCTAAGAGGGATGATCACATTTATTTCCTTAAGGATGTGGTTTCCCGCAAGAAACAGCTTATTCCTCTTTTGTCAGAGCTTGTTTCTTCTTATTCGGAATAAATTACTTTTTGTAAAAGTCTTTATACCAGGCTGCAAATTTGGAAAGACCTGTTTCCAGATTTGTGGCCGGTTTAAATCCGAAATCTTTTTCAAGCTCACTTACATCTGCATAAGTTTTATAAACATCTCCGGCCTGCATAGGAAGGAGTTCTTTTTTTCCCGGGCCTGAAATTAATTTTTCTTTTATCAAACAGTTTTCAAGAATCTCAATAAAGTTCATCAGACTTTCAGGTTTACTGTTTCCAATATTGTAGATTTTGTATGGAGCTCCGTCTTCTGTTTCTTCAGGAGATTTTTTCATCACGTTAACAATGCCGGATACAATATCGTCAATGTAGGTAAAGTCCCTCCACATATCTCCCATGTTATAAATTTGAATGGGCTGGCCTTTTATCAGTTTGTCCGTGAATTTAAAATATGCCATGTCCGGTCTGCCCATGGGGCCGTAGACTGTAAAAAATCTTAAGCCGGTTGATGGAATTTTGAAAAGCTGAGAGTATGCGTGTGCAAAGAGTTCATTGGATTTTTTTGTTGCTGCATAGAGCGAAACCGGGTTATCGACTTTATCTTGTGTAGAGTAGGGAACTTTTTTGTTGGAACCGTAAACACTTGAAGATGAAGCGTAGACCAGATGCTGTACAGGTTTTGAACTTTCAAGAGTAGAACGACAGGCTTCAAGAATATTAAAAAATCCTTCCATGTTGGATTTAATGTAGCTGTCTGGATTTGTGATGGAATAACGTACACCTGCCTGGGCTGCAAGATTTACAACAATGTCAGGTTTGTATTCAGAGAAAATTTCCAGGATTCTTTTTTTATCAGAAATATCTTCTTTTAAAAAAGTAAAATCTTTATTAAGGGATTTAATCATTTCCAGTCTGGATTTCTTTAAGGAAACATCATAGTAATCAGTTATAGAATCAAGTCCAATTATTTTTATTTCATTAACAGTTTCCAGCAGCCTTTTACAAAGAAAACTTCCAATAAAACCGGCAGCTCCAGTTATAAGAATTGTTTTATTATTCAAATCAATTTTTGCCATAAACTCTCTCCATAAATTAAATCGATATATTACATTTGTCGCAGGGAAGGCCTTGAGCCTCAACTTTGCATGTGAATAGACAGCCGTCATATTTTCCATCTAAACCAATTGCTGAACTTGTGATAAAAAGAGTGTCTAAATTTTTGCCATAGAAAGTGCATGAAGAAACGTGTTCTGCATCAACATAAACTGTACTGATAAGGCTTCCGTCTTTTGAACTTCTTTCTTCAATTCTTTTTCCACCCCAGAGAGCTACCCAGAGATTGTCATTGGAATCAATGGTCATGCCGTCCGGAACAGAATCTGTAACAGTAAAAAGAATCTGGCGGTTTGAAATTTGTCCGCTTTTTTTATCGTAGTCGTATGAAAAAACACTATGCTCCAGGGAATCAGAAAAAAAGAATTTTGTATGGGCTTTGTTCCAGGCCATTCCATTTGAAATTTTTGTTTCTTTCTGGCGGCAGTTGATTTTTATGTCGCTTATATTTTTCAGTGAAACCGGAGGCTCCATGGAAAAAAGATTTCCTTCTGCAGGATGATCATCATTTACGCAGGAGCCGAACCAGAGTCTTCCAGCAGGATCAGCTTTTGCATCATTTGAACGATGGTAGCTTTTGTAATACTCAGAAAGATTTTTTATAAGCAGGGGAGAAGTAAAATCTTCCGCAAGCAGATAAAGACCGTCCATAGCAGCAAGAACATAACTTCCATTCTGTACAGCTGGTACTGCAGCTCCCACAGGCTGATTGAATTTAAAAATCTTTTTATTATTCAATTTGTCCAGGGAAAAGACTTTTCCTTCTGTAATATCAACCCAGGAAAGTCTTTCATTGACTGAATCGTAAAAAGGAGATTCTCCCAGCTGATATTTTTCTTCTGAAAAAAGTTCTGCCTTGTAAGATTTCATATGGACCTCAATAAATGATAATCATTCAATATAAAAACTGTAAAGGGAAAAACTTTTTTTAGCACTAGAAAAAATTGTTATTAATGGAATTATATTTTTTCCTAAGAAATTCTGTAGCCTATACCCCGGACTGTTTCTATAAGCTTCTGATTATTTAGTTTTTGTCTCAGAAGTCTGATGTGAACATCCAGCGTGCGGCTTTCTATTTCTTTATCATAATTCCAAACAGTTTCAAGAATCTGCTCCCGGCTTACAATCTGGCCTTTGTTTTCCATGAGCAGTGTAAGGAGTGCATATTCTTTTGCTGCAAGCTGAACTTCACTGCCGGAAACAAATACCTTTCTGCTTTTAGTATTGATGATTACATTCCTGGCACTTATAAGATTTTTTTCAGAGCCATCAGTAAGAATTGTATCTTCAAGGTTAGGCTGAATTGCCTGTATAACTCCAAAAATACAGTCACCTGCTTTTTCAATTTTACGAACCAGATCCATATAATTTAGTTCAGCTTTTACGTTGCTTCCATTTTCAATTCTCTTTCGGCTTGCCTTTTTAAGTTCTTTTTTTGTTTTATCGATTTTATCTTCAACCTCAGAAAGACGCACCTTATCAATATCAGAAAGTCCTAAGGCAATATGTGTACAGGTCTGTTCATAAAAAATGTGAACCTGATTAAAGTAGTCAATTAATTCTCCTGTCTGTTTTTCAAGGGAAGTGACTGCTGATTCTTTTTTGAACTTGCAGAGAGAATGCATAATTGAAGAACATTCATCACTTAAATCTTCCAGATTCTGGATAACGGAAATCATGTTTGCATAATTGTTACGGTCTTCATGATTTGTACTTGGAAGGCGGGAACACTTCTGCAGAAAAGAACTAATTTCGTGATTCATTTCATCTACATATTCTTCCTGGCCATTAATTTCTTCAGACAAAGATTCCAGATTTTCATTTTTTGCACTGAGCGCCTGAATAAGAAAATCCATCATCTCCATTACATGACCGGCCATATTTGTAATTTCTTTTTGAATCTGAATAAGATATAAATCTGTACTCACATGATTTTTTGGAAGAATGACAGGAATTTTATAGTGAGCATCTTTTTCTTTTGCACTTTCCGGAATCAGCTTTTCTGTCAGGAAGGCAATCTGCTTTACAAAAGGAAGAAAAATAATTGTGGCAGAAAGATTGAAAACGGTATGAAGCATGGCAATATGATTTGTAATATTTTCTGCTGGACTTCCGGGAACAATAAAATCAATAAGACTTAAAAATGGCTGGAAAAAAATCAGTGCAAGGAAAGTGCCTGTCACATTAAAGGCAACGTGAAGAGCCGCAGTTCTTTTTGCATTTACGCTTGCACCAATTGAAGACATAACTGCATCTACTGTAGAACCAATGTTGCTTCCCAAAACCATTGCAGCTCCAAGTTCCCAGGGAAGTGATTCGTTTGCTGATAGAGTAAGAACAATTGCCGTTGTTGCAGAAGAAGAATGTATTAAGGCAGTAAAAACTGTTCCAATTAAAACCCCGAGCAAAAGCCCTGCAAAATTCAAATCCTGAAATTTTTGCAGAAAGAAAACAGATTCAGGTTTTAGATTCATGGAAGTTTTGAGCAGCCCCAGCGCCATGAACAAAAGTGCAAATCCCATGAAACAGTCAGAAAAATTATGGATTTTGAATTTCTTAAAATACTTAAGGATAAAACCAAATCCGAATAAAGGAATTGCTGCCGCTTCCATACTGAAAGAAAATCCAAAAAAAGAAACAATCCAGGCAGTAACTGTTGTACCAATATTGGCACCGAAAATTATTCCGATTGCCTGAGTAAGGCTGATGATTTCTGCATTTACAAAACTCACAACCATTACAGTAGTGGCACCGGATGATTGTATTATGGCTGTTACTGCAAGACCTGTTAAAACTGCAGTAAATCTGTTTCCCGAAATTTTGTGCAGCAAAACCTGAAGACTGTTTCCTGCCCCTTTTTGAATTCCGTTAGACAGCATTTCCATTCCAAAAAGCAGCAGACAAAGAGAACCTGCAAATCCTAAAATCTGACTTATAACAGTTATCATAATTTGTACTATAACTTTTGGAATGTAAAAATGAAAGGTAATTTATGTAAATTTTATGTAAAACTATTTTCGTTATACCTGATCAATTTTTTACAAGTTTGTTTATCCAGTCCAGGCGCATCTTAAGGAAATCTTTCATATCTTTATAAAAATCCATTGGAGGCGGAGTGATATTGATTTGTTCAAGTGCTTCAAGAACAATAGGATTTTTGTAACAGCAGACAGCATTTGATGATGAATAAAAAAGAACATCAAGCTGAATTTTATACGCTTCATCCTGGCTGATTTTAAGCATTTGTGAAAGACGGTCCCGGAAAGCGTAGGCCAGATCATAATATTTTTTCTTAAAGACAGCGAGACGATTTACTGTAACATTTGTTTCTACAACAGGATTAAGATAGGAAACATAGCGTAAATAATTCTGATTTGCATTTAAAATTCCGGCCCAGATTTCAGCAATAACATCCAGAGAAAAATTATTGCCTTTTGGAAAAGCAGAAAGCAGGGAACTATAATAAACTTTCATTTTTTCAGCAGAAATTTCCAGAAAGATTTCTTCTTTTGTCGTAACATATTTGTAGAGGTTTGCCCGGGACCAGCCCAGTTTTTCTGCAATTGTTGTCAGGGTAATTTCGGTATAGGGGCAGGTGTTAAAAAGTTCTTCTGTTGCCTCTTTGATTTGAGAAAGACGTTCTTCCTTGTGTTCGTCGCTTCGTGCGCGGATATAGTTTGACATAAAAAGAGAATATCACATTCGAAAGACTTTAGCAATAAGGAACTATTTGTTACTAAAATAATAATTTAGTGTTGACAAGTCACCGTGAATATCTTAAACTTTATTTAAGTGACAGAATGTAATTAAAACGACTGAAAACCATGCTGACCTGAATAGAGGATAAACTATGAAAAAGACATTGACCTTATTTTTGCTCTTTCTGCTTTCTTTCTTTTCAGCCTGCGGGTTAGAAAAAAGTAATGCAATATCATCTGAAAAAAACGGAGAATCCATAATGAAAATCAAAATTGAAATTACAAGTGACAGCGGAAATCATAGCCTTACAGCAGTACTCTCTGATAATTCTTCAGCTGCTGCCTTCTACAATCTTTTGAAAAAAGGTCCGCTTACTGTTTCAATGCAGGACTACGGTAGTTTTGAAAAAGTGGGTTCTCTTGGAACTTCACTTCCACAGAACGACACTCAGATTACAACAAGTGCCGGGGACATAATTCTTTACCAGGGAAATCAGATTACCATTTATTACGACAAAAATTCCTGGAACTTTACCCGCCTTGGAAAAGTGGAAGGTGTAAGCCAGGCTGAACTTAAAAAGATTCTTGGCAAAGGAAATGTCACTGCCATTTTTTCTGTAAAGAATTAAGATTGATTTTTCTCTGGCAGATGTTTCCGGATTTTTTTCAATAATATCAAGTGCTGCAGCAAGCAGTTTGTTATTCCCCCTGCGGCACATTTTCGTTCAGGCTTTTGTTTCTGTAATTCAGATTTGTTCTAAGGGTGTAGCCTTGCTTTTCCCAGAAAGTATTTGCTGCATCATTGTCTTTAAAAACTAATCCAAATATTTTATTGATTCCTTCTTTGCGGAGCGCTTCTTCTGCTTTTTGAACAAGCTGACTGGCAATTCCCTCCCTTCTGTAAGCCGGATGAACACATAAATGATGAATTATAGCACGCCTTCCATCATGCCCGGTGAGAATTACCCCTGCAATTTCCTGTGAGTCCCCACTGCCATCTTTTGCTTCTGCCAGAAAACAGGTTGAGGGATTTCGTTTAAGATAACGTTCAATTCCTTCCCGGCTGTCATCCACAGGATTTAAAGCTCTTCTGCTTTGCTCCGTGCTGTTCCAGAGTGCGTAGATTCTGTCATAGTCTTCTATTAATACTCTTCTGATTGAAATGTTCATTATTCTATTTCTCTAATATTCCATCTGTGAAAGAAGGATCGGCTTACCAGTTACAATGTCTTTTTGTTTTGTAATTTCCAGATTCATCTTCCTCATATGAAATTATACCATATTTGATTTTTTTATTAGTTTTCCCGGCCAAGTCTGAAGGCTGCTTTATTTACTTCAAGGAACTGTGGCTTTACAAGTTTTTCAATTGCAGAAAGCCAGGCTTCTTCCGGAAAATCCATATATCTGGAAAGTCTTCCCATCAGAACAATGTTTACAGCTTTTGCAGTTCCGGCCTGCTGAGCAAGAGTAAGGCAGTCCAGGGCATCAACTTTAAATCCTTCTCCCTGCATCTTCTCCACAAGATTTTCCGGATACTCTGCAGCTCCAGTGATTACTGGCATCGGATCAATTTTCTGTGTGTTTACAACAATCTGTCCATCAGCCTTTAAAAATTCTGTATAGCGGGCAGCTTCAAGAAGTTCAAAGGAAACAATAAAATCTGCCTGTCCCTTGTCAACGATTGGAGAATAAACTTTGTCACCGTAGCGGACATAAGTTACTACAGAGCCTCCACGCTGACTCATTCCGTGAACTTCACTTACTTTTACATCGTAGCCTGCATCAAGAAGAACCTGACCCAAAGTTTTTGAAGCCAGAAGTGCTCCCTGTCCTCCAACTCCTACTATCATTATATTTTTTACACTGTTCATTACTGCTGCTCCTTCAATGCATCAAACTTACACATCTGTTCACAAACACCACAACCTACACAAAGAGTGTCATCAATTTTTGCCTTGCCGTTTTTCATTGCAATGGCAGGACATCCAATCTTCATACACATTTTGCAGGATTTACATTTGTCCTGGTCAACCTTTAAAGGAGCCTTGTGTTTTACTTCTTTCAGAAGGGCGCATGGACGGCGGCTGATAATAAGGCTTGGTTCTTCAACAGCAATCTCTTCTTTTACTGCGCTTTCACATTCAGCAATATTGTAAGGGTCAACAACTCTTACTCTGTTAATTCCCATTGCCCTTGCAAGTGCTTCAAGATTTACTTTTCCTGCCGGATCACCATAAAGATTTTTTCCTGTAGTTGGATTCTGCTGATGACCTGTCATTCCTGTAATTGAATTGTCAAGAATAATTACAGTTGAGTTTGACTGGTTATATGCAATTGATGCAAGACCTGTCATTCCTGAATGCATGAAAGTTGAATCTCCGATTACAGCAACGGATTTCTTTTCGTTGTCAGCTCCTGCAGATTTGTTCCAGCCGTGAAGTCCGCTGAAAGAAGCGCCCATACAAAGAGTAACATCCATTGCAGAAAGAGGTGCAACAGAACCTAAAGTGTAACAACCAATGTCTCCAAAAACAGTTACCTTTAATTTATTCAGTGCATAGAACATTCCTCTGTGTGGACAGCCAGCGCACATAATCGGCGGACGTACCGGAATGTTTATGTCAAGTTTTCTGCCTGTATCAGCAGAGAGCCCCAGTGAAGAAGCAATTATGTTCTGACTGAATTCTCCGCATAAAGGAAGAATGTTTTTTCCGTAAATCTTTATTCCCAGTTCAAGGCTGCGGCAAAAGTTTTCAATAATCGGATCCAGTTCTTCCACAACAATTAATGCCTCAAGTCCTTCTGCAAAATTCCGGATCATATTTGCAGGAAGAGGATTTACCATTCCCAGTTTAAGGATTTTAATTCTGTCCCCAAGCACTTCCTTTACATACTGATAACTTGTTGAAGAAGTTATAATTCCAGTTTTAGAATCTTCATGTCCAAGAATCTGTCCTTTACCATTTCCTTCTTCAATTCTGTTGATTCCAGAAGTTTCGCTCCAGTTTTCAATATCCTTCATCCTCTGCTCAACAAAAGGATGGCGGCGGATTGCGTTTGCAGGTGCCATTACATATTTCTGAATATTTTTTTCGTAAGGCTTGTGCTCCGGAAGATTTCTTTCAACTGTTTCTGTAATGCTCTGACTGTGGGCAACACGGGTACACATCTTGTACAAAACAGGAGTATCAAATTTTTCACTGATTTCAAAAGCGATTGCTGAAAAACGGCGGGCTTCTTCTGAATCAGCAGGTTCAATCATTGGAACTTTTGATGCAATTGCGTGATGACGGCTGTCCTGTTCGTTCTGTGAAGAATGCATTCCCGGATCATCTGCAACACCAATAACAAGTCCAGCATTTACACCTGTATAACTCATTGTGTAGAGTGGGTCTGCGGCAACATTAAGACCTACGTGTTTCATTCCGCAGAAAGCCCTACGTCCGGCAAGGCATGCACCAAAAGCAGATTCCAGGGCAACTTTTTCGTTTGGTGCCCATTCGCAGTAGATGTCTTTAAACTTAGCAGCTTCTTCAGTAATTTCTGTACTTGGAGTTCCAGGATAACTTGAAATAAATTCACAGCCCGCTTCATAAAGTCCTCTTGCGGCTGCAGCATTTCCCAGCATCAATTGCTTCATTTTAATAACCTCGAATATTCTAGAAAAGAAAACTTTTTTTCTATTAATATAGATGTAAAATTATAGCATATCCAAGGGCTTTTTTACAGTTAATTTTTTATTAATAGCCCGAATGTCGAGTTTTGAAAATCAACGAATTTATCAAAAAAACAGCTCCCAGTCATGAAAACAACTTATCGAAACCGCAGGCTCGCCTGCTACACGTATTTTGTGCTTGTAATTATTTACGTT
>JAEEGF010273926.1_pt1 | contig 27828 bp, 20 predicted proteins | sample 9134171 | NCBI WGS metagenome assembly JAEEGF01 (sample SAMN16246542, study PRJNA631951) | gut metagenome | biome: gut microbiome; feature: rumen; material: AP-attached | host: Bos | place: Iran: Karaj | collected 2018-10 | reverse complement strand
ATGCAGAATGTCTGCCTGAAATTTGTAGCTCCACCTCTGGCTTCACTCTTTCTTTCGCTGGAGGCTGTCTTTGGAGTTTTATTCAGCAGTCTGATTCTTCATGAGGCTTTTAGCATCAGGATGATTTCCGGCTGCCTTTTGATTTTTGCTGCAATCCTGCTGGCAGAAGTTTTGCCGGGAATTGAGAGCTCTGGAAAAAGAAAGTCTGGAACTTGAGTAGAGTTTCCTTTTGGAGAGTGATTATTTTTTGCTTTGTTGTGATTATAAAAATAGAACAAAGCTGGAGGAATATATGAAAAAACTAGTTATTGCCATGACAGCAGTACTGATGGCATTCAGTATTTTGAGCTGTTCAAAGAAGGAAGAGAAGGGTGAGTTTACAGTTGCAGCAGGTAAGCTCAAGGTTGCAGCAGAAGTTGGCTATCCACCATTTGAATACTATGCAGAAGATGGTACAACTCCAATCGGTTTTGACATGACCCTTGCAAAGGAACTTGGTAAACGCCTGGGCCTGGAAGTTGAAATTATTGATACAGCATGGGACGGAATTTTTGCAGGTCTTGATACTGATCGTTATGATGCAGTTATCTCTGCCGCAACAATCACACCGGAACGCCTTGAAAATTACTATTTCTCAAAGCCATACATTGGTAACGGACAGGCAATCATCCTTCAGAAAGACAGCGAACATAAGGTTTCTCAGCCTTCTGATTTAACAAATCTTCTTGTTGGATATCAGGCAGAAACAACATCTGACTACTTCATTGAAAAGGAAATTGCTGCAGGCCTGAAATGTCAGGTTGGTGAATATGATAAAGTAATGAATGCTTATGATGATCTCCGCCTTGGTCGTGTAGATGCTGTTTGTTCAGACTACCTGGTTGCAGTAAGCTATCTTGGTACTCCAGACACAAAGTTTAAGTGTGCATGGCAGGGTAAGGCTGATGAATACTTTGGTGTTTGTGTAAAGAAGGGTAATGATCTTCTTCTTTCAAAAATCAATCAGGCTCTTGATGAAATCGTTGCTGATGGTACTATGAAAAAGATTTACATGGACATCTTCGGCGTTGATCTTTCTGACACAATTGCAGAGTAATCTCTAAAATTAATGGACAGCTGTTTTTTTAAACGGCTGTCTATTTGTGTTTTAAATTAAAATCTGTTTTTTACAAATTGAATTTTTTTAAGGAAGGCTTATGTTTGCAAAGATTCTAAACTGGATACCTCAGTTGCTTAACGGTGCAAAAATCACCATCCTGCTGACCCTTTGTTCTGTTTCAGCGGGCCTTATTATTTCTGTTTTTCTCGCATTGGGAGAGATTTCCAAGTCAAAGTTTTTAAACACTCTTTGCAAGATTTATGTTTTTTTCTTCCGGGGTACACCTCTTTTAATGCAGCTGTATTTTGTTTATTACGGTCTGCCTGAAATTAATGTTCATCTTACAATTCAAAGTCGTTTTCTTGCAGCATTCATTGCATATAGTTTGAATTCAGGTGCCTATTGCTGCGAAATCATTCGTGCGGCAATTCAGTCAATTGATAAGGGGCAGTTTGAAGCAAGTAAAGCTTTAGGAATGGGATACTTTCAGACAATGCGTCTGATTATCATTCCTCAGTCAATAAGACGTTTGATTCCACCTGTTGGAAATGAATTTATTATGATGCTTAAGGACGCTTCTCTTGTTTCCCTTATTGCCCTTGCAGATATTACAAAGGTTACAAGAAGCATTCAGTCTTCAACAGCTTCTTCACTTGTTTACATTCCGGCTATGGTTCTCTATTTGATTATCACTGCGGTCTTTACTCTGGTATTCCATATTCTGGAAAAGAAATTCTCTGTTTACGAGTAATTTGGGAGGAATCTTATGTCTGAAAAAAATGAAAACTCTGCTGTAACAGGGGAATCAAATAAATCAAATCCAAAATCAATGATTAAGACTGAAAATATCTGCGTTTCTTTCGGTAAACTTGACGTACTTAAAAATGTCAGTCTTGAAGTTAAGGAAGGGGAAGTTGTCTGCATTATTGGTGCCTCTGGTGCAGGTAAGTCAACATTCCTCCGTTCCCTGAATAATCTGGAACATATTAAGAGCGGAAAAATCTGGATTATGGACCAGCTTATGGAAGACTATCAGAATGGAAGAAATGTAAGTCATATTTCTGGAAAAGAGAGAAGGGAAATTCTCTGGGATGTGGGAATGGTATTCCAGCGCTTTAATCTTTTCCCTCACAAGACAGTTCTGGAAAATGTAATGATTTCACCTCTTCATGTTTTAAAGGAGCCAAAAGAAGAAGTCCGCCAGAGGGCAGTTGATTTATTAAACCAGGTTGGTCTTGGTGATAAACTTGATGCCTATCCGAACAAATTGTCTGGTGGTCAGCAGCAGCGTGTAGCTATTGCCAGAGCCCTTGCAATGAATCCAAAAGTTATGCTTTTTGATGAACCTACTTCTGCTCTGGACCCTGAACTTGTTGGGGAAGTTCTTAATGTTATGAAAAAACTTGCTCAAAAGGGAATGACAATGATTGTTGTTACTCACGAAATGGGTTTTGCCCGTGAAGTGGGAACAAGAATTCTTTTTATGGACGGAGGCAATATTGCAGAAGAAGGAAGTCCTGAGGAAATCTTTAACAATCCAAAGAGTGACCGCTTAAAGCAGTTCCTTAATGCTGTACTCTGATTGTTTATAATATGAAATGACTGGCCGGATTTTGTGATCCGGTCTTTTTTTTATATTCCATTTCTTCTATTTATTAAATGTAAAAAATCCATTACTATCCATCTGGTATATTAAAATAATTCTGGAGTAATGTTTTATGAAAAAAATTCGCGGCCTTTTTTTAGCAGTGCTTTTTTCTTCAGCACTTTTGAATACAAGTGCAAAACCTGTTATTACTGATTACAAAGATCTTCCTTCAAATATAACTTTCTGGAGTAATTATAATGATGAAGTTTTAGCAAGAGGTATTACTGAAAGAATGACCGATGCTGAACTTCTTTCACAGGTACTTATGTTCGGCTGGTCTGGTCAAATGCCGGGCTCCCTTTTGCAGAACTGGGTCAGTCAGGGGCTGGGAGGGGTTAAGGTTTTCGGCTGGAATACAGATAATCTTAATTCCCTTGCAAGAAGCGTAAAGCAGCTCCAGGGACTTTCACAGAAGTGCCGTTTTAAAATTCCACTTTTTGTTGCAACAGACCAGGAGGGTGGATGGATTCGTCACGTTAAAGGAAATACTTCTGAAACTCCTGGAAATATGGCAATTGGGGCAAGCGGTTCTTTAACAGATGCATATTACTCAGCTTTCTATATAAACAGAGAAATTAAAAGTCTGGGAATTAACATGAACTTTGCTCCTGCCCTGGACCTGTACACTGATTTACAGTCAACAATTATCGGACCTCGTTCTTTTGGTGCAGATCCAAAAAGTGCAGGTCAGCTGGGAGAAGCTTTTGCGCTGGGATCTTCTGCGGCCGGAGTAATTCCTACTGCCAAACATTTTCCTGGACACGGTGATACTGACCGGGACTCCCACGGATTCCTTCCTGAAATTAATATTGACAGGGAAACTTTTGAAAACCGTGAACTTATTCCATTTAAATATTTAATAAAGGCAAATATTCCTGCCGTAATGAGCGGTCATCTTTCTTTTCCACAGATTGATCCAAGCGGCGCACCTGCTTCACTGTCAAGAATCATTTTAACTGACATCCTTCGTGAAGAACTGGGCTACCAGGGGCTTATTATTACTGATGATATTATGATGGCTGGAGCAACAAGTTATGCCGGCTCCCTTACAAGAACTGTTACCCTTGCACTTCAGGCCGGAAATGACATTGTTATGTCTTCAAGTACTGCAAGCCCTCAGGATAATTTGTGGACAAGAAATCTTGAATTGATGAAGACTTCTCCAGATTTTAAAAATACCGTAAAGGAACACGTATACCGGGTTATCCTTGCTAAACTTAAATATTTTAAAAGTGATAATGCCGCACCTCTTTATCCAGATGAAAATAAAATTTCCGAACACATACCTGATAAGGAAGGCCAGAAATTCTTTTTGCAGCAGGCCTGCAGGTCAATCACTCTTTACAGGGGGCAGCTGCCACTTAATGAACACAATGGAGAAAAAATTCTTCTTGCAGGCTGTTATTCAGATTTTTTAAATGAAGGAAGAAAGAGATTTCCTGATGCACAGACTTATTTCTTTGCACCATCACTTCGGGATGATATGAGCAATGTTAATCAGTTTAATGCGGCTAATCTGGAAAGTATTGCAGCTTCTTACGATACAATAATTATAAATGTATTTGATGAACATTCTGCCAGAATTGCTCAAAGATTGTCTTCTCTTGGAAAGAAAGTAATTATTTTTTCTACACTAACACCAGTCCCTGTTTTGAATTTCAACTGGGCTGATGTAATTCTTCTTGGATATTCAAATTCTTCTTATACCTATCAGGCTCTTTTTGCTGCCCTTAAGGGAGATTATAAACCTTCTGGAATTCTCCCTCTTGAACAGTAAAAGGCCTGACCGGAAAGAAGTTTTATTTTTTGAAAAATCTTTCACCATCCAGCAGAATGAGATTATTGTCCACCTGCTGGAATTCGATTCCTTTTTCAGAAGCAGAATCTGAAGCCTGTTCATAGAAAACCAGATTCATGACAGGTTCGGTTCTGTAACTGCCGGTCATTTGCAGAACAACTCCGTCTTCACCCATCATCTGATCCTGATCAAAGTAACCTGTAAGAGTATATTCTCCAGTTGCTTTTGAAAGGTCCAGTTCCATTTTTGCAAAAAGACCTGTGGCTTCCGTGGTAGACCATTTTCCATCCAGTTCTTCTACAGTTTTTCCCTGGCCGCCAGAAAGAATGAAGGTTCCTTCGCTCATAGTGTAGCGGAGGCTCAAGTCTGAATTCATATACAGGGTTCCAAAGGTAAGTTCTTCACCTGCATATTCATTTCCCATATCCATTCCGAACTGAATCATTCTGTTTACATAAACCTTAAATTTGTATTCCTTTCTGATTAAATAGTTTAAGGTCTTTTTTCCTGCTTTATCTTCAAAGAATGCTTGGGAAGTAGATGGCCTGAAAGTAATTTTTGTTCCTGTATTGTTTACCCAGCTTCCTGCAAGAGCAGAATTGTCTTTTTTAGTACAACTTGTAAGGGAGAAAAATCCTGCTGTTAAAATAATGCCTGCAGCAATACCTGAAAGAAGTTTCTTTATTTTCATCAGATTTACCTTAAAGAAATAGAGAATTACTCTTCTGGAATTACTTCAACAGTATCTGCTGCGGAAGTATCTTCATCACCATTGATTTCAGCTGACTGCTGTAAAAGTTCCTGCAGGTAAGCTTCATCAAATTGTGGACCTTCTGCATCAGGGCTTGTAACAGTTGCCTTTGGAGTCTTGCCATCATCCTTAAAGAAATTTACGCCGCCAATAGTAACCATTTTTTTATCATCTGAGAAAGAGTAATCCAGATCCTGGGTAATTTCCATGCCGTTGAAACTTGTATACATTGAAAGCAGTTCTTCTTCTTCAGTGCGGTACTTTCCTGAAATAACCTGAATTGTACCGTCTCCTGTAATTTGTGGAACCATACCTTCTGCAGCTCCCTGCATCATTGCTTCTGTGAGTTTCTCAACAAAAGAGAATGTTCCTTCTGCTTTATTAAGGGTAAGGGTCAATTCTTCATATTCGTCTGTAAACTTATAAACTCCATCATATTCTTTTGAAGGAGTTTCTGCAGTAAAGTAAAGGCGTGTATCAGCAAAATTTGCAATAATCAGGTTGCCGTCTGCATCTTTCTTCATGTCGAACATAAAAGTGTCTGTTCTGTCTGCCCAGGTTGAAGTTTCATCCTGACCCATATATTCATAGTGATCCAGAGTTACAAGCATTGAATTCCATTTAGTAATCTCATAAGTTCCGTTTGATGTCTGGTCTCCCTGTGTTAAAGCGATTGTCTTTTTTGATGAGTTGAATTGAATTGAATAGTCCTGAGTACCGGCAATCCATCTTCCATTAAAATTATCCATTTGTGAACAGGAAATAAAGGATAAAAGAAGAGTGCCTGCTGCAGCTCCAATAAAAAATTTCTGTAATGATTTCATATAATACTCCTTTAAAAACTCCGCGTTAGCGGTCGTGCAGGAGGCACGAGAACGCAGTTTTGCCAACGGCAAAAGTGCCCATGAAAAAAGTACAGGGAAGTACTTTTTTCATGCCTCCTAATAAAGTGCTGCCATATTAAGGCAGGCATAATGTGAGAGTATAAAGAGAATTTTGCTTTTATTCTACAGTCTGTATAATTATAACTGCTCTTTTAGGAATGCAATCATGGAATCAAATTCTTTTTTGACTTCCTTGTCCTTTCCGATTTTTTTAATCATATAACAGTGAGGTTCATTTGCATCTCTGTCTTCGTTTGGTTTTATGCAGAGGGTTTCTACTCCCAGGGATTTCAGCTTGCTGTTCAATCTTTTTCCATCGTAGGTAAAGGTTGAAACTGACATTACTGTTGGAGGATAGTTTTCTGTAAGATGATTTGTAACATCATATTTGTAAACAGTTTTTGATCCCAGGTAGAGGGTTTTGTTCATATAATTACCAACCACTACTTTTACGGCGGAATTCATATTGTTCCAGTCCCAGAAGCCGTCATCAAGAATTACGGCCTTAAGGTTTTCGGTAGAAAAATTTCCTTTCTTCAGATTTAAACTGTTTCTGTATTTTGAATTTGTAATGCTGGCAACATATTGAGAACAGATAACCGCTCCTGCTGAATTGCCCCCCAGAATTACTGAGTCCATATTAAGGTTGTACTTTTCTGCTGTAGTGTGTCCATCCTGGTCTTCAGTAAGAAGAAAATCCATTGCCTGATTTACCTGAATGATTGGTGTAGGAAAAAGATACTGTGGGCTGAGAGCGTAATCAATCATCACCACATTAAAGCCTGCATCTGTGAGGGCCATAATGTAATTGTAAAAATTAGAATGATCTATAGGATTTCCGGTAGTTGTATCGCCCCACCAGAAACAGCCTCCGTGAATAAAAATGATTGTACTTTTGTCAGAAGCATCTGCGGGATTTTCCGTACTGTAAAAAATATCCATGTAGGAATTGGGATAATATGGAGAATTGTTTTCTCCGTAGTTAATCTGATGAATTGCATATTTTCCTTCAGCATTTACTCCTTCTGAAGGGGGAAATTTGGGATTGTAGGAATTGATGGGTCTTCCTGTATAGTAGCGGGCAAAATCCTGAAAAAGCCAGACTTCAATATTGGTAAAGGTGCAGGAATTTACTGTGATGAGAAGTGTAGAAAAAAGAAACAGTTGTAAAAATCTTCTGAACTTAAATCTCAAATTAATCTCCTCTGATTGAAAGCCCTGCAGATGTTGCCAGCCAGAATGATTTGAAAGAAAAATCGTATCTGATTCCCAGGTCTGCAAAAATCAAAAATCTGTCGTTAATGGGATACTGTGCATACAAATCAGGTCCGAATCCCCAGAAAGGAATTTTATAGCAGTAAGTCTGAAAGTCAATTGAAAAGAGGGCGTTTAGCTGAATATTTTTCCACTCCAGAATATGGGCACCGGTACTGACTGTGGCTGTTAAAAATCCCGGATATCCTGCGTAGGTTGAGTAGCCGAATCCAATATTCCATCTGAAAATAAAATCATTTGGGAAAAACTGTGAATAGCCCAGGGTAAGATAATATCCGTGGGCAAGTGCAGGGTCTTCCCCCAGTCGCAGGTTTGCAGAGTCCAGGTTGATTTTAATTCCCGGTTCCCAGAAGTTTTCTTTTTTTGGAGAAAGAACTTCATCCTGAGATTCTATATTCTGAGATTCTCCATTCTGAACTTCATCCTTTTTTTCCTGACTGGAATTTTCTGAAGGAACCTCTGTTTCCTGAGCGTAGAGTGAGAATGTTGTACTTAATAATAAAGCGGTCAGCAAAAATGCCGGAATATTTTTTTTCAATTTAAAAACTCCCTGTAGAATTAATAAAAGGGAACCTGAAAAAAAAATCAGTTTTCGGGATACCCCTAATATAATCCTTTGAACTTTTTTGTGGAAGACTTTGACTGAGTCTTTCAAATTTTCCATTTTTTTTTATTCAGAAGTATTTTGCTTCATGAAATTTATCAGCTGATTAAACTCTTTAAGAATGTTTTTATCTTTTCCTGTAACACCCCTGATTAAATAGCAGTGTTCTACATTTGCATGTCTCGTCCAGTTTGGATTTATGAGCAGGCAGTCTACATTTTCCTGTTTCAGTTTTTTCTGGAAGTAAACATGCTGTGCAGGAAAACTTGCTGCAACAAGGCAGGTTGGAGGATAATTATTTTTAATGTAACTTACACAGTTGTAAACACGGGCTTTTTTTGCTCCAAGATAGATTGTTCTGTTCATGTAGTTACCGGCAACATATTGGGTACCAATATCCATGCTTACCCAGTCCCAGAAGCCGTCATCTATATAGGCACATTTTATCTGTTCCGGAGAAAGGGTCATGGCTGGTAAACCGGCAGCTTTCATATAGGCCGGACTACAGACAGCGGTAATGTACTGTGAGGAAATAACTGCCCCTGCTGAATTTCCACCGATTATTAAATTATCCAGGGAAATTTTGTAAGTATCCTCATTATCCTTTAAGAACTGAAGGGCCTGGTTCATCTGCTTTAAGGCCGAAGGAAAAATATACTGGGGACTTACGGCATAATCAAAAATAATCATGTTAAAACCTTTTGCAATAATTGCCTGCACGTAAGGATAAAGGTCTTTTCTGATTATTGGATTTCCAGTTGTATTGTCTCCCCACCAGAAGCAGCCTCCATGAACGAAAAAGAGGGTAGGGTAAGCGGCGGCTGTTTCAGGATCATCCGTGCAGTAATAAATGTCCAGAAATGAATTGGGCAGATAAAAGGAATCTCCTTTAACTGCATATGGGACCTGAGTATTTTTGTAGAAACCGCTTTTCTGGTCTATGCCGTCATATTTTTCTGTTCTTGGTGAATAGGAGTTTACCGGAGTGCCCGAAATTGATTGGGAAACATTCTGAACTAAATCTACTCCCCAGGGGGTAAATGTGCAGCTTGTATACAATAGAAGTATTGCAGGTAATAATAATGACTTTATATATTGTAAAATATATACTTTCTTCATAATATTTCCACCTTAAGTTTTTTTTGAAAATAATTTGCGCGTTTTAAAGGAAAACCGAGCCTTTTTTTGTGAGGAAGATTAATTTTTTATTACGGTCTGGAAATACTAGGGAGTCTTAGAGTAAGGATTCTTTTCTGTTATTTTTTTTGTAAGCGAAGTAGTCAAAACATGAGTCCAGAAAAGCATATGAGTATTCTTATTCGATATTTTCATAGTTTTACTCTCTTCCATTTTTATAACAAAATTATATAAAAAAGCGTCAGATATTACAACATGTTTATAAGATTCAGCCCTTATACCTTAAAAGTAAGTGTTTACGATTTATTGTTTTCTTATTATATTAATATCGTTAAAATTTTTTTAGAGGCAGGAAAATGGCAAAGAAATTAACACCAATTACGCTCCTTTGTGGATATCTTGGAGCTGGTAAGACTACTCTTATGAATAAGGTCCTCTCAAATCAGAAGGGCTACAAGGTTGCCGTTATCGTTAATGATATCGGTGAAGTTAACGTGGATGCTAAGCTTATTGCTGACGGAGCAAAGATTACAGATACATCAAGCATCGTTCCATTAACAAATGGTTGTATCTGCTGCACATTGAAATCAGATCTTGCACAGAATATTGAAAACCTGATTAAGACAGGAAAATTTGATTATATTATGATTGAAGCATCTGGTGTTTGTGAACCAATGCCAATTGCTCAGACTCTTGAAACAATCAAAAACGGTAAACTGGATAATGTTGTAGGAGTTGTTGATGCAGCCCGTCTGGTTGACGAATTTGCCGGTGGTGACCGTCTTCTTAAAAAGGACAGCATGGGCGAAGAAGATATTGAATCTCTTTTAGTTCAGCAGATTGAATTCTGTTCAACCCTGATTATCAATAAGAAGGACCTGGTTTCTGAAGAAGATTTCAAGAAAGTAAGGGCCGTAATTGAAGCTCTTCATCCTGGAGTACACATTATTGAAACTTCTCACGGAGATGTTCCTGTAGAAGATATTATCGGAACAAACTCTTTTGACTTCGAAAATGTATATGCTTCTGCCGGCTGGTGTAAGCATCTTGAGGAAGATGAAATTGATGACGATGATGAAGATGAACACGAACATCATCACCACGATCATGACGACGATGACGAGCACGAGCATCACCACCACGATCATGACGACGATGACGAACACGAACATCACCACCACGATCATGACGATGATGACGAACACGAACATCACCATCATCACCACCATGAACACAGACACGAAGGTGAAAGTGAAGATGAATATGGAATCGGAACTTTCATATATTATAGAAGAAAGCCTTTCGACCGCCAGAAACTGGATGAATATGCAAACAACTGGCCAAAGAGCATTATCCGCTGTAAGGGACTTATGTGGTTTGCAGATGAACCTGAAATGGCATGGGTATTTGAAACTTCTGGACGTCAGATTCAGGCCGGCTATTCAGGACAGTGGATTGCAGCTGCTCCTGCCGGTGAACAGAAAAAGATTCTTGCTGCCAATCCTCAGATTAAGGAAGAGTGGGATGAAAAAGTTGGTGACCGCATGATTAAACTTTGCGTAATCGGACAGCATCTGGACAAGAAAGCTATTTCTGCAGAACTGGATAAGTGTCTTGCTGATTAGAAACAGTCTGTAAATTTATTACAGTAAATTTTTTTCAAAAAAAATAGCCTTGGGACAGGTCGCAGTTTTCCCAAGGCTAAAACGTTTTTTAAATTGCATAGGCTACACTGTTGGAGGAATTATTCAACAGAAATAACTTGCACATCCTTAATCCAAACATCTGCCGGATTTTTACCTACATTGAATTCAAGTCTGGCAGACGGGTCGCTTGCATCTTCCATTGTGAAGCGATATTTGAAGGTTTGCCATTCAGTGGTCAACTCTGGCATGTACTGGGATGAATAAACAGCCCATTTGTTGTCATCGTCGCCGCCTAACTTAACGGTAATGTTTCTGTCAGCAGCTGCTTTTGCCTGGAACTTAATCTGATAGGTGTATCCTTTTGCTACACCCAGATGCTGTAAAAGCTGAACTGAATGAACTTCACCACCTTCCTTTTCAATCTGAATATGGAAACTGTCATCTTCTTTTTTTGCCTTAGCCTGACCTCCAAAATCTGAAAGGGTCAGGAAATACCAGTCTGAAGATGAAACATCCATTGTGTTGCTTTCCATTCCGGTTAGATTTGCACTTGTGAATTCTGAATCCAGAATGAAGTTTCCTTCATTATTACGGTAACTTTCAAAGGCGTTTGTGTCCTGTGGAGGAGTAGGCCGCTTAACGTCAAAATTATATCCGTCTTTCTTTTCGTAAACTCTTACATAATCTACAAGCATTTGAGCCGGAAGCTGATAATCTTCAGGAATTCTGTAATCATCAAACTGTCCGCCCACTGCAAGATTCAGGACAATATAAAATGGTACGTCAAAAGGTGCCGGATACTTGAAAGGTTCACTGTCATCCGGTCCCATACCCCACCAGGAAGAGGTTTTGTAAAAGAGATTGTCATCTACGTACCAGCGCATTTCACCTGGTTCCCATTCAAGGGCGTATTCATGGAACTGAGTTGCATTCTGTTCATCAGGGAACTTGTACATTGAACCAGAGGATTTCTGTCCAGGCCACTGCTGTCCGTAGTGAAGGGTTCCGTAAACTCTATTTGGAAGACGGCCCATAATTTCCATAATGTCTATTTCACCAGAAGCAGCCCAGCTTCCGTACTTGTCATCTGCAGGTAAAAGCCAGAAGGCAGGCCATAAACCGTCTCCTGCCGGAACTTTGATTCTTGCTTCAACGCGTCCAAAGGTTGGTGCAAAAAGAACTGTTCCATCATCTTTCATTGTTCTGATTCTTGAAGAAGTGTAAGGATGATTGTCTACAGTTTCTTTTCTTGCTTCAATTATAAGGTTTCCTTTTTTAAGGGAAACATTCTTTTCTGTATAATATTCCAGTTCTCCGTTACCCCAGTCAGTTAATCCGTACTGAGATCCTGTACCGGTCTGAAATGACCATTTTGTTAAATCAAGTGAACTTCCGTCGAATTCATCATTCCAGATAAGATTCCAGTTGCCTTTACTTTCCGGAGCTTTTGTCTTGCAGGAAGCCAGGCTGAAAGCAGCAAGGGCAAGAGGAAGAAAATATACAAATTTTTTCATAATCGTTTTAACCTCTTTATAGATTATTATTTTGATTTGAGGATAAAACAATTCCTATAATTTTCGTTAGGGTGCTTTTTTTTCGGTTAAGTGTGCCTTAATTCTTTTTTTATAAGAAATTATTCTTCATCAAGGTCGCCGTCCGGAAGGGTGATTTCTTCATCCTCTGCAACGGCAAGGGCTGCTGCTGCCAGATCCTGATCCATTTTGTACTGACGGGCTTTTTCTTTTGTAGTTCCCGCTGCATCAAGAGAAAGCATTTCTTCTTCCTGCCTGTCTTTCTGTCTGGCGTAAAGAGCCCGGGCTGTAATAAGCAGTTCCGAAGCTTTGTCTCCTTTCAGGTGGAGAAGCTGGGCGATTTCAGATTCCGGGGCAGAGGCTAGGGCCTGAAGGGTACCGTATTTTTTCATCAGCAGTTTGTCTTTGGCCGGGCCTACATTTGGGAGCTTAATGAAAGGAGAAACTGTATTTTCCTTTGTGCGCAGTTCCTGGTTACGGCTGGTTGCAAAGCGGTGGGTTTCATCCCGGACTCTCTGCAGCAGTCTTAAACCGTCTGAACGTTTTGGCAGACAGACCGGTTCCTTTGCATATGGTCTCCAGATTTCTTCATCCCTTTTTGCAAGTCCTGCAATTGGAATTGATACCCCAAGAGATTTTAAAACTTCATCAACTGCATTAACCTGACCTATACCACCATCTATGAGCAGCAGGTCCGGCAGTTCCTTTCCTTCGTTGATTAAGCGGGAATAGCGGCGGGTTGTTGCTTCACGCATGGACTGAAAATCGTCAATGTATCCGTCTGTGGTTTTCAGGCGGAAATAGCGGTAATTCTTTTTATCCGGATTACCTTTATAGAAAGAAATTAGGGAAGCTACCGGGAACTTTCCACCAATGTGGGCAATATCAAAGCCTTCAATTCGTTCAGGCAGTTTTTCCAGCCCAAGAACCTGTTTCAGTTCTTCCATTGCAGGGTAGTCTCCTCTTTCCCTCATGCGGCGGATTATGTCTTCCCGGGCATTTCCTTCAGCCATATTAATGCAGGCTTTGTGCAGGCTTGCTTTTGCCATTCCATCTGTTACAGCGGTAATTTCTGTATTTGATTCATATGCTTCAGCAAACCACTGTTTCATTATTTCCATGCCGTCCGGGTCTTTTACATAAATGTGTGGGGGAATTGATTCTTTATCGGTGTAATAGGCACTCATGAATTCCCCAAGAATTTCATTGTCTTCATTCAGTGACTGGGTCCGGAAATTATCCCTTCCCATGAGCTTTCCTTCACGCATTTTTAAAACTGTAAAACTGATGAGTTCACCTTCCCTCCAGGAGGCTATATAATCCCTGTCATCTCCTCCAAATCCTTCAACAATATTTTGATTCTGCAGTACGGATAAAGCCTTGAGTCCATCCCTTAAGCGGGCCGCCTTTTCAAAATTCAGTTCAGAGGCCGCTTTCTTCATTTCCATTTCTATTCTGCTGTGGGAATCTCCACCTTTTCCTTCAAGAAGCAGGCATATTTCATCGATAAATTCATTATAGGCAGCTTTTTCTACTTTCTTTGAACAGGGAGCCAGACACCTGCCTATGTGGTAATAGAGACATGGGGAACCATTTTCGTGAAAGTTCTTGCAATGTCTCAGAGGATAGATTTCGTAAAGAGTTTCTATGAATGTATCCAGGGCAGCGGCATCAGGAAAGGGACCAAAATATTTTGAACCGTCCTGAATCACGTTTCTCGTTTTAAAAATCCGGGGATATTTGTCTCCCGTAATCCGGAGAACAGGATAAGATTTGCCGTCCTTTAAGTTAATGTTATAGCGGGGTGTATACTTCTTGATTAAATTATTTTCAAGGAGAAAGGCTTCGTATTCATTGTTTGTGGTAATATATTCGATGGAAACGGCAGAGTGAATCAGTAACCTTGTCTTGATGTCCTTTGTTCCACTAAAATAAGAACAGAGGCGGGACTTGAGGTTTTTTGCTTTGCCAACATAAATTACGGTTCCAGCTTCGTTGTGCCACAAATAGACTCCGCTTTGCTGCGGGGCTTTTAATGCAGTTTGATGAAGGATTTCTCGGGTATGCATATTAGAAGAATACATTTTTTGATTACTTTTTGTCTATTGTCACTTGTTTCACTTTCTTCAGCTTTTGGTCAGCAGAAGACTCTGGTTCTTGGAGGGAAAGAAGGCTGGCCTAAAATGGAAAAGATGGATGGTGTGGTTACGGGAACCGGCCGTTACGGATGGGACTGCCTTCAGCTGGACACCAACAACCGGGGACTGGAAAAAGAAACAGACCTGCTGATTGATTTTGAAACTTCTTCTTTTGCAGACAGAAGCGGTAATTATTCCATCCAGAAAAATAATCTTGTACCATCATCAAAATCTGTAATGGGAAAAGGTGCTGCTTTAAGTAAGGGAAACGGAGGCTTAAGGCTTTCTCCAAAAACAGGTTCCCTCTTTGGCACAACCGGAATGACAGGTTCTTTTGTAATGGAATTCTGGATTAATCCTTCTGTTGCAGAAAGCGGTGAAACTATTTTTTCATGGCGCTCTTCCAAAACAATTGCGAACTATCCTCTGTATCAGATGATAACGGTTTCATTTGTTAACAGTTATACTCAGTTTGAGTTTACAAATATTTTTGCAGGTTACACAGAAAACCGGGGCGTAATCACTTTAAAAAGTTCAAAGTCAATTATTCCCAACAAGTGGTCTCATCATTCCCTGACTTACGATGAAGAAAGCGGTCTCCTGGAATATAGAATTGATGGTCTTCTTCAGGATCTGCGCTATATTACAAGCAACGGTCGTGAAAGGGGTGGTTCAGTTCTTCCTTCCGAACTGGGCGTTAAGGCGGATATTGAAATCTGTCCAAATTATACAGGCTATATTGACGACTTCAGAATCAACAGAACAAATGTAAATCAGTCTGCCCTTGATCTCCGTTATGATACTTACAGGAAAAATGGTGGCCGATTTGTTACCGAACCTATTCTGATTTCTACAGGGGCTTCAATGGACAAACTGGATGCCGTAATTAATCAGCCGGCTCAGACAGACATAATGTTCTACGTAAGAAGCGGGGACAACTATTATAACTGGACTGATACTTATCCTGAATGGATTCCTGTAGAAAATCACAGTAAGATTACAGATGTTTCAGGTTTGTATTTTCAGCTTGCAGTTGATCTTTATCCTGATGGTGGAGGAAAAAGCAGTCCTTCCGTAAGTGAAATCCGGATCAGTTATTCACCGGTGCCGGATCCGCTTCCTCCATTTGTTTTAACTGCTGTTCCGGGAGACGGTCAAGTGACTCTCAGCTGGCAGTATTCTGTTGATGATACGGCAGGGGGATATTATCTTTTCTACGGAGAGCGTCCAGGTGAATATTTAAGTTCTGATGCATTTGAAGGTGCTTCTCCAATTGATGTGGGAAATGTAAATTCAATTACACTTACCGGCCTGCAGAATGGTAAAATCTATTATTTTGCAGTTGCTTCCTATTCACGAATGGATAAAAGGATAATGGGAATTCTTTCCAGCGAAGTATATGCCCGCCCTCTTAAACGGAGCAGGTGATTATTTGACAATTACCTTCTTCGCCCGTAAAATTATATTTCAAATGAATGTAAGAATTATAAAAGTTATTTGTATTTTTCAAACACTTCTTGCCGTTTTTTTTACCGGCTGCAGTAAGAAAACTTATTCGGCCGGCGGAGAAAGTGGTTTTATTCCGGTTAAATCTGAAAAACTCATTTTAGGCTTTTCTCAAATTGGATCAGAAAGCGCCTGGAGAAGCCGTAACACTCAGTCAATTTACGAAGCTGCTGAAGAAAATAATATTCAGATCATTTTTGATGATGCCCAGCAGAAGCAGGAAAACCAGCTTAAGGCTATCCGTTCCTTTATTGTGTATCAGGTGGATGTAATTGCCTTTGTTCCTATCGTTGAAGATGGATGGGACAATGTGCTCAAGGAAGCAAAGGAGGCTGGAATTCCTGTGATTCTGGTTGACAGACAGATTAACGCGGATCCTTCCCTCTATGCAGGTTTCCTTGGTGAAAACGGTCTGGAAGAAGGCCGGAATGCTGCCCGGTTCATGCTGGAAAAATTTACAGATAAAGATTCAGTTAACATTATGGAATTTTCCGGCACGGAGAATTCTTCTGTTGTAAGGGAAAGGGCCAAAGGTTTTCGCGAAATTATAGAAAATGATTCCCGCTTTAAAATTATTGGTTCTGAAAACGGAGATTTCCTTCGTTCCCGGGGAAAAGAAATTACACAGGACTTAATTCAAAAGGCAATGGATAGGGGGATTTTCAGCAAGGATTCCCTTTATTATGAGGGCCAGAAAATCGATGTAATTTATTCCCACAATGATTCAATGACCCTTGGTCTGCTGGATACACTTGAAACTTACGGAATTACTACGGACAAAACTGTTATAATCAGCATAGATGCAGAGCAGAAATCAATAGACGCACTTACTCAGGGAAAACTTAACTGTGTAGTGGAATGTAATCCAAATCTTGGTCCGGTCCTTATGAAACTGGTCAGGCTGATTGCTGAAGGTCGTCCTATTCCCAGAGTAACTTATATTGAAGAAAAGGTTTTTACAGAGAAGGATGATTTTTCTGAATACAAACCAAGGGGCTATTAATATCTATTCTGATTCCAGCATTCTTTGTGAGGTCTTCTTTTGAAAAATAGAAATCTGAAACACACCCTGAAATTTTCTTATATAATTCTTCTCGTAATAATGCTCATTCCTTCTGTGTATTCAATTATTGTTTCTCAGGTTCACGCATTTAAATACAATCTGGTCATTCAAAATGTAAGCCGGGCCAACCGGATAAACCGGATTGCCAGAGATGAAATTCCAATGGAACTCTGGGAAATCATCTGTGGCAAAAAGGATTTTGATTCTGGTGACCAGTATGTTTTAATGAAGGAAATTACAAACGGCATCAATGAAATGCTGGCAAGAACAGAAAACGGTAAAAGTCATGAAAAACTTGAAGTCGCTTCCAGGGCCGGAACAACTCTTCTCAGAAATATAGTTAAACTTAGTGATGATATGAAAAGGGGCAGTACCTTTGTTCAAAATGAAGCCACCCTTGATGAAATCAGAACAATCACCGCTCTCTTCTCAGATATTATCCAGGATTTTATTGTTGCTGAAATTGAATCTGCTGATGAAACAAACCAGTCTTTTTTAAGGGCATCAGTTATACTTACAATCATTCAGATTATTATAACTTTATCTTCTATAATTATATCCCTGCGCAGTCTGGTAACGGTTTCAAATGCAATTCAAAATCCTATTGAAGATATGGAAAGGCTTTCAACAAAAGTTGCCAACGGTGATTTAACAGCCCGTATTGAACTTCCTCATGTTGATGAACTGGATACTCTTGCAGAAAACCTGAATACAATGACGGAGCAGATAGATGTGCTCATCAAGAAAAATATGGAGGAGCAGAAAAATTTCCAGAAGGCAGAAGTAAAGGCTCTTCAGGCACAAATTACTCCTCATTTTTTATACAATACTTTTGATACAATTGTCTGGCTTGCAGAAGAAGAAAGAACGGATGAAGTTGTTAAAATTACAAAAGCTTTTTCAGAATTTCTCCGTATCTCTTTAAGCCGTGGCCATGAGTGGATTACAATCGGTCAGGAACTGGAACACATAAAGAATTATCTTACAATCCAGAAAATTCGTTATGCTGATATTTTGAATTATAATATCGAAGCAAATCCAGATTTGTTAGATGCAAAAATCATTAAACTTGTTCTTCAGCCTCTTGTGGAAAATGCAATTTATCACGGAATAAAAAATAAACGGGGCAGAGGTGTTCTCAAAGTAAATGTTGATTTTGCAGATGAAGAGCGTAAAACAATTCGTTTTGCTGTAGAAGATAACGGTGCAGGTTTTACTCCGGAAAGGCTGGAAGAAGTTCGCAATGAACTTGCCAGCGGTGATCTGGATTCTGAAAAATTGTCTTCTGTATATGGACTTTACAATGTAAACAAAAAATTAAAATTATATTATGGAAATCAGACAAGTGGACTTATAATAGAGTCTGAACAGGGAAAGGGCAGTCTTGTTACTTTTACGTGCCGTAATCCTCTGGAGAGTGGTGAATAATAGTAGAGATTAAAATATGACTTCAGTTTTTGTTGTGGATGATGAATCAATTGTACTTGATGGAATCCGGTCTAAGATTGACTGGGAAGCTAACGGTTTTTCTTTTTTAGGTGAAGCTACTGATGGAGAAATTGCTCTCTCCATGATTTGTGAGCTTAAACCTGACATTCTTGTTACTGATATTAAAATGCCTTTTATGGACGGTCTTCAGCTGGCTTCAATCGTTAAGCGCAAGCAGCCCTGGATTAAAATTATAATTCTGTCCGGGCATGATGAATTTGATTATGCAAAAAAAGCAATTTCAATTGGAATAGTTGATTATCTTTTAAAACCATTTACTCCTGATGAACTTCTGGAAAGCATGAATAGGGCAGCTGAGCAAATTGCCAGTGAAAGAAAACAGCTTTCTGATATTTATAAACTTAAGGAAGAATTAAAATCTAATGAAGTTCTTGTAAAAAAAGAATTTCTTAATAATCTGGTTCACGGATCTGCAAATATGTCTACAGTTATGCAGAAATGTCAGGAACTGGAAATAGATTTGATTTCCCGCTTCTACAAGGTTCTTATCAGCAAAATTGAAACTGATGATAATGATGCCCTGCAGGAATCCCGCTCTCTTTTAAATTCTTATTCTGCATCCTGGGATCAGGCAGTGTCTTTTTTTCATCATACAAATCTTCTTGTCTGTATTTTTAAGGGCAGCTCTCAGGAAGAACTGGAAGATGTTACTTTTCATACAGCTGAAAGTATTGCTCATATTGCAACTAAAAATGATAAATGCAAGGTTCTGACTGCCATTGGAAAAACTGTTGAACATTTATCTCAGCTGAAAGAATCTTATTCTGATGCAAGACAAATTCTTGACGCAACAAAATCAAACAGGGAAAACAGGATTATTAATTCTGATGATCTGGAAAGCACTTTTGAAATAAACGAAAGTGATCCTCTCGTAGACAAATTAAGGTATGCGGGGAAAAATGATATTCAGACAATTATTGATGATTCAATGTCTCTTTTAAAAAAGAATTCTGAACTGTTCAGTGTAATTGCTTCTTATCTTCTGGTGGATATGATTTTTAGTGTGTCAAAACTTGTGGAAAGTTTCGGCGGAGATATTAAAAGTGTCAAACCTGATATCCTTCAGAGAAAATTCATTGATGATGCTGTAAAGGATGAAGAGAATTTTATCCGGACTCTTGAATATGTACTTAATTTTGCTGTTGAATATCGTGATTCAAAAATGAGTGGAAAATATGCGGATGTAATTCTAAAGGCAAAAAAATATATAGAAGAACATTACGCTGACCAGAATACAACTTTAACTTCTGTTGCTGAGGCTGTCTGCCTTAGTCCTAATCATTTCAGTACGATTTTTTCACAGGAATGTAAAACAACTTTTATTGGTTACCTTACGGAAGTGAGAATTGAAAATGCAAAAAGACTTATGAGGGAAACTGATATGAAGGGGTATGATATTGCTTACGAATGTGGTTTTTCAGATCCTCATTATTTCAGTTATATCTTCAAAAAAAACACGGGGCTTTCACCCCGTGAATATAAAATGAATTACGAACATTAACCAGCCAGGTTACCCAGCTTCTTTTTGCGGTTTGAAAGAATTACGCTCTGCAGGAGGATAAAGAAACAAAGCATAAGTCCTGTTGTAATACTCTGCCAGTATGGTTCATGTAATCCTGAAGCAACAACAATGTTGTTTATGGTTTTAAGGGAAAGTACGCCGAACAAAGTTCCAACTACACTTCCAACACCGCCGCTAAGGAGTGTGCCTCCGATAATGGATGATGCAATTGCCTGCATTTCAGCACCAGTAGCGTTGCTGGCATTTCCTGCACCTGTATGTGTGAGGTAAACAAATCCGCCGATACCTGCAAGCAGACCGCACAATACATAGGCAAAGAACTGTGTTCTCTGTACGTTGATTCCCAGCATAAGTGCACTTTCGCTGTTGCCGCCCACTGCATAAAGATTTCGTCCAAAGCGTGTCCACTTAAGTACAGCCCAGAGCACAACAACTACTAATACTGCTATTATGACTCCAACTTCAATGTATGAAGGAATCCAGTTACCGTTTCTTGCATAAGTTCCAATGAACGGAATATTAAGATATGTATCCTTCAAGGCAACAAAAGCTTCATTGGTTGCAGTACGTGGAATTTTACTTACGATGGTAGTCATTCCTCTTGTAAAGAACATTCCTGCAAGGGTTACAATGAAGGGTTGAATTTTCAGATAAGCAACAAAGAATCCCTGAATAAGACCAATTGAAAGACCAATCCCCAGAGCAATAAGAAGTGAACTGAAAATTCCTCCGCCGTGATCTTCCATAAAAACAACGGCTGACATTGTAATAAGTGCAATGGCACCACCAACAGAAATATCAATTCCCCCGGTAATCATAACAATTGTAAGGCCACAGGAAATTACAATAAGGTAAGCGTTGTTGTTAAACAAATCAAAGAACTGTTGAGGATTTAAAAATCCACCTCCCCAGATAATCATTGCAAGAATGTACATACCAACAAAAGTACATACTGTAATTGTCATGAGAAGTGCTGTGTTAGAAAGCGGCTGTTTTATTTTATTAGTGTTTCTCATAATTATTTAGCCTCCTCTTTAGCAGAAACGGCAGCTTCAATTTTTCTGGTTTTGATTTTATTTTTAATCTGTTTGATTTTTTCTTTTACTACAGGTGAGCCAAGGAATACGATTGCAATAATAACTACTGCCTTGTATGCCTTTACTGCTGTAGATGAAACTTTCATTGCATATAAAGTGATTGTTAAAGCCTGGATTATATAGGCACCAAGAATTGATCCTGAAAGCTTGAACTTTCCACCACTGAGTGCATTTCCACCGATTGCTACTGCAAGAATGGCATCCATTTCTATATCAAGAAGGATTGTTTCATGGTTAATAAGTCCAATACGGCAAACATTCATCGAACCTGCCAGTGTAACGCACACACCAAGAATTGCAAAAACAACCAGTTTCCATACGATAGGATTTATACCGTTAAGCTTTGCGGCTCTTTCGTTAATACCTACTGACTGTATGTAAAGTCCAAGAGTAGTTTTCTTTAACAGAAGGTTAATCAGAATTACAAATACTATTACTACAAGAATTGGTGTAGGAACAGGAATGTGTGGAATAAAGCCTCCGATGTAAGTAAGAAGAGGACTTTCTACATTCGGTGTTGCTCCACCGTTGATCCAGTAAGCTATAGGACGGCCTGCGGTGTATAAAATCAAAGAAGCAATCATCGGCTGAATATTGAACTTTGCAATTAAAATACCATTGAAAAGACAGAAGATAATTGCAACCAGACATGCAAGGACAAGTCCAAGGAGAATTGTTCCTCCGTTAATACTGCCGGCCCTTAATATCTTTACAAAAACAGAACCTGCAATTGCGGCTGTAGCACCAATGGAAATATCCTGTCCCTTTGTGGCTGAGGTTACCAGAGTCATTCCTATGGAAAGAATTACCAGTTCAGATGCTCCGTTTAAAATACTGATCAAGTTTCCCGAAAGAACTGTGTTTCCAAGATTATTCTTTTTTATCACAATAGAAAAGAAACTTGGATCCCTGAAAAGGTTAAAGATTACCAGTACTAAAAGTGCAACAATAGGAATTGCAAGCTGTGACTGGAATAATTTTTTGAAAAAGCTTTTTATTTTATTCGCCATTTTTTTCTTTTCCTCCCGCAATAGTCTGCATTATTACATCCTGACTAAGCTGATCGTCTTTCAATTCGCCAACAATCTTACGGTCTCTCATAACAATAAGACGTGTGCAGACAGAAAGCATTTCTTCAATTTCTGATGAAATGAATGTTACGCTTACTCCTTCCCCGGCAAGTTTCAGAACCTGTTTCTGGATTTCAAATTTTGTACCAATATCAATTCCTCTGGTTGGTTCATCCAGAATAAGATACTGAGGATGAGTCAAAAGCCAGCGTGCAAGAATTACTTTCTGCTGGTTTCCTCCTGACAAAGATTTAATTGGTGTTTCTTTAGATGCAGTTTTGATTCCCAGCATTCCAATAAATTCATCTGCAATTTTTTCAGATTCAGCCCTGGAAATCGGATGCCAGAATCCCTTAAGAACCTGCAGGGCAAGAATAAGATTTTCCCTTACGGACAAATCCTGAATAATACCATCACCCTTGCGGTCTTCCGGAAGATATCCTATGCCGTTCTGCATTGCTTCTTTTGGTTTTGTGATTTTTACTTCTTTTCCGTTTACTTTTATTTTTCCGCCGGTTACCTGATCTGCGGCAAAAATAGCACGTACGCTTTCACTGCGTCCAGAACCCAGCAGACCTGTAAAGCCGTTTACTTCACCTTTTCTGATAGTAAAATCAAATGGCCTTACACCTTCAACGCTGGACAGTCCCTTTGCTTCATAAATAATTTCTCCGGAATTATCTACCGGATGTTTTTGACTTTTCAGACCGCTCATATCTTCCATGTCTTTACCCAGCATGGCAGAAATAAGTTTAAGTCTTGGAAGTTCATTTACAGTATATTGGCCCACCAGTTCACCGTTTCTCAAAACTGTAATCTTGTCACATACTTCGTAAACCTGCTCCAGAAAGTGAGTAATGAATATAATTCCTACACCCCGTTTTTTTAAATCCCTCATCAGGGTGAAAAGAAGTTCAACTTCCCTTTCGTCAAGTGAGGAGGTTGGTTCATCAAGAATAAGAACTTTACATTCCATGTCTACTGCTCTGGCAATTGCAACCATCTGCTGAACTGCAAGAGAGCAGGTTCCCAGCTGCTGATTTGCTTTTGCAGGAATGTTGAGCTTTTGAAGAATACTGTCAGCCTTCTTCTGCTGTTCCTTCCAGTTTATGAATTTATAGTTTCCCCGTCCTATGAACATGTTTTCTGCAACAGTGAGGTTAGGGCAGAGGGTAATTTCCTGATATACTGTACTGATTCCCAGATTTTGTGCATCCTGGGGCGAATGAATTGGAGCATCCCCTTCAATTCCGGCTACATGGATTTCACCTGAATCTTTTAAATAAACACCTGTAAGAACTTTTACCAGTGTAGATTTTCCGGCACCGTTTTCTCCCATAAGAGCGTGGATTTCTCCCTTTTCCAGGGTAAAGTCAACATTTTGTAAAGCCCTGACTCCAGGAAACTCTTTTGAAATTCCACGCATTGTTAATACTTCATTTTTTTCCATATTAATAATCCTAAAAAAAAGCATAAAAAAAATGGCGCAAAATATGTCATCACACACTTTACGCCATTTTACTCAGGCAGCCGCAGAAAGCGGCCACAGGTAATTATTCACCCAATCCGTAAGTATCAATGTCAGACTGTGTGATTGCTTTTGCATCAAATCCCTTTTCTTCAGAGATAATCTTCTTTGAAGGAACGTTGCCGGATTTGATCATGTCGTTGATAACAGAAGCCTGGAATGGAGAACACTGTCCGTCATAGTTCCAGTTTCCATCAAGAAGTTCACGAAGTGCCCACTTGTTGCAGTCGAATCCCATTACAACAACTTTTCCGTTTACACCGTGTGTAATACCTGCTTCATCAAGAGCAGCTACTGCACCCTTAGCCATACCGTCGTTTTCAGCATAGATAACGTTAAAGTCTTCACCTGAGTTGATAACTGATTCAACAATCTTCTTTGCTTCAGCTTCGTCCCATGTAGCTGTCTGCTGAACAACCTTCTTCATTGTGCCCTTTGCAAATTCTGCATCGAGAGCGCCTGTACGTCCAATCTGTGCATCAGAACCCATGGCTCCCTGAATGTGAATTACATTGTATTCCGGCAGGTTCTGAGCCTTGAGCCAGTTAACAGCTGTTTCACCTTCTTTTGCCATGTCAGAAACAACGGCAGCTTCATACAAATCTTCGCTTACATTAATCATACGGTCAAAGAGGAATACTTTGATTCCAGCAGCCTTTGCCTTTTTAAGAACTGAATCCCATCCATCTGTTGCAGCAGCAGAAAGAAGAATGTAATCAACTCCGTCTGTAATGAACTGTGAAGCAGCATTCAACTGTTCATCATTCTTAAGGCTGTAAGCACTCTTTACGCTGTAACCATTTGCAGCATTAAATACATTTTCGAAGTCCTTTACGTTAGCAGCGCGATAACCAGATTCTGAAGGTGGGTTGTTAATAATACCAACCTTAATTAAACCATCAGATTTTCTTGTACAAGAAACAAACAATGATGCAGCACATGCCAGTGCTGTTAAAATAGTAACGCTTTTTTTCATCTACACTTTCCTCCTGATAGATGTAACTTTTTGTATTTAAGATGATGATATTAGTGGTCTGGGGAATTTTGAATAGAGATTTTTTGGAATTTAATTTGAAATCTTTAGGATAAAATAATGGTCCTATCCCGGAAAAAAAGCTCTTTATTAAAAAAGTTTAGTTTTTTTATTGAAGAAAGTTAGAAATTTTTTGACAGTCTTTTTCTCTCCAATAAATCTAAAATAAAATGACATTTGAGCATTTGCTGTGTTATAATATATGGTGAAGTTTTCTGCATATTAAGGATTGGTTTATGAAGGATTTAAAAACTCAGACACTAATTATGATGGACAGGGCAAAGCAGGCTGTTCTTTCAAGAGACTACCAGCTTGCGGCAAGACTCTATAAAAATCTTCTGCAAAATGATCCTGAAAATTTAGTTCTCCTTAAAAATTTAGGTAACCTTTATGAACGATCAGGGAACGATAAAGATTCAATTCCTATCTATAATGAAATTGTCCGCCTGGATCCTAAAAATATTGATGCCCTTAATGCTCTTGGAGGAATTTACCGCCGCCTTAAGCAGTACGACAAGTCTATTTCCGTTCTGGAAAAGGCTGTAATTGTTGATGAAAATAATTCCCAGGTTTTTTACAATCTGGGCTACACCTATAAATTAATGGAAAAGTATGATGATGCCCTGGCCTGTTTTGACAGGGTAGTGGATGCAAATCCTAATGATGCCCTGGCATATAATCACCTGGGTACCATTTATGCCCTGGAAGAAAAACACGACAAGGCTATAGCGGCATATCAGCGGGGCTTGAAAGTAGATCCTAATCATCCTATCCTCCATCTTAACCTGGCAAAAAGTTATGAACAGACAGGCAATTACGAACTGTCCATTGGAGAATATGAAAATGCCCTCCGCTACAAACCGGGCTGGCTTGATGCCATTGACGGCTACGCAGATCTTCTCCTTCACAGAAATAAAACCCAGCAGGCTCAGGATCTCATTAAACAGGCTTTGACTCTTAATCCTGATGATTCAAATCTCCATAATAAAATGGGTAAGGTCTACAAGGAACAGAATAATTTTGATGCCGCAGAAAACGAGTATAACGGAGTTCTTGAAAAACAGTCTGATGACAGAAATGCCCTTTCCGGACTGGCAGATACATATGAAGCCGGAGGAAAATATACCCAGGCCCTTCATACAATGGAGCATCTGGACAGACTTTACCCTGACGATAATTCAGTTTTAAAGCAGTACAGCCATATCCTGCTTTCAGCAAACAAACTGAATGAAGCTGGAAAAAAAATTAAGGCAGTCTGGGATAAAAATCCTGATGACGTTCAGACTTTGAATCTTCTTGGTCAGTGGTATATCTGCCGCAATGAAGAAGCAAAGGCTTTCGGTTGCTTTAAGAGAATAGACTCTTTGAATCCAAACTATAAGGAATATCTCCGGGATGTAGCTGAGCGTTACAGTCAGAACAGTAAGCTGGATAAGGCAATTGAATACAATGACAGATATCTTTCAATAAATGAAGACAGTCCTAAAGCTTTGTATAACCGGGCCCGCTATCTGGAAAAAAAGCATGATTATGATGCTGCCATGGCTGCATATAAAAAGCTTAATGAAATTGATGGAGCAAACCTTGCATATTCAAAGGGACTGGAACGTTCCCGGGTTAAGCTTGGACTGGAAGATGATGACCCTGAAAATCTTAAATCAAAATCAATTTATAAAAATATTGATGTAGATGATGATATTGCTCCTGATTTTGGAATTGAAGAAGTTCCTCTGGATTATGAAGAGTCAGCGGCTGAAGAAACTGTAGAAAATCCTGAGGAAGAAAAAATGCCTTCCCTGGAAGAACAAATCAGATTGTCCCAGGATGATACGGAAGCTGTCCTTGATACAGATAAACTTACTGAAGAAGACCTTAATACCCGGGAAATTTTTGACAGGCTGGATGATGAAATCAAGGCTGATGAGCTTGAGGAAGAAGAAAAAGATGAACTTATGCCGGACCTTGACTCTCTTGTAAAAACAGACCCTATTGATGAAGCTAATGACTTTTTTGAACAAAATCCTTTTGCTTCAGGGGGAAGGCCTGCTGCCGGTCCTGTGGAAGATAATATGGAGAGCGCTTTTCAGGCGGAGGATATTGGTGATTCAATGCCTGATGACAGCGTTATGGATATAAGCGATGGTTTGAGCACTCCTGATTCCCTTCCTTCATTTAATGATGAAGAAATGCCTGACTATTCAGAAGGAAAAGATAGACGGGACGATTATCAGATGGATATGTCTGCGATTGAGCCTGAAAATTTTTCTCCTGCGGAAAGGCCTCCTGTTTCTACAGACAGTGGCGGTAAACCTGCGGCTTCAGGCTCCGGCTATGATGCAGCTCCACGCCCTTCAAGCGGTTACTCTGCACCTTCAAGTGCCACCGACTTTGACAACAGCGCCCTCTCTCCAGACGACCTGTCTGCACCATCATCAGGCTCCGGCTTCAGCGAAGAAACCCTCTCTCCAGACGATTTCTCTGCACCTTCAAGCGCCGCCGCTTTTGACGACAGCATGCTTTCTCCAGACGACCTGTCTGCACCATCATCAGGCTCCGGCTTCAGCGAAGAAACCCTCTCTCCAGAAGATTTCTCTGCACCTTCAAGCGCCACTGGTTTTGACAACAGCGCCCTTTCTCCAGACGACCTGTCTGCACCATCATCAGGCCTCGGCTTTAACGAAGAAACCCTCTCTCCAGAAGATTTCTCTGCACCTTCAAGTGCCGCCGGTTTTGACGACAGCATGCTTTCTCCAGACGACCTGTCTGCACCATCATCAGGCCCCGGCTTTAACGAAGAAACCCTCTCTCCAGAAGATTTCTCTGCACCTTCAAGTGCCGCCTCTTTTGACGACAGCATGCTCTCTCCAGACGACCTGGCTGCACCATCATCAGGCCCCGGCTTCAGCGAAGAAAACCTCTCTCCAGAAGATTTCACTGCACCTTCAAGCGCCACTGGTTTTGACAACAGCTCCCTCGCTCCAGCCTCTT
>JAEEGF011790427.1_pt1 | contig 27829 bp, 25 predicted proteins | sample 9134171 | NCBI WGS metagenome assembly JAEEGF01 (sample SAMN16246542, study PRJNA631951) | gut metagenome | biome: gut microbiome; feature: rumen; material: AP-attached | host: Bos | place: Iran: Karaj | collected 2018-10 | reverse complement strand
TTTCATTGGGCAGTTTAATAGTTTTGCTGTTGGACAGAACTACGAGATAACGAGATATGAAATACAAAAACCGAAGAGAGAATTCGATGATTTTGATGGTATAACGGGATATCAGCCTCGTCACGCCTCCACCACATAGATGACTTCCATCAGGGTCTGCCCCACTGCTTTCAGCACATTCACGTCGATGTTGTTCACGTTGTCGGCAGTGGTGTGCCATGTCTGACAGAATCCGCTGTTGTTCTTGTCGGATGCGATGATGTCGGTGCAGGGAATGCCGCATTGGTTGACCGCCACATGGTCGTCGGTGACATAGCCTGTGGCCTCGCTCTTGAAATAGTTTCCATAACCAATCTTCTGACCGGCAGCCCAGACCTTATCGGTGATGCGAGGAGCCATCTGCATGGAGTAGCTCTCTTTGTAGAACACAGAGTTGGGACCTCCTACCATATCGAGCAGGATGCCATATTCTGCCACATAGCCATCCACATGATGTTTTCCAGCCCAGTACTGCGAACCCAGACACCATGTATGCTCAGAGTCATGCTCGTCGCGCGCCCATTCAGGCGTGCCGCAGTCTTCTGCGTCGAAGCAGATGAGGTCAACCCCCACAGCTGGCATCTTCATAGCGAACTGCCGAGCCAGCTCCATCATCACCGCCACTCCGCTCGCGCCGTCGTTGGCACCGTCAATAGCAGTCTTGTGGTTGGCTGGGTCTTCATCGTGGTCAGCCCACGGACGGGAGTCCCAATGGGCGCAAATCATAATGCGGCGCGGTGCCTGCTCATTGAAAGCAGCGATGATATTCCGTCCTTTCACAGGCGTGCCGTCATACAACTTGAGGTCAGCCATCTGCTCATAGACATTGGCACCGTATTGCCGGAACTTCGCCGCGATATAGTCGCCACATTTGTCGTGTGCCTCTGAATTCATCGTACGCGGTCCAAACGTGCACTGTTCCTTGAGAAACAGGAATGCGCTGTCGGAGTTGAATACGGGTGCCGTGCTCACATATTCCTCTTGTTGAACTTGTGTTTTTTTGTCGGAACAGTTGCTGCAAGCAGCCATAAACAAAAGAACAGGCAATGCTGCCATATATATGAAAAAACGCCTCATAGAACTATTGATATATCAAATTTCATGCAAAGATAGCTTATTTTTCACATATACAACAATTTAATAACTTAAATATATTTTTTTTAAGATATGTTTACTTTTGCATACTCATCTCTTCACCCTTAAGGCGGAAACACAAGACCCATAAAAACGCAAAACGGCAGGCATCCCTGCCCACCGGTCCGCTTGTACGTTTTTCAGATATCACAACTGAATACAACAGTACTTACTAACCTTTTTACTAATAACTAAACTATTCTTTGAAGTTTATGAAACAATTAACTAACCAAATTTTTTTTAACAACAATATTAACCAACTATTTTATTAACTAACTTTTTATGATGCAAAGTTACGTTGAAAAACAGCCTGAAACTTGGTATTTTTGTCCGTTTTTTTCTAAATTTGTACGTTTCAAACCATTTTGGGGATAAACAAGAAAGCAGGGATAAAGCATTCTACCAAAAAAGCAACGGCAATCAAAATGAATACCGCTGCCTTGTGGATATTAAAATACCGTTCTTTCAGACAAAGACCAGATTACCAGAGCGGACTCGTGTTTCCCTCCTCGGTGTCCTTCAGAAGACGAATGATGGCCATTTCCTCTTCGATATCATCTTCTCGCTCCTTGGCAAGATTGCCCCCAGTAGCATCGGTAGATCCAACAATACCTATTTCGCAAAACGGGTTGAAGAATGCAACAGAACTGTCTGTTTTGGGTGTTTGATATATCTTTTTCATTTCTCTTTCTATTTTTGTTTTATTTGGAAGTGAGTCTGTCCGGCACAGGTATATGACGGACAGTCCCGGTTTTCCATTGGTTATTTTTATTTATTTAAACAGCACCTTCTTACCGTTCACGATATAGATACCCTTTGCTGGAGCAGCGACACGCTGACCGGCGAGATTGTAAATCACGGCGTTCTTGACACTCTGGCTGTCAGCGTTCACATCGCTGATGCCAGTTGGCTCATTATTCATAAACGTAAGCGATTTCACGCCAGCATTTACCTTGTCGCCAGGGATATAAGCAGTATGAGCACCAACGGTGAATGTCTTGCTGGTCTTGTAGAAACCAAGTCCGTTGTCAGCATTCATCAAGACATAGATAGGTGCCTCCACCTGGGTCTCTTCTGCCACACCTACCAGGTCGTTCACACCTGGCGGAAGCGGTTCAAGCGCTAAGTCATTACTAACCGGCACCTCATAGCTTCCTTCAGCAGCCTCGATATAAACACCCACGTAACCTCCGACAAGGCTGGCATCACCCATTGAAATCTGGTCGCCGTCAACAGTAAGGTAGTAAGCCTTCAGCCCCTCCACATTACTGAAATCAAGCACGTTCTTAGAGCAGTAAGTGCGGGCTCCGGCGGAGGTAACGGTGATGGTCTCTGTGTCCATCTTTCGAATGGCAATAATTATATCATACAAATCGTAAGCAGATGTACCCTTAACCAAGGACAATGTTCCCTCTTCTGGAATTACCACGTTATCAAGCATAACATTTACCCAGCTGTTTTTATTGGTAACGCCATCCATTACATAGACGTCCGTTGATCCAACAACAATTTTGGAGCCTCTTCCCTTATCCATTTTACGGATAATAAACTTATAATTACCAGCAGGAATGGTTTCAGCAGATGTGTATGCCTTATTGTTGTATGCACTGCAATAGGAAGCCCTGATGCCTGCATTCTCACCATTCGTGTCATCTAAATCAACAAAGAACGCCAATGATCCACCTTCCATATCCACAATACTCAGGCTCTTTTCCACAACTGTTTCCTTTGTAAGTTCCACATTGTCACCATAAAAAGGATTTGAATTGTTTGCTCTGGTTTGATATATGATGCCATCCTTAACAACATACATTCTGAAAGGGACTGTAAAAGACTCTCCCACCGTTAATGTCAGATCCGCAATGTCCATGGGTTCAGAGAGAATCTCTTCATTATTATATTTATATACCACTGTTACAGATGTGACATCAGAAGAAGAAGACATCGTGAAAGAGACTGTTTTTGAACCATTCAACAAATCGTCATCCGACACAGAGAATGTGCCCTCATAATCGTCATAGCCATCAGCAGTGGCGGTAAATGCATAATCGCCAACCTCAAATAATGTCTCACTTGTAGCGGAAACACCATCAACAGATATAACAGCGTCCACACCATTAGTCTCTGTGAATGTAACCGGAATGGCTGTTACTTTCTGTTTTAGCGTTAAATAGTCAATGTAATGATACATGTTGCTACCCGTATTGACCAAACGGAGATAAGAATTGTTTTCCAATGTGATTTCTGTGCTGAAGTCACCACCCACATTACTGGTTAGTGTGATGCTTGAGCAATCTGTCCACTCATTGCCATCTGCGGATGTTTGAATAGTTAAAACATCGTCGTTATTTCTACGCACCTGAGTATTAACCGTTAACACATAAGAACCTGCTGGTGTCATCTGGGTTGTAGTAAGAAAGGCAGTCTGATAGACACCATAGCCATCGCCATTTGAATAATTTACATTGCCGGTGACATCACCGTAACTTCTTGAAAGAGTTAAGTTTTCTCCTTCAAAACAGTAGGCTATATCAGATTTTGTATAGGAAACGGTCATATTCGTTGCTTCAGAAATAACAACACCATACGGGCTGGCTGTTTCATACCACTCGCCATCATTTTGAATATATTTTGGCCAGCAGACAGTCTTTGTTTCTCCCTCAAATACACTTCCAGAGGCAATATTTGTTCCAAAATTATTAACTATTGAATAATTAAAAGAACTTATTTTTGTGAAGTAAACAGAGACCACTGTAGAACCATCAGATTTAATAACTTTATCAGCAGCATCGTCAGAGCTATAAACATATTTCTCTGTATTGCTATTAAGATAAAACGTCTGAGTATCTGAGTTTTGAAGAGTTATAGCAGAACCGACTTCCCCGATACGGGTAACCGAGTTTTTAATTTCCACATTATTGCAGAAATACTTAATTGTATAGTTGGCTGTTTGTGCCGTATTTTCTTCTTCTGTTATTTTCACAGCCTTTAAAGTGGATGTATTCACCCAATTAGGACTCTTTCCACCTAAACCATGGGTCAGTGTATAAGAAGAAGCAGCGTTTGTCAGAGTACCAACTCCAGAAACTGTATTTCCGTTATCTGTAAACGAATATGAAACTTCATTTGTTGACTGATTGATTGTTACTGAGATAGAATAATCTCTGCCTCGTGTTGTTCCAACACCACTAAGTTGAGTAGTTTCAGAACCAATCGTAACTTTTGTTTTCCAACTTGAGCCATAAAAGGCAAATTTCACCTCGCCAAATGAGATATATGCATTTGTGTTGTCAGCCGTTCCTGTAGCATTTCCAGGATTCCAAGTAGAAGTCCAAGTAAGCGTAGAATTTGACTTTGCCGGAGTAATCGTTAAGGATGAAGCAACCCCATTGGTAACCTCAAGTCCATTACTGCCAATTGTTCCGTTAGACCAACCATTTTCTCCCACATCGTTTGATGACCAGGATGTGGCAGTTCTTTCATAGAGCGTTGTCTGCCCCCACACATTGCCGCCTGTCAGCATCAGCGCTGTCAGCAGCAACAGTCTAAAGAAATTTATTTTCATTTTTTTGTTAATAAAGTTAATAGTTTTATAATTTAGAATAGTAATGATTTCGGGATTACGTTTAGTCAGTCAGATTTTTATCCAAGCTGCAAAGTTACGATTTTTCATTCAATAGCTTGCTCAAATAGGTAAAAAAGAAAGAAAACATCAATTTTTCTGCAAATTTAGAAAATAATTGTCATCGGAATTCCCTTCATTTATTCATTTTCATGGGGAATTGTACGGAACAAACACATAAAACCCAAACATAAGGGATGTTTCTGCTATGCATCATTTGTCAAAATTGCTTACCATTCCTCTCAATAGAAAAGATTTCTTCATTACGATTGGCTTATAATTCGGAAATTTTATCTAAATTTGCATTCACAAATCAAAAAACAGAAAAGAAACATGACAATAGAAGAACTCCAACAAGAGGTGATAGAAGAATTCCAGGATTATGACGACTGGATGGACCGGTATCAGTTGCTCATTGATCTGGGCAATGACTTAGAACCCCTCGATGAGAAAGACAAGAACGAAAGCAACCTCATCGACGGCTGCCAAAGCCGCGTCTGGCTTACAGCCGAGCTCAATGGCGAAGGGCATATCATCTACCGTGCTGAAAGCGATGCGCTTATCGTGAAAGGACTCGTCACGCTCCTTATCCGCGTGCTCTCCGACCACACACCAGAGGAAATCCTCACCGCCGACCTGCATTTCATGCAGGACATCGGCCTTCAGGAGCATCTCTCCCCCACCCGCAGCAACGGCCTTCTCGCCATGCTTAAGCAGATGAAACTCTATGCCATGGCATATAAAGCCAAGCAAGGATAATTATAATGAATTTCTTAAACCCATAATCTTCAGATTTTCCGCTCTCAAAAAGTGGAAGCTCCATGCCATATTGAGGCATGGAGCTTCCACTTTTTCTATTCATCTGATTATTGTCTATGGCATCGGCAACAGCCCTTCCCAACGCACATCCCAGTCTGCGGGGAAGCCAGGGTTCGTGCCCTCGGAGCCGTCCCATCCGGCAAGCATCATGGCGACAGCAGTGAGCAACCCGCCGTTGCCGGGCAGATAGACGCGCAGACGCTGGTCCTGACAGTTGTGTCCGTTAAGCAGATAAGTGTTGGTGCGGCAAGGCATAAGCAGCGCATCCACAGCCTTGTCCGGACATCCCAGCCGTGCAGCGCACATCGCCGTCATCGGATAGTCCCACCCCCAGGTTTTATCCCAGTTCCAGTTTTTCATCACCCAGTCAAGCGTACGGCGCATCACCTTCTTATCCACGAGCCGACTCTTCGGCAACATCCCCAGTGCGCCCAGCACAGCTGGGTGGTCACTCGTATATCGGATATTGCTGTAAGTGTCGGGAGCAGACTCAGCCGCCAGATACAGACTGTCGGCACTGCAAGCCAACGGCGGCAGCTTATCGGTCACCTGGTCCCATGCGGCTATAGGGAAATTGCCGGTACGTAAGCGCCATTCCTTCGCCTTACGAAGTCCCCAGTACCAATAGCTCAACTCAAGGGGTGGATTCAGCGTGGAGTCGGCTTTCAGTGTCTCCTGGGCAGGGATACAGCCTTTAAGCACATAGCGGTTGTTTTCCTGGTCGAACGACGCGAACGAATTCATGAATAAAGCGGTCTCGTCAATCAGCCCCATGAACTTGCTGGTTATCCGGTTGCGGCCAAGCTCCGACTTCTGCGCTCGATAGAGCAGCTCTGCCAGATAGATGATATGCGGCTGCTGCCAAATCAGATAGCTGCCCACATTCGATGGTGCCTCACCAGCCCACGGGTCGGTCATCTTCATCCACCGCAGCCCGTCGAACTCCTGCCTTATGGCAATCTCACTGGCGTTATGAGCCGCATAGAAATACCAGTTGAGCGAACGTTCCAGAATGTCAGGATGTCCCCAAAGGGCAAACTGTGCCTGGTGCCACCATATCATCTCCAGGTGGAACTTGCCGTACCATGAGTTATAGGTGAGGCCTGTCTCCTGCGGAGGCATGTCGCCACCGTCGTTCACAGCAAGCAAGTACTGGGAGAGCACCACCCTCCGTTCCAGCTCCTTCGCACGAGAGTCTGCCACATGCGAGAAATCAACAATTCCACCCTCTTTCCAGTAGGAATGCCAGAAACTCTCCGCCTCAGACTGAACGAGCCGGAAATCACGGCTGTCGGCAGTACGGTTCGGAATATCTGCCGGCTTATAACGGGGAGAGTCGAACTGCACCTCACGACGTGCCGTCCGGCGCTTCCATCCCTCATACACGTAGTCGCGACGCTCTAATGAACGGACGTTATATACGCCATCGACAAACCAGACTGAGAAATCAAGGTCGTTCTTTCCAGAAAGCACAACGGTATGGGAATCACTCTGGCGGATATCCGCCTTCCCGTTCCAACCAATGCGCACCTGATATGCCGTATCGTCTATACGGACGGTCAGCCAGGCGAAACTGCGGTGACGCTCCATCGTCAGCGTCTGCGGCTTCTGCGGATCCCAGTCGCAGGCATCGTCACTATGACGGCCTGTGGGATAAGGCACGCGGAACACCACCTCCACCTTGCCTTTCGTCTCCACCTTCGAGGCAATCAGGTCGGCAGCGGGGCTGCACACGGTCTGCACATGAAAAGGGCGCCCGTCGTAATTGAACCGGCTGTCGATCAACCCGTTCCACATGTCGAGATGCTGATTGACGGCTGAAACCCTGCTGATATCTGGCAAGTTGAGCCCCACGCAGCCCAGATGCAGCCGGTGGGGATTCTGACGAAGATAATTGGCAGCATCACGCTGACGGCCTTCCTCACGGAACTCTGCCGCATATAGTTCAGAAGAGCGCGCATTTCCAAAATTCTTACTAACCCATGTCTCCTCTGGCTTATAACCATTCACATTCGGGAATGAATGCCACCCCCAGTCGCTCATGGTGCCAAGAGGCATACCATTTGAATAAGCTTTTGGAAACGTCTGAAGCCCAGTGACATCGACAGTAAACGCAAAATGGCCGTTGCCCACAGTGAATGCTGACATCGTATCGACCGACTGCAAATGTGGATTATGACGGCTGACCACCGTCTCACGGTCGATTCTGCCTGTGCCCTGTCCGAAAGCTGCTGTCCCAAACCATGAAAGCAACACAAACCCCCAAAGTATATACCACCTGTTCATTCTATTTAGTTGTTAGTTGTTAGTTAAATTACTTATTACTAATTACTAAGAGAAAAAAACCGCCCAATGATAATAATCTTCTCGTCTCCTCTTTTTCTCGCCTCCTCGCCTTCTTGTCTTCCCGTCTTCATTAAATGACAAATAATTATTTGGAATTATTCGAGATAATCCTGTTCGTAACTCTCTCTACAGAGATCACTGTGCCGTCTTCGCCTACAATCTCCACATTCCACACGTGGGTGGATTTGCCGGCATGGAGCAGCCGAGCCTTTCCATAGACCTTTCCTGACGTGGCAGACATTTGAAGATGTGTACCCGACACCTCGGTACCACACACATAAACGCTCTCGTCAAGTCCGGTCAGATGTACAGATCCGGCTCCTGCCACCGTCTCAGCAAGCGTTAGGGAGGCACCGCCATGCAAAATGCCGAAATATTGACGCACCGCATCGGTGATAGGCATCTCAGCCAGAGCAATGTCGTCGTCGGACGGTAAGAACTTGATACCCATGGCTTCCACCATCGTGCCGTGCATCCGTGCATTCAGCAGGTCACATTCCTCTTTCGTAAGCATATAGTTATTTGCGGATGGGCAGATGAACGAATCATCCAGCCTGTTTTCATTTAATTTTGTTTAAAATAATTACAAAGATACGTATTTTTTACCAATTTCAAGTATTTTTTTAGTAACTTTGCAAAGATTTTCGAAAATCGCATCTTATAATGAAGAATTTGCTGATTGAGACGTATGGCTGCCAGATGAACGTGGCGGACAGTGAAGTTATTGCATCCATCCTGAAAATGGCGGGCTACAACACATGTGAGACGCTCGACGACGCTGACGCCATTCTGCTCAACACCTGCTCGGTAAGGCAAAACGCTGAGAACAAAATTATCAACCGTCTCGAAGCACTCAACAATTACCGTCAGAAGCGGAAAGAGAGTAAACTCATCATCGCAGTCGTGGGCTGCATGGCAGAAAGAGTGAAAGACGAGCTTATTGAACAGCACCACGCCGACATCGTGGCGGGACCCGACTCCTATCTCTCGCTCCCGGAGCTGTTTGCTGCAGCTGAAATCGGAGAGAAAGCCATCAACATCGAGCTTTCCACCTCAGAGACCTACAAGGATGTCATCCCAACGAGAATACATGCCAACCATGTGTCAGGATTTGTAAGCATCATGAGAGGATGCAACAACTTCTGCCATTATTGCATTGTGCCTTACACCCGCGGACGAGAACGAAGCCGTGACATCGACAGCATATTGGCAGAGGTGAGGGACTTGAACGACAAGCATTTCAAGGAAGTGACTCTCCTCGGTCAGAACGTCAACTCATACCAATGGGACGACATCGGCTTCCCCAGTCTTCTCAGACGGGTGGCTGAGGAAGTGCCCGGCATGAGAATCCGCTTCACCACATCCCATCCCAAGGACATGAGCGACGAGACACTGAAGGTGATGAGCGAATACGACAACATCTGCAAACATATCCACCTGCCTGTGCAGAGCGGCAGCAACCGCATCCTGCAGCTGATGAACCGGAAATACACCCGCGAGTGGTATCTCGGAAGGGTGGATGCCATCAGGAAATACCTTCCAGGATGCGGACTGACAACCGACATCTTCGTGGGTTACCACTCAGAGACTGACGAAGACCACGAGGCATCTCTGTCGCTGATGCGCGAATGCGGATACGATGCCGCGTTCATGTTCAAATACTCAGAACGTCCAGGGACATACGCCGCACGGCATCTCCCCGACGACGTGCCGGAAGAAGTGAAACTGGCAAGGCTCAACGAGATGATAGCCCTACAGAACCAGCTCAGCGCCCAAAGCTACCGCAACGACATCGGAAAGACTTTCGAAGTGCTTGTTGAAGGAGTGAGCAAACGGTCGCGCGACCAGTTGTTCGGACGTACCAGCCAGAACAAGGTAGTGGTGTTCGACCGCGGAACCCACCATATCGGCGACTTAGTCAGCGTCAGAATCGACGAAGCCTCGTCAGCCACTCTGAAAGGAACAGAAATAACCGATTCTAAAGTGAAGAGTGAAAGGCGTATTTACTCCGAAAACAGAGTATTCACTAAAACTTCAACTCTAAACTCTCACCCCTAAACGTTAAACTCAAAACTCTCAACACACATGAGTAAAAGAAATAAGAAAGCGTCATACACCGGCTATCTCAGCACACAGTTTATCACTTCACTGCTCAGCACCACATTCGTGCTGATGCTTTTGGGAACCATCGTGCTGTTCGTTATCAGCGCCAAGAAAGCTTCCACCTATCTGAAAGAGAACGTGGTGGTGAACTTGTATCTGAACGAGGGGATTGAAGACAGTCAGCTACACCGTCTTCAAGACGACCTGGATGCGTCAGGATTCGTGAAGGAACAGCTATACAAGTCGAAAGATGAGGCGCAGCGCGAAGCAAAGGAATTGCTCGGCACCGACCCGGGTGAGTTTGTGGGATACAACCCGTTCATGGCTGAAATCGAGCTAAAAATCGCTGAGGATTTCACCAGCAAAGACAGTCTTGAGGCCATTGCCACCCGCCTGAAACTGCGGTCGGAAATCAGCGACGTGGTTTATCATCCCGACCTCGTGGAATCGATGAATAAGGGAATCAACAAGTTCACACTCATCTTGCTTGCCCTTGCAGCCCTGTTCACATTCATCTCTTTCGGACTCATTAACAACACCGTCAAACTCAATATCTTCTCACGACGATTCCTGATTAACACGATGAAGCTCGTGGGAGCATCATGGGGATTTATCCGAAAGCCGTTCCTCAAACAGTCGTTTGTAATGGGAATACTGGCATCATTATTCGCATGCATCGCACTTTTCTTCATTGTCAGATGGTTCTACTCCTTCGATGCTGAAGTGAAATCCATCATCGACAATCAGACACTAGCTATCGTGGCAGGATCAGTGTTCGTGTTCGGACTGCTCATCACCTTTGTCTGCACCTACTTCTCGCTCAACAAATACCTGAAAATGTCGAGCAACGACTTGTATCACATTTAGTTTTCAGCTTATTTCGTAATACCGGAATAACAAAATAACGAAATCGCGAAATAACAGAACAAAAAAAACCTCAACTTCACACAACATAGCAACATGGACAAAAGAGACTTTGCATTCAGCAAAACAAACTACATCATGCTTGCCATCGGATTCGCCATCGTCATCCTGGGATTCATCCTGATGGGCGGAGAGTCAACAACCGAGGAGGCATTCAACCCTGACATTTTCAGCACACGACGTATCGTAGTTGCTCCTATGGTATGTTTGGCGGGATTCATCTTCGTCGTTGTCGCCATTCTTTGGAAATCTAAAAGCCAGAAAGCCGACGACACAGAAGATTCACTCGACAAAGAAATAACAGAAGCAAAATAATCGAAAAAGAAATGGAATGGTTAGAAGCCCTTATTATGGGCATTTTTCAAGGACTTACAGAGTTTCTACCTGTAAGTAGTAGTGGGCACCTGGCTTTGGCTGGCAACTTGCTGGGAGTGGAGGATCCCGACAAAATTCTCACTTTCACCATTGCCGTGCATGTGGCAACAGTATGCAGTACACTGGTAATTTTGTGGAAAGAGGTTTCTTGGATTTTCAAAGGTCTGTTTAAGACTGGAAAAAATATTGTTCCGAGCCCCTACGGCATCAAATCGCTGAACGAAGAGCAGAATTATGTGCTTAACATCATCGTCTCGATGATTCCTATAGGCATCGTAGGTCTTTGTTTCAAAGATCAGATTGAGGAATATTTCAGCAGCCTGGTGGTGGTGGGTGTCTGCCTGCTCGTGACTGCCAGCCTGCTTTCCTTCTCTTACTTTACCAAACCACGGACAAAAGAGCATATCACGATGGGTAGTGCGTTTGTCATCGGAATCGCACAGGCATTTGCCGCACTGCCAGGGCTGTCACGCTCCGGATCTACCATCGGAACCGGACTCTTGCTTGGCAACAAGAAAGAAAAACTGGCACAGTTCTCTTTCCTCATGGTCATCCCTCCGATTCTGGGTGAAGCGCTGCTTGACGTGAAGAAAATCATGGAACAGGGCGTGGAGACTGCCATGAGCGGAATCTCAACCACTGCTTTGTTAGTCGGATTCGTTGCCGCCTTTTTAACAGGTTGTCTGGCTTGCAAATGGATGATTAACATCGTGAAGAAAGGCAAACTCATCTATTTCGCCATTTACTGCGCCATCATTGGACTTGCCACACTCATCTGGCAGTTGTTTTTTTAGTTGATAAAGAAAATTATTTTGTTTTTAAGTTGTTAAGGACATACATAAAGTAAGTCCCTTCAAGCAGTATTTTTTCCATGCTGAATCCTGAGGAAGGCGAAATATTCTGTTTCAACAAGCCATATACGATGACCTCGTTCAGGCTGGTGTCGAAAGTGAGAGGCATTCTATGCCACAAGCTCGGTATCAAGAAGCTGAAAGTGGGTCATGCCGGCACACTTGACCCTCTTGCCACAGGCGTGCTGATAGTCTGCACCGGCAAAGCTACGAAACAAATCGATGAGATTCAAGCAGGGACAAAAGAATATGTTGCCACACTGAAACTGGGTGCTACTACCCCTTCGTTCGACCGTGAGACGGCAGAAGACGCCAACTACACCATCGAACACATCACACGAGAATTAGTGGAACAGACGCTCAGCCGCTTCATTGGTGAAATCGACCAGGTGCCCCCCACTTTCTCTGCCGTGAAGATTGATGGAAAGCCAGCATATAAGAGTGCCAGAAAAGGAGCAGAGGTGGAAATCAAATCAAAAAAACTGATAATCGACGACATCGAACTGCTAAGTTACGACATCGACGGGAAAATTCCGACACCACTTCAGCCCATCCACATCAAACATGCTGATGTAGATCAGCTTATTTCAGAAGGCAACTGTTCCACCCAACCCACCATCACCATCAGAGTGGTTTGCAGCAAAGGCACTTATATCAGAGCCTTAGCCAGGGACATCGGTGAAGCACTCGGTTCTGGTGCCTATCTCACAGCACTCATACGTACAAAAGTGGGAAACTACAGACTACAGAACGCCAGAGACATCACTACTTTCGAACAATGGGTAGAAAACTCTCTGAATTAAAATACACTATTAAGCAACAGTAAAATAATTACTTAGTAAATTTAATGTCAGGCAATCATTCAAGATTTAAACTTTACACTTTAATCTTCTATATTCTTTCAAAAAATAATGAAACTATCCCAATTTACATTTAAACTCCCTGACGAGAAAATCGGCCTGTTCCCACCAGAAAACCGCGACGAGGCCAAAATGATGGTGCTCCACAGAACCACAGGAGAAATAGAACACCGCATTTTCAAAGAAATCATCGATTTTTTCGACGATGGTGACTCTTTTATTTTTAACGACACACAAGTGTTTCCAGCACGTCTTTACGGAAAAAAAGAGAAGACTGGCGCAAAAATCGAAGTATTCCTCCTTCGTGAGCTTAATGAAAAACAGCGTCTATGGGATGTACTCGTCGATCCTGCAAGAAAAATCCGTATCGGAAACAAGCTGTATTTCGGCGACGACAGTTCGATGGTGGCTGAGGTCATCGACAACACCACTTCAAGAGGGCGTACGCTACGCTTCCTCTACGACGGACCGCACGATGAGTTCAAGGCATCACTCTTCGCTCTTGGAGAGGCTCCAATTCCTGATGATGTGAGAAGGCTCCGGCCTGCACAGGCCGAAGATATGGAGTGGTTCCAGACCATCTATGCTAAGAACGAAGGTGCTGTGACCGCTCCAACCACTGGTCTGCATTTCTCAAGAGAGCTGATGAAGCGGATGGAAATCAAGGGAATCAATCAGGCATACATCACGGTTCACTCCGGTCTGGGTAATTTCAGGAATATCGATGTGGAAGACCTCACAAAACATAAGACCGACAGCGAGCAGATGTTTGTGAATGAGCAGGCATGCACCATCGTGAACGAGTCGAAGAAAGCAAACGCCAGAGTATGCGCTGTCGGTGCCTCTGTGCTCCGTGCCAGCGAGACCGCTGCTGGTCCAGCTGGAATCCTGAAAGAATTTGATGGATGGACCAACAAGTTCATCTTCCCACCATACGAATTCTCTGTATGCAACGCCTATGTGGTGAACTTCCAACTTCCGCTCACCACCATGCTGATGATGACCTGTGCTTTCGGTGGCTACGATTATGTGAAAAAAGCCTACACTGAAGCACTCAAAGGGGATTATAAGTTTGGCACATACGGCGATGCGCTGCTAATCGTAGATTGACAGATGGTATTCCTCTCTTTAGGAACAAATATCGGCAACAAGGAACAAAACCTTCTTGAAGCCATCAGTAAAATCAACAAGCAGATTGGGAACGTTGTGTCCCAATCTGCTTTCTTTGCCACTGCCCCCTGGGGATTTGAGAGCCATAACCAGTTTCTGAACGCCTGTCTGGGTGTGAAAACACTATTAAGCCCATCCGACTTGCTTGACCAGTGTCAAGCGATAGAAAAAGGGATGGGAAGGCAGCAAAAAAGCAAGAGAACAACGGATGCAGACGGCAAGGAGACTATCGTTTACCACGACCGAATCATCGACATCGATATTCTCCTTTACGATGACCGAATCGTGCAGACTCGGCGCCTCACCATTCCACATCCTTTAATGCATAAACGGCGGTTTGTGCTTGAACCACTGGCGGAAATTGCCTACGACGTGAAAATACCTGGCACAGAAATGTCTGTAGGAGAAATGCTTAATGAGTTAGCTGCCAGTGAATAGACATCGGCAATGGACATGCCACTGTCGTCGGTCTCTAAAAACATTCGATCCGACTGATAGGCAAGACGCAAACTCTCTGGATTGAATTTTGGTCCGAACGAAAGATAATAGCCTTTCGAAAGCAGAAATGCAGCCTGTTCGGGCTTTCCTCTAAATCCATGAAAAACAACCTGTTTGCTTAACTGAAATCTAGAAAGGCAGGTAACCACCTCGTTGATGGTTTTTACTGCATGAATAATCACCGGAAGCTGATAAGAATCCGCCAATGCCAGTTGATTCATGAAGCAGATCTCCTGAATCTTCATATCACCACCTCTCAGCTTATCCATCCCGATTTCACCTATTGCACACAGCCTGTCATGAAACGAACCAACGGGAGGATTTTTCAATAAACCGACCAACATGGCATATTTCTCTTCCCAATGCTCATCCACGTCCCAGGGGTGTATGCCTAAGGAAAAACGGGGAAACAGGGAGAAATCGTCATCAAAAGTACAATTCACAATCCCGTCGAACTCATTTATTTTACAGTGTGTATGTAAATCAAACAGCATGTTTAGTTGTTAGTTTATAGTTTATAGTAGTATTTGGTGCTTAGTTGTTTAGGGAGTTTTCTGTATCTACCTTTTACTACTTATTCCTCAAGAATATAACTCCCATTTTACGCAGAAAAAATAACTTCCTTTAAAATTTAAAAAAGCCCCGCTTGTTGGAGCGGAGCTTTCTGGTTTTTAAAAAACCTTTTCATTCATTACATGAGAGAATTGAAACTTCACAGCTTCTTGGTGTTTTTAGTAACATTATTATATCAAAAAAATATTCATTCTTTTTTGATGTCAGCATCAATAGCCTTGTTTTCGCCAGTAATGCTGTCAGCTTTGGCAGTCATCGAACGCTGAACTGTCTCAATTGCCTGCTTCACCTCGTCAGCCTTCACATAATTAACCGGAGTCAAATCGGTGGATCTCAAGTCTTCCGGCTGCATCAATCCACGCATGGCAGCCCCGCCAACAGTAAGTGTCAACGCAACAACCGCTGCGGCTTTCAAGAACGGCATCAGGCGAGCCTTAAATGGGATACGGATTGCTTTCATCCGCTCAGCACCCCGACCCTCTTCGGCTGCAATCAGCTCGTCGAAACGACTGTCGAAATCATCAGAGACGTGCATGTCCTTCGAGTCCTTAGCGTATGCGAAAAACTCGGCATACTCACGTAAATGCTCTGGCACATCATCCTGACAGAAAAACGATTTGAGAATCTGCTCTTCGTCAAGATTGGTCTCACCTTGCCAGTAGCGCTCCAATAATTGTTCTATATATGTATAGTTCATAAATTGTGAATCACTTTTAATTGTTTACTGACTTACGCTTTTTAAACGTTCCTTCAGTTTTTGCCGTGCACGGAAAATATTCACTTTCACGTCCGACTCCGATATGTTCATCACTGTAGCAATGTCCTTGTAGGACTGACCTTCGATATCACGTAGCTGAATGGCTGTGCGTTGCTTTTCCGGCAACTCGTCTATCAGAGACTGAAGAAAACCAAAACGTTCCTCGTTTTCCAGCATTCGGTCGGGACTGCTTGTCTGATCCAGCTGATCGTGAATTTCCTCATCGAATGACTCTGTCTGATGCTCTTTCTTTGCTTTTTGGTCGAGCGACAAATTACGGCAGATGGTCAGCGCATACGACTTGATATTCTCAATCTGTTGTTGCTGTGACTCTTTCCACAACCTTATCAACGTCTCCTGCACAATATCCTCTGCATCCTCACGGTTGAGGGTGATTCGGACCGCCAGACGGAACAGCACATCTTTCAGCGGAAGTATGTCGTTTTTAAAACTCACTTCTTTCATTAAGACGGATAAGGGGGATTAAAAGTTACAGAAAAACAACAATTTTTTTCGTTATTTTTTTTAAATTATTTATTAAACTATTGAAAATCTGTTAATTATTAATATTTTTTTTAATTATCACTCAACGACCGGCTCACCAGCAGATACAGCTTGTCATTAGGCCGCACACGCTCATTCGTCTTGATGGCGATGAGCATACCACGCTCGCCAACTTCCAACTCGCCGTTATCGCCATGAATGGAGTCGGCTGCCTGAATAAGTGCACCGGTGGTGGGACCTGTCACAAGAATCTTTGCTCCCCGACGGACCGGCTCGTTCTCCACAAGGAACTCACCTACACCTAATTTAGTGAAATATTTTGTGCAACGGCCCGCATACACCTTCATTTCTGTAGCCTTTGAACCATAGACCGTACACCATTCACCTAAGCGTTGGCCTTGATAATACCCGTCCCAGAAACCACGGTTGAACACAGTCGATAATTCAGCATCCCAACGTACCAGACGGTCGGGGTCGCTATGAAACGAACCATCAAGTACGGCATTGACAGCTTCGTTATATGCTTTCACAACAATATGCACATACTCCGGTCCGCGAGCACGGCCCTCGATTTTCAGCACCCGCACACCTGCATTCAGCATAATATCAAGAAAACCAATAGTTTTCAGGTCTTTAGGCGACATGATGTATTTGTTGTCTATATTCAGTTTCGTGCCTGTCTCAAGGTCGGTCACCTCATAGCCACGACGGCAAATCTGCACACACTCTCCGCGGTTGGCCGATCTTCCGGCATTATTGAGACTCAAATAACACTTGCCGCTCACTGCCATGCAGAGGGCACCGTGACAGAACATCTCAATACGCACCAGACGGCCCGAAGGGCCAGTGATATGCTCACGGACAATCTGGTCATGAATATCCTTCACCTGCCACATGTTCAGCTCACGGGCTAGCACCACCACGTCGGCAAACTGCGCATAGAATTTCAGCGCTTCTATGTTGGATATGTTCAGCTGCGTGCTCAGATGGATTTCCTGGCCCACTTTTCGGCAATAAGTCATCACAGCCACATCACTTGCTATCACCGCAGAGATGCCTGCACTCTTTGCGGCATCTATAATCTCACGCATCGTGTCGAGATCCTCTCCGTAGATAATCGTGTTGACAGTAAGATAGCTCTTCACCCCATGTTCACTGCAAACTCGGGCGATTTCACGCAGATCAGCGATTGCAAACGGTGATGCCGAATGAGAACGCATATTCAGTTTGCCGATTCCAAAATAAACGGAGTCAGCTCCGGCATTGAGCGCTGCATACAGGCTTTCCATCGACCCCACCGGTGCCATGATTTCTATGTCTTTTCTTTCCATGCGAATAGTTAAATAATCTTTCCAACATTCAATAATCTTACATCGTAAATCTGTAAATCTGTAAATACACTTGTGATTTATTTGCAAAGATAGCATTTTTTATTTAATTTTGCATAAAATAACGGACAACAATGGATTTTGAGTATGATATCGTCGTTATCGGAGCTGGTCATGCTGGATGTGAGGCAGCCGCAGCATCAGCCAACATGGGCGCAAAAACCTGCCTGATGACAATGGATATGAACAAAATCGCTCAGATGAGCTGCAACCCAGCTGTGGGTGGTATTGCGAAGGGACAAATCGTCAGGGAGATTGATGCGCTGGGCGGTCAGATGGGACTGGTCACCGACCGATGCTCCATCCAGTTCAGGATGCTCAATCAATCGAAAGGTCCGGCGATGTGGAGTCCACGGGCACAGTGCGACAGAGAAAAATTTATCTGGACTTGGAGAGAAGTGCTCGACAACACGCCCAATCTCAGTATATGGCAGGACCAGGCGGTGGAGCTGATTGTGGAAGACGGCATGGCAAAGGGGGTTCGCACGCTCTTAGGAGCTGAATTCAGGGCACAGGCGGTCATCATCACGGCAGGAACATTTCTTAACGGACTGATGCACATCGGAAAGGTTCAGTTTCCTGGCGGACGAATCGCTGAGCCGGCAGCCACTGGCCTGACGGAATCCATCACGAAGCACGGCATCAGATGCGGTAGAATGAAAACCGGCACCCCCGTGAGAATCGACAAAAGGAGCGTAGATTTCTCTAAAGCTGAGCGACAGGACGGCGACACCCATTACAACTGCTTCTCATTCATGAGTGAGAAAAAGAAACTTCAACAGCTTCCCTGCTGGATTATCTACACCAACGAAGAGGTCCATGAGGTGCTGAGGACTGGATTCGCAGACTCTCCCCTCTTCAACGGACAGATACAGAGTATCGGACCACGCTACTGCCCCAGCATAGAAACCAAGCTCCACGTTTTCCCGGAAAGAGGTCAGCACATGCTGTTTCTCGAGCCAGAGGGAGAGACCACCAATGAAATGTATCTCAACGGGTACAGCTCATCGTTGCCGATGGACGTACAGATTGAGGCACTACGGCATATTCCGGCATTCAAAAATATTGAGGTTTATAGGCCTGGATATGCGATTGAATACGATTATTTCGACCCGACACAGCTGCGTCATTCGCTGGAATCAAAAATCATCAGCAAGCTATTCTTCGCAGGTCAGGTAAACGGAACCACTGGCTACGAGGAAGCAGCAGGACAGGGCATTATGGCTGGTATCAACGCGGTTAGAGCAATCAGAGGTGACGAATCGGTGGTTCTCCAACGCGACCAGGCCTATATCGGTGTGCTAATCGACGATCTCGTGACTAAGGGCGTAGATGAGCCATACCGGATGTTCACATCAAGAGCTGAATATCGTATCTTGCTACGGCAGGACGATGCCGACATGAGACTTACAGAAATAGGCTACCGCATCGGGCTCGCCACGCAGGAACGTTATGACCGGATGATGGACAAGAGCCAACGGATCGGCAAAATCATCCAATTCGCCGAGAATTTCTCTTTAAAGCCTGCAATTATCAACCCGTCGTTGCCGAAAATCGGCACCACCCCTCTTTCCCACGGCTGCAAGCTAAGCGAGCTGCTCGGAAGACCACAGGTGACTATTTCAAACATCATGCCGTTCATCGAGCCATTCCAGAAAGCTGTGGATAAAATATGTGAAGGCTGTTCACCTACCCGACGCGACGAAATTATCGAGGCGACAGAGGTGAGAATCAAATACAAAGGGTATATAGAACGAGAGCGGCAGATGGCAGAGAAGATGGTCAGACTTGAGAACATCAAAATCAAAGGCAAGTTCGATTACATGAACATGAAACAAATAACCATTGAGGCCAGGCAGAAACTCACGGCTATCGACCCCGAAACCCTCGCACAGGCAAGCCGCATACCAGGTGTCAGTCCTAGCGATATCAACGTGCTACTTGTGCTCATGGGCAGATAATTCTTTTTGCGATTTCAAGATCTAAACTTATCTTTTTGGCTCTTTTCCAGCTGTTCATCGGTCATGATGCCCGCATCACTCCCTCTGACCAACTGAAAAATAGTTCAAAAATCTAAGATAAATTTTCTTAACTTATTTTTTCACTATTACTAAATTTTAAACATTACAATATGAACAACGAATATCTGATGAAAAATCTTCGTTCAATCGAAGATTTCCCCGTTCAGGGAGTGAATTTCCGTGATGTCACCACCTTGTTTAAAAATGCGAAATGCATAGAGATCATGGACGATGAGCTCTATGAGCTTTATAAGGACAAGGGAATCACAAAAGTGGTTGGAATAGAGTCAAGAGGCTTTATCATGGGAGCTATCCTTGCACGCAGACTCGGAGCCGGTCTGGTGATGTGCCGCAAGCCCGGCAAACTGCCGGCAGAGACCGTGAGCCAGGACTTCACGAAAGAATACGGCACCGACACCATTGAAATCCACAAGGACGCCATCACCGAAGATGACGTGGTTCTTATCCACGATGACCTGCTTGCAACAGGCGGAACCATCAAAGCCGCATGGGAGCTCGTGAAGAAATTCCATCCCAAGAAATGCTATATGAACTTCATCATCGAAATCCGTGATGAAGGTCTGTACGGAAGAGAGAATATCGGTGACGGAATCGAGGTCACATCACTCATCACTGTTTAAGAAAACACAGGCTTTCCCCTTTTTCAGGCATTACGCCAAGCTGACTCATCGAACGAACCTGTTTCGCGAGCAGCTGAGGGGATGTCTTCTGCTGAAATAGCGGAAGAAGCTGGTTTGTCGCTCTCGTCGGGCTCATCTTCCAGGATGAGTCCGATAAGTTTTTCTATGTCGCGTTTGAGCAGCTGGTAAATGTCGGAGTCTTTGAAATCGGTGTTGCGTCGGAGCATCTGGTCTATGGGGCACTGGCTGTGGTTATAGCTTGCCAGCTCATTGTCCATCTGCTGCTTACGACCATTGGCAAGGTTTTTAATCTCACGCTCACGCTCACGGCGAAGAAGGGTGCAGACAGGATCCATCGCTGCCATTACCACATTCTCCAGGATGTGGTGACCCTGGACAAACAGATAAACATTGTCGCGGGTGACACCAAGGGTCTCAAGCTCCTGCTTCAAAGGACCCAGCTTACCCTTTGCCTTCGGATAGTTGCGCTGCATATAAGCCACCTTACGGTTCACGCGGTGGCGGAGATCCTCCATGGCATCACCAGGCTTCATGATGTTCATCTTTTCCACCGACACGAAGTTGAGAAACGAATTAAGCGGCATGTCCTTATACATGTTGTTACGGTAGAGCCACACCGACCAGACGAACAGCTCATAGACGATATTACTGTAAAGGCGCATATACTCCTCAAAATCGAAAATGCGGCGGTCATTGAGCGTGGACATCACGCACACTTCATGAAGCGAAGGGGCATAACACTGATAATTCTCAATGGAATAAGTGTAAGTCTGGAGAACAAAAGGATTGGTAAGCATCTCGCGCGATGTGGGCGACGTTCCCTGAAGCAGATAGTCATAATCGGAATCGACACAGGCAATCATATATTTACCCAGATTCTCCCCTAGCCTGTTCATCATCGCCTGTTTCTTTCCACGCGACAAATTGGTGCGCGAAGGCAACATAATCTGAAACTCTATCCCGTCGCGACGGAAATCATCGAGAATTGAGCGCCAGAAAAAGATGTCGGTGTAGCTCTCCACATAGCACACCACCTTCTTGCGGTTGCTCTCAGCACTCAGATGCAGCTTATTTGCCGCCTCCATGTACTTCGTGTTCAAATTGCCAGTCAGACGCTTACTCATGTATTAGTTGTCAGTTTTTAGTTATAAGTAATGTCATCCACCTCCGTCACCTTGTCGGTCCATCCGTCCATGATGAGGGCGGGCGAATGGGTGGAGAGTATCACCTGTGCACGCGGGTTAAGTTTGCGGATAAGAGCGATGAGACACTGCTGCCACTCGATATGGAGGCTCACCTCCGGCTCATCCATTATCAGGGCGTAGGGCTCGCCGTCCTCTATCAGCACGGTAAGCAGAATCACGAGCATCTGCTTCTCGCCCGAGGACAGCTGATAGGGGGTGAGTGTCTCGCCGTTCTGAATGAACTGGATCTCATTGCTACGCCGGTCGATTTTCTTCCGTGTATCATCGAAAAGCTTGTCGATGAGGTCCTGGAAGAGCTGTTTCGGTTTCGACACCTCGGCGGCTCTTGACGCATCATCGGGGTTGCCCGACGTGAGCAGCTCAATGATTTTGTTGCCGATATTCACCTGATAGTCGAGAAACCGTTTCTGCAGCTTGTAAATCTGCCAGTCGAGCTCAGTCTTCACCCTCGAGTCCGCCAGCTTCTCTAGCAAATCAGAGTGAAGCAACGGCCGGTCGAAACTCCGTATCACATCGTATTTGATAGACTCGGCATCCTCAGGAAAGAGGCTGATATTGATGCCATGGAGCACCTCGCCCGGTCGCATCTCGCCATTGCCAATATTGTCGAGTCCACGGACAGAGTGGTTGATGATGGTGCTCTTACCCACCCCGTTAATGCCGCTGAGGATATTCACATCGGGCTGAAGCTCCCACACGATGTGCCTGCCGCCTCGCCACAACGACTTAATCTCTATTCTGCTGATATATTCTGCCTGCTTACCCATAGCCTAATTGTTTTTGATTTAAGTTTTACAAAATTAGCGTTTTTTTCTCATACTGCAAGAAAAAAACACATTTATTTGATTATACAGGTGATTTTATTGATAGACTACGTCGAATCTGCTGCCGCTTTCAAGCAAACGCCCATCGTGCTGCTACAAAGATTTGTGGATTTTACCCCAATTCAGCAAAAAAATTTGTGGATTATACGCATTTAATACTATATTTGTTTAAGAATCAAATGTTTAAATATAAAAACTCACCATAAGAATTTGCGCAATCTCATAAGGTAATGAGATTGCGCAAATTAATTATTCTAAAAATCTAAATTTTATAATTCTTGAAGATAAAAATTCAATTAATTCCTGTAATTTCTGTAAAAAATGAAAGTTATTATAAACCTATAACTATCAACTATTTGGAGTTTTGGATTTTGAATTTCAATATTATTCCACGGTCTTTGTGCCGCCAGTGATGGTCTCTTCCCCTCCGGCATAGAAGCCGTTGTCGATGGCATCAGGGTCGTTGACTTTCACATGGACCGTTCCGCCGCTCTGTATGTAGTTGCCGATGATGTCGATACCGTATGAGGCGGGATTGCTGACCGTCACATCCACAGTGCCGTCCGACTGGTGATAGTCGCCGTCGATGGCTATAGCATAGCAGTCATCGCCAGCATCGGAGACTCCGCTCACGTCAAGCTTCACGTCGGTGCCCTGGAAATAGATGTCGCCGCCTTTCAGCACCGTTCCTGTGGTTCTGGTCACTTTGTTGGTGTGGATGCCCATGGAGGCAGGTCCGCTGACTGTGCCTTCGATGACGCCGCCGCTGAAATAGGAATGGTAACCGGCTTTGATGCCACGTGCGAGCGTGCCCGACACTTCCATCCGAATCGTGTCGCCTGTCATGCGGATGATAGAATCGCATTTCAGTCCGCAGCCGTCATTCTGGGTCACCTTCATGTCGATGAGTCCGCCGTTGAGATACATGCTTCCGTAGTCGTCGGAGTCGATGCAGTCGGAGCCACAATTGGCGATGTTCACCGTACCGCCGTTCATGATGAAACGGCAGTTCTCCCAGTCTGCCACCGCACGGCTGCCCTCACCGCAGTGGATGCCGTCGGTCACCGCTCCGAGGATGTTGATTGTGCCGGTGGACGACTTCAACTGAAGGTATTCCTTCACGCCAAGCGCATGCTTCGTGTTACCCTTCACGTTCAGCGTGCCTTTACCTTTTATCTCAAGATGCCCCTTGCAGTAGAGAGCTGCTTTCTGCGTGCCGTTGCTCCTGTCGGTGAACGAATTCACCGTTCCTTTCATCAGCTTCATCTCAGTACGCTTGCCGCACTCGATATGCAAAGCCGCACCCTTACTGCTCGTCAGGTCCACGCTGTCGAGGTGCATGGTCAGCTTATAGTTTCCATTCAGAATGAGCGACCCGTCGCTGGATTTACCTTTCAGCACATACAGCAGCTCATCTTTCACATTTGTGGAGGTAATCGTCACATGACCGCCTTTGATGGAATAGGACACGCCCGTGATGGAAGGGTCAACCGTGACGGTCGCACCCTCTTCCGTCCACTCAATTTTCACACACGGGAATACCGGCGGTGCGAACACGATGGAGTCGATGTCTGCCACCTCGTAGGTGTCGTTGTGAATCGTCACCTCCGACCGGTCATCATTGAAAATGAACTCCTTGAACACCGAGTCATTGCCAAGAATATTATAGCCCTCAGAGTCGTACTTCGTGCATACATAGAATTTTCCCTGAGCTTGTGCCGACAAGAAAGTTGAGCACAGCATGATGGTGATGATGAGATGTCTCATAACTGCCTATTCTGATTCCTGCGAGTCGCCGGAAGCCATAATATTAATAACTAAAACAACATCACTGATATCGACATTGTCGTCTTCATTCACATTGGCATGAGGATAGGTGGCAGCGCCTGCCATCACGTTTATTACAGCCACGACATCACTGATATTGACAACACCATCCTCATTGACATCGCCTTTCAGCCAAGGCTTCGGCTGCTCCTCAACGATATAGTCGAAATACATCTTATTGATGTCTGCCATCGATGTGGAAGTTGACGCTCCGTCAGTGGTCTGAACCACCACGTTCCCGTTGCTGAATGTGATTTTCTGGAGCGTGGTCACGTTGGTCGTCGTCGTGTCGGATTTTGTCACTATATACAATCCGAACTCGTCGTCCGCCATCGCAGTGACTGCGAATAAGGCTGCTATCACAGCCATACATACTCGTTTCATTATCTTATAGCGTTTTTGTGCTTCTATTAATATATTTATGGACTTTTTACGGTTTTTTATTTAGACACCCCACGGGGAGTCTCTACAACTCCTGCGGCTATTTCATGCGAGGGTGGAAATTTTGGAGACGTTCCTGCACCAGAAACCGCCGGTCACAAAGAACTAAAAACTATATTTATATCCAAAGCCAATCAGATGTCCGTTGGGCTCATCCTCATCGTCGTCGTGCGAGAAGCGGTAGAAGAAGTCTAATTTATGCTGTTTGGTGAGCTTATATTCTGTGCCCACGCTGTATTTCCATTTATTCGCCGTATAGTTTAGCCCGCATCCGTAATCCACACTCACGTAAGGATTGAGCGGCAGACCCTTCACGTTGTACTCAATGGTCAGCTTAGAGCGGAGCACCCACTTGTCCTTTGCCTTTCGGGGCGATTTATAGTCGGGGTCGGTGTAGGGCACATCGTGGTCGGCCTGCTCCTTCTCCAGGATTTTGTTTCCGCGGTTGTTGGGCTCATACAAGTTGGCATCGTAGTAATAGGTCTTGACCTGCTCACCGTCCTCATCAGTCACCTCAGCCCAGCGGTAGCCGTAGTCTTCCAGGTTGCCTTTGATGGTACCGAACTCACGCCATTTGTGATAGACGTTGTTCGTGCGCATACGTTTCAGCGAGTCGGTGGAGCAATAGCGGTTATATTGAAATGTCTCCTTCAGCGAAAACGACCAGCGTTTCGATGGAGCATAGGTGGCAGAGATACCCAAAGAAGTCCTGAAACGGTTGCGCCAGTAAGCGTCGGTGGTCTTAAAGCCCTCACGCTCGGTATAGCCGTTCATGCGGCCCTCGCTGTCGTAGTGCTCCGACAGCTTTGAGAAAGCGGCTGTTTCGCTCATGTTTTGCTTCCAAATGTACTCGAAGCCAAGACTCGTTTTGACATTAAACTTCTTATTGTATGTCTGATACAGTTTATATTGCAGGCCAGCTCCCGCCACCCACCGTTCCACCTTGCGGGTGTTGTCCTGCGTGCGGAGCTCCCCCTCAATGTTGAGCGACAGCCGTTGAGCCAGTTTTTTCTCCACGTTGAGGTTGAACGATAGTCCGAAGTCGTTCGACCTGGCATCAACAGCACTCCAGTCGCGCAGACGGATTTCCTCCTGTGCATACACACGGACAGAAGTCAACATCAACAACCCGACATATATGATAAAATATTTCTTCATTTGAAAATGTTATGAATGTGTAATCATCCGAATTCCTTCGGCATTTTATTCAGTGCCTCCTCGTCGCCTTCCTCGTCGTGGTAGAATATCTTGATGAGTGCCATGTCTTTCAGGAAGTCGATAGAACCAATGCTCACCGACGTGATGTCAAGCCCCGTGCGGGCCTTCAGGTCAGCAATCAGTTCCTGACGCTTTTCCGGCAGTATCAGGTCGATTTTGTCGTACTTGATGAATTTCGACGACAGACCTTTGGCTAAGCTCTTGCCTTCCACCACCCATACGATAATCACAAACAGGATGTCGGTAAGAATCAGCTCACTCATCGAGACCATCTCACGGGTGAGATAGTCCGACTTCTTGACGGATATGTCCCATGCCATGCCATTGATGGCAGCAAGGGCGATAATCACAAAGAGATAGGTCATCTCGCGTATCGGCACTGATTCGGTTCTATAGCGCATGATGCAGAAAATGGCGAACAAACCCATTCCGATGCCGGTCTCCATCGACTCGCCGCTCAGCAAGTGTATCAGCATGAATATAGCAAAGCCCACCAAGATATATGTGAAGAAGAAGTCGCGCCTGCGGCTTTTGGGGAAATAGAACGCGCGGGCGATAATCAACACGAAGATGGTGTTGATAAGGAACCTGAAAATCAAGTCGAGAATCTTATTGCGGTTCTTATAGCTGGCATACTCTGCCGCATTGAGCTCTTTTCCGTCGTCGCCGAGGAAATAAAGCGAGCCGTCGGTCTTGTATTTAGCATATTTCGAGTCATCCTCAGCGGATGTTGTGGTTCCCATATCCAAGTCCTCGGTGCCGTCCTGGGTGTTGGCATCAACGGCATATTTGGCATCGGGATCATCGGCATCGGGTGAGACTGCACTGTCGGTTTCAGCAACAACCTCGATGTCGTCGTCATCATCGTCAATATCATCAGGATAAGCCACGTCGGCGTTTGCCGTCAGACAGAACGCCATCAACAAAAAAAGAAAAGATAATTTCAGTTGTTTCATTTATCGTTATGTATTTGTTAGTTTCAGTATAAAGTATATAGTTTTGGAAGTCAGGATTTATTCCCTATTAACTCCTTATTCCGCAGGGATATAACCCCCTTTAGAAGATTTATCTGCCAATTTCTTATGTGTTGTCCTCAATGCTCTCTGCCGTGTCGCGAATCTGGTATGTATCGTCGAGATTGATTTTCCGCAGCATCCGCAGCTTCTGCTTGAAATTATTCTGTTTCAGCTGAGGGTTAGTTGTGACCATGCCTATGCAGCATTTCGAGAAGCCGGTCTGATGGATATGCAGGTCGCGCAGGATGTTGGTGATGGGAGAGTAGATGTTGCCGTCGCGTTTCAGCTCGATAATCACGATATTTTCGGTATCGTAGTCCTTGAGTGTCTCGAAATTATGGAACCGCACGTTGAAATCGATGGTCAGGCGCTCGGTCTTGCCGTAGTTCACCAAAGTTACCCGGTCGAAATGGTTCTGAACAATCGGGTGCATGTCCTCAAAACGGAGACCAGTGCGCTTCATCACCAATTCGGACACACCCTCTGTCTGCCCTGCTGTCTCCAGGCTCTTCACCTGTATGCGCTTCTTCTTCGTGCGCAGATGGTTATTCTTCTTTTTCACCTCAAGAAAAGTGAGATCACCGCTGCTCAGATAGGTGCGTACCCTCACTTTCGTGCGGTTCGCATGACGGTTGTGATGCTGCATATACTG
>JAEEGF010633976.1_pt1 | contig 27834 bp, 30 predicted proteins | sample 9134171 | NCBI WGS metagenome assembly JAEEGF01 (sample SAMN16246542, study PRJNA631951) | gut metagenome | biome: gut microbiome; feature: rumen; material: AP-attached | host: Bos | place: Iran: Karaj | collected 2018-10 | reverse complement strand
GGTTGATAAAGACTTGATGTGCGGCCTTGCCTACAAACATGCGGTTGATGAGGTGATATTTGTCCACGTGGTGCATAGGATTGCCGATGTACACCTGTTCAACCACCCATCCGGCACTGTACAGCAAGTTGGTGATGAGGATATAGAAGTCCTCGTTCTGGTTGGCACCATAGCCCTGCCCCTTGAACGTCGAGTCGAATACGAAGTACACCTGACGGTTCTTGTGGTGCTTGTAGTAGGCATTGAAGAGCGCCACGACGGCATCGATGGTGTCGTACTTCACATAGAAAGACTTCAGCACATAGAGCTTGCCGTCGACGCCCACCTGGCCGACTACGAGCCAGTTGATGTTCGTGTTCGCGTCGAAGGCTATCACCAACGGGGCATTCGGGTCACAGTCGGCATCCAGCAGGCAGCTGTCCTCCAGACTACCTACCATCTCCAGTGCCAGCTTCGACGTGTTGGGAGCCGTGTACCAGTTGACGCTCTCGCGCATGGAGCCATAAAAGCCATCGCGGGCGATGCCGATGTGCTTGCACATAATCGAGGTGGCAAACGTCAATGCCGGCAGGTCGCGCTTCATGCGCCTGACGAAGTCCTCACCCAGGACTGCCAAATTGAAGATGGAGGGATAGCGGCAATACAGAAGACAGTTCTTCCGAAGCGTAAACAGGTCGCGCTCCAGTTTCTGAATCTCTGCCTGGTAGTATTTGGCCCGCTCCGGGTGCAGCTTCATGCGCTGCTGTGTCTGCCACTTCAGATACACCAGTCCCTCGATGACCTTCACAATTTCCTTGTCCTGCTTCTGTTCGTAGTTCATGAACCAGGAGCCTTTCTTTGTCGTGGCCGTGTCGCAGGTGATGGTCAGCCCATGGTGAAGGTGACATTTAGAGAAGTGCATCTCGTTGCCACGGTTGGTCTGCATCGTCTCGTTCTTCAGTTTCTCATAGTCCACGAACTTGGCTTCATCTATGAGGATGTGGTCAAGCGAGAGGCCATTGCTGGCACCCTCGCGATCCTGGCTGATGATCTGACAGACGCTGCCGTTGTAGAAGCCGATGCAGTTTTCCCAGTTCTGAGGAGTAAAGATGGGGTCTTTCCATTTCAAAGCTTTCCACGGCTTCTTTCCCACGGTATAGTGAACGTCACGCTTATATCCCCATCGCTCCCAGTGCACCAGGAGCGATGGCAGCGTGGTAGTGAGACACTTCTTATAAGAGGGACTGACGAAGCCGGTACAGCTGCCAGCCATCCACTGGAATATATGTATCAGCCGGACGGCATCAATGAGGCCCTTGCCAGTACCACGCCCCATCTCGCACACAAGGTCGCGTGGCGACATGTACAGCGGGTACAACTGTGCATCATTGAAGTATTGCTTCTGCTTCTCAGCCATGACTATTCCTCCTTATCATCGGTCGGCACCTCAGTATATTCAGCATATTCGTCATCCTTTGAGAACTGCTTAATGAGTTTGTCACGACGGGCTCGCAGGTTCTTGGGTGCCTTGATGCCCAAAACACTTGGGTCATCAGTAGGCTCCAGCTGCAGCGGCACGATTTTATCGAAGGCCATGTCGGGTGTGTCGGGCTTATCTGTCTGGTTATTCAGGATGTAGTTTTTTTGCATCGAGGCAACAGCTCGCCAGTCACCGTCACGACGAGCGGCCACACGGTCTTCCTCTATCATCTGGTTCACGCGCCAGCGGGCAAACTCCTTGGTGGTTGCCTCCAGATTACCGATGAGAATCTTCAAGATATGGATATCGTCATACGCCTGGCTCTTCCCCACCTTGAAAATCTGCATACAGCGAGTGACCAGTTCCTTGGGTGAAGTGCTGGGGTATGAGCGCCAATAGCTGCTGAGCTCGCGCAGCCGCTCAATGCGCTGGATGGTATCTTCCGGCACCAGCTGCTGGCGCAGTTCGTCTGAACTGACAGGAAGATACTCGCTGTATTCGTCTATGTTTACGGGAACACTCATATCTCAATGTCACGAATCATTCTTTTCAGGTAGCCCTGGCAGGCTTCGTCAGCGGCGGGACTTCCGGCATCCACCAGTTCCAGATTCTGCTTTCGCAGACGAATGGCGGTCTCGGCATAGCCTTTCATGAACGCACGGCGGGCAGGATTGCCCGGCGTGTTCACATCGTCGCGCAGCTCCTTCTCGTCAATATCCAATAATGCTGAAATCTCCGGAAGGGGAGTCAAATGACTGGAGAGGTCTTGTATTCTGGTCAGTAAGTCGCTGGAATAGTCCATTCAGTTGTATTGAATTGTTGTCAACGAGTTCACGGAAGCCGAAGTATTGCTGATAAAAGACCTCCTGTGAGGTGGTGACCAGCGTACACTCAGCCCGGTCGCCATACGTCTGGTTCTGACTGCTGATGACTGTCACTGTCCATCGGTCATTTTGCACCAGTACCACCTTTGAGTGGTTCTGACCCAAGTATACGGCATCGAAGTTCTGCTGCATCTCCTTATAGAGCTTGTAGGTTTTCTTCGAGGCCTTCAGGTCGGCCAGCAGCACGGATTTCAGAACCAGGTCTTTTTTCTTCAGGTTGAAGAATCCCCTGAGGAAGGCATCACTCGTAGAGAAGGTGCTGACATAGACATCAGCAGGCCCGGTCTGCTGGAGAATCCACCCCAGCAGGCCGAGCGTGTGAAGGCCACGGCCCAGGTGCGACTGCAGCTGATGCGTGGCCAAGGGACGCAGGAACTCACTCGGACTTTTGCCCTTGCTCATAGTCCTCAGGTGTTAGTTTGATACTGCAGGCATGCAGCTGCTCGATGCGCTCAGGCGTGAACGTGCGGCCATTCTTCAGAAGGATGTCGACGCGCTGCTGGATACGGGCAATACGGGCACTGATCTTTTTAGCTTCCTCATCGGAATATCCGTTCTGCTTCGCAGCAACGATATCCTCCTTGAGCTGAGGAAGGTTCTTTGAGATATAGCTGTCTGCATTGGCCAGCTCTTTCTCCTGCTCTGGAGTAAGGGAAGGTGCTGCCGCACCATCGGCCTTGCTGTCAGCGGTCAGCCGGTACTCATCGTATCGGGCCATGTCTTCCTTGTATTTATACCATGTCTCTTTGAGCACCTTCAGGTACTCATAGCGGTCGCATGGCTCCGTCAAACCCTTGCAGGTCTCGAAGGCCTCCTTGATTTTCTTCCAACGCTCAGCATTCTTCGGCCAAAGAGCCTTGATATTGTCGGGCAGACGGTCGTGATCAGGACGGATTCCCTTGCGGACATAAGAAGGCTGTGAGTCCGGGCCAGAGCCAACAGTTGGAACTACCATGGGGAGTGTTCCACCCGTATCAATCGTACCAGCTGCAGCAGCTATCTGGTCGGTGATCTCACGATCCATCTTCACCACGTCCTTGATGGTGTGCCCGTCCTGACGCAGTTGCAGGAACCGGCGCAACTTATACTCCAGGAAGGAAAGCTCACGCTGCGGACGGCGTGTGATACGCTGGTACATAGCACGGTCGTTGTTCAGCTGGAGTAGCAGCATGGCTCCCTCCTGAATCTTCTCATCGCTCTTATGGTCGCCTTGCAACCATCGGGCAATCTTCTCTGTAAATTTCGGATCTATCATAGTCGTATTCATTAAATATGGGGCGGCTCACGACAATACGTGAGACCGCCCCACGGTCACTATTGAGCCATATGGATATGAGTTCCTCAGGTTGTTGCCAACTCATCGGTGGCACCGTTGATGTCGCCGTAAGCGGTCTCGATGACGCCCTCATAGAAAGGAGCAGCGTACTCGTCCGTGACACTCACCTCGATAGTGGTGGTGTTGGCATCGGTGGCAGTCTTACCGAAGGCCTGCTTCAGTGAGAGCTCTGCCTGATAGGCAGGAGAGCCGAACAGGCGGCACTTACCATCGGCCATCGGAACGAGGAACACCACGTCATCGTTGTTCAGGTTGGAAATCAGGCCAGTGACCTTCTTTCCGGTACCAGGAAGAACAAGCGTGATCTTGTTGAGTATGGTCTTCGAGCCATACGAGCCCTGGTTCTCACATTCGGGCTCGCTCTCATTGGGAACGAGGTCGATGCGGTGCCACTTCTTATCAGCAACCAGTGCAAACGGAGAGGTGCTGGGAATCACGGCCACAGCATCAAGGCTTGCAGGCGATGCAGCAGGACGAGGGAACGTCACGATGTCGCGACGCGGGATATAGTAGGCATGGTTGCGCGTGCCGGGCAGCGACTTGTCGCCCATGCAGAACTCGATGTCGTCATAGAGGGCGGCATCGTTGGCGCAGCGTACTTTCGGTGTTACGGGATCAGCCATAATGTATTTTACGATTTACTGATTTACAATTTTGATTCATATATATGGGCGGCGGCCCGAGGCATTTTATCCAATACCGCCGCCCAGATTGAGAGATTAGCCGCCTCCCTGCTGTGCAGCAGCTGCAACAGTCAGCGCATAGCTGCCAGAGGCAGCGTTGTGGGTATCGTCACCTGCGAACGAGGCCGTGATGAGCGTGGTACCTGCGCCAACCAGCGTCACGGCACCTGTCGATGCGTTGACGGTGGCAACAGTCTGATCTGACGATGCGTAGGTCACGGTCTTACCAGCGGGATTGGTGGTGGCCACCTGACCGGCATACTCCTGTCCCATGGTGGCATTGTCAACAGCCTTGGTGAAGCCGACTGTCACGTCGCTCTTCGGGATGGTGATAACCTCAGGCTCGTTGTTGTTGTCATCAGCAGGTACTTCGTCCTCGTCATAGCGGGCTACGCAGAGCATCTCCTTGTTGATGGAGAGGTACTGCTCACCATAGAACATGTTGGCCAGGAAGTCAACATCGTAGTGAGAGGTCTTCGACTCCTTCACGAGGAAGGTTTCATCAGCGGTGCGCTGGTTCCAGAGAGCAAGGATATTGTTCTTCGGAGTCAGGCACAGATAGTTCTCAGGCACGTTGGTCAGAGCCACGAACTCCACGTTGGGCACACCGTCCAGATGAGCCTTGATGTACTGCTCGTTGTAGGGCAGTGCACCGTGGTTGTGCTGGTAGGCTTCCTCATAGAAGTGCTTGGTCTTCACGTGCATGAAGAGCTTCAGCTTCTGCTTCTTCAGTTTGTCGTTGGCACCAATCCAGCCACCGGCGACACCCCAATAGTAGTCCTTCAGGAGGTCTTCGGTATTCTCGGCAGTGAAGGTCTCAGGCAGATAGTAGAGGTTGCCCTCTTCAACTGCCATGGCGCCAGCCTCGATCTCTTCATCCTCGATGGTGCAGAAACCATTGAACCACTTCGAGGTGAGTTTGGTGTTGGTGGGGTCGTGCTTGGCCGTCCACATCACATTGAACATATTCTCACCCAGCTGTGCCATAATGTAGGCGCACACACGCTTCACCCAGGGCACGGTCTTCAGACCTTCACCCTTGGTCACGTCGCTACCCCAAAGGCTCTGGTAGATGCTGTTGGGGTCGATAGGCTCGATACAGTTACCAAAGAAGGTTTCCAGTGTGCGCTGAATGATCTTGGTGGCACCGTCCCCCTTCTTGTACTTGTCATAGTTACCCATCTGGAAGTTACCCTTCATCTCATGGACGTGCTCCTTATAACGGATACCGTCACGGTGTCCCATGTGCTGAAGAGCAGCAGCCATGGCGTACATGGGCATCATGACGAGCTCAGTGCGGTACTTTTGGAACGCCGTACTCAGGGCTTCCGGCGTAAAGGTAGTCTGAGGATCCACCACAGGCTGCCCGGTGTTAAGGATAGGAATTACGGGAGGCATAGCTTAAAGTGCGTCTTTAATACTGTTGAACAACTCGCTGGCGGCAGTCAGGGTATTCTCTGCGCCGTCAACCTTCTCTTCCTCTTTGGTGCCGGCAGAACCATTCAGGTTCTTGACCTGCTCCTCAAGGGCTTTCTTCTCGTTTTCCAGCTTTTCGATCTTCGCCTTCTGAGCCTTCAGCGTGTCGGAAGCCTGCTTACAGGCATCGTTCTGCTTTTTCAGCTCATCGTCGATGGTCTTCAGCTGATCCTGCGTCAGGGACACATTGCCCTGCTCGTCCGGCTTGAAGCCGTCCTTGATGGCCAGCAAGGCCATCACAGCAGTAAACACTTTGATCATCTTGTCTTGAATATTATTGGTCGCGGGTTCCGGCATGAGTCCTTTCAGCATCTCCACGACCTTTTGGAGAACGCCTGTAGTTGGATTCTCCTCGCCCGTTTCTTGATTGAACCCTTTGGGCAAGGCTGGTAGACCCATATCCTTTAACAATGAATTGGTATAAATGTTCCTAACGTTGGTTGGCATCTGTTCCGGCTCGGTTACTTCATCCACCAGTCCGAAGTCCTTGGCATCGGCGGCCTTAATCCAGGCAGCCACCTTCATCTTAGCCTTTACATCATCAACGGGCTTGCCGCTCTTTTCGGCGTAAATCTCAGCAAGAACATCATCGATGGTGTTCAGCTGAGAGCGCTGGAACTGGAGGCGCTCGACCAATTCGTCAAGCTGCTCCTTGTTCATATCCCCCCATTCGAACACATGCCCCATGGCGTTGTGAATGAGGATGAGGGCATTCTTGGACATCACCACTTTCTTGGCACCCATAGCCATGAAGGTGGCGGCACTTGCCGACATGCCCAGGAAGTAGCACGTCACCTGGCCGTGATTCTTAAACAGCTCGTAAATTTCCAGACCAGTTGTGACATATCCGCCCAGAGAACAGATGGCCACATCGACGGGCTGGTCTTTCTTCTTATCCAGAATATATTTCACGTAGTCGGCAGAGATTCCCCATCCACCGACAGTGCCAGTCAAGTAAAGATCATATTTCTTCATGCTGCCTTTGATTTTCGGCAAAGGTAGCACAGAGGGAGGCAACTAAAAACTACACAATATTATTGTATATAAGGGATTTTGCAGGCTGATGTGTAGTTGACGTTGACTTCATAGAGTTGTGAGTCCCTCATGTTGTCTGGATGAGTGTCATTGACAGTGGTGACAGGATACGGTCTATCATTGTTGCCAATTAGGTAATATCTGCCGTCAGCGGTTTTGCAGCGATACACCATTCGCTCAATGTCAATAGGTTCCTCGCATGTGCGGAATACAAGCTGTGCGGCATACAGTCGCACACCATCATCTATTTTATCACTGATTGTCAGTCGTGCAGGAACCTTTATAGGAATGCTCTCCCACGAATTGACAGAAGAGACAGACACACACGACTTACTGAGCTTGCGAAGCCCAACGATTGATCCTGACTGTAAGCGGTCAATGGCAATGACATTACGGGGCGAGTTCATAATTGTTCTTAACTGTTCTTAATTGTTTATAAATGTTCGCGCGTGTACAAAACGAGGGGTCTTTATGGGATGATTTTCACTCACCTTTAACTTTTCTTTCCATTTTTCGTCCGGCTCCGTTTCCGAAGATCAACACCACATGCCAGCAACCTTTCACGCTCACGGTAGAACCGTTGCCGGATGGTGTCGGCGTAGTCTATCGATACGCCGTGCATCTCACACCATGCATAAGCAGCAGTCTGAAGCTTCGAGTCCTCGCTGCACATCTCCTTGAATTCACTATAGAGGTTATCCTTGAAGAGTGCCTCGATGTATTCGGCAATGAACCGCTTGCCGGAAGGCGTAACATAGTTCCATGACTCAGGATCCTTCTGTTTGGAGTAGGGAATGCAGACAGGAGTCAGCCCATCAGCAGCGACATCTGGCTCCACATTCTCCGGCCTACGCTTCAGGACGGCCACAATGCGGGCGTTGCCTACCGACTGCGGCGGAAACACCACAGGGCAACCGAAGTGATTTACGGCCCACTGGCGTATGAAAGGCTTCAGTTCAACATAGATTACAAACTTGCTCATGTTTCATGATGGTGATTATGGCGCAAAGATAGTGATTATTTCGTAAAAACACTATCAAAATAGAAAAAATATAACTATAATTGACTTTTTCGCTTCTCTCGCCTGATGTAATTCCGTCAGAAAAAGTTGCTACTTTGTCACGGGACTTTTTCTACGCACTATCTGTCTGTCACTCAGTCACTTTGTCACGTAGTCAAAACTGCGAGACAAAAATTGTAGGCAAAAATAGTTGTCTACAGAGGCATTTCTACGTTAATTTCCGTTAATTTCGGCTGTAGACAAACTTCCAACTGTAGACAAAAATTATTTCTGTCTACAGTTTGTCACGTCACTTTGTCTACACAGCCGACCTCTCTTTTCTCCTTTATTTACTATACTTTTCGAAGGTTCACCGACTCCTGTATACAAAGTGACAACTTTTTAGTACAAAAAAAGAAAGGGGATGGGGAAAGGCTGGCAGCCGTGCGGGCATAAAGAGAGGCGGCAGGGCGGTCTGTCACCCTGTCGCCTCTCTGAAAGTCACCTGGCTAAACGCAGTGCTACACGCTGTCTGTCACACTTGCTCAGAAGGCTTCGCCGTCGTGTTCCCTTGCCCACAGCTCCAGCTCAGTGGCCTCACTGGGCATGTAGCCGGTCTTCTTCCTCATGTAGATCATCTCTACCGGGCCCGCAGCGGGATTGTCGGGGTCGCGGCGCATCACGCGGCCCTGGGCGTTGCGGGCTTCCTCGGGGTTCATCTCATCCACCCAAGGGCATATCTGGGCAAAATAGCGCAGCTTCTGCATGAAGCGCTGTGAGGTCATGTTCTGGACTTTGCCACCGTGGTTCTTGAAGTCGTCGAACACCTTGGTGCGAGGCACGAAGCAGTCCAGGTGTACGTTGTCCGGAGAGAAGTACACCTGCGCCCAGTCCTCAAAGTTCGTGCCGATATCCTGCTTCAGCTTGCGGAAGACGATGTTGCGCATCGGAGGAAGCAGCTTGATAGGCTCGTCGCATACGGAAAGATAGAACTTCACGCACTGCAGGATGAAATTAAGATCCTGGTTCCACTCTTCTTCTGAGTATGTCTTGCTGAACAGGTCTTTGCCGAAGTCGTCGCGGATGCTCCGGCTCTCAAGGTAGTCGTTGTCCTCAGTCTTCTGGTGGTAATAGTCCGAGAATACCATATACAACAAACGCGCCTCGCTCGAAGGGTCAAAATCTGCCGGAACATAGTTGGTGGTGAAAGCAATCTTGGGGCTTTCCTCGAAGGGAATGGTGAAGCTCTGGTTGTTCTTCGGGTTCACGGTCATGTCCGAGGTGATGTTGTCATAAAAGAGGCCGGTGTTCAGGTAGCGGTCGCAGTCATCCACAAGCAGCATCTGCGTGTGCTGAGTCACCTGGTCGAACACGTGCGGGTTGTCCATCAGCTTGGGGTTACGGCCTGAGAGCTTCACCGTCTTCATCAGCAGTGACAGCACCTTGAAGAAGAATGACTTGCCGCTACGGCCGTTGCACTCGTCATCCTCGCCTATCTTGTTGTCCATGGCCATGGGCGCCCATGCACGGCTGGGACTCTTATAGTGGTGCAGCATGTAGCCCATCGTGAAGATCTTGTTGATGAGGTTCTGCTGTTGCTCCTGCTTCTCATCAGCGGTCAGGCTCTCGCCCTTGATGTCGAAACGGTGGGCCTCACGGTATGCCAGGCACTCGCTCTCAGTCTCAAACCGGGTTTCCATCTCCTTGCGCCAGAACAGGCGCGAGGAGTTGATGAAGTAGCCCATCAGGTTAGAGCCGACCTTGTTGATGGTGATGGAGAACAGGGGCTGGCCGTCCTCGTCGGCGGTCCTGGTGATGGTGAAGAAGTCATCGAGCAGCTTGAAGTCATGGCCGATGACGTTCTCGGCCCATACGTAGTTCTGGAACTTGAAGTCCTGTTTCTTGATGACATCGAGCTTCTGGCCGCTGGCCTTCACGCACACATTAGGAAAGAAAAAGAACTGTGTCCGGGCATCGAAGCTGGTGAAGTCGAGGGTCACCTCGTCGATGCTCTCCAGCATTCCGGCAGAGAGTTTCGGAGTGTCGAGTACAAGGTTGAGAACGCCCAGGTCGCGCACCTCGTCGATGACCCACTGACGCACAAACTCGCGGATGTCCTTCGGCGTCACTGAGCGCACAATGTAGCCGTCAATCTTCACGTAGCAGGTGTCCTTGCGGTTGTCGTCGTGCAGAGCGTAGAAGCCGTTAAGCTTCAGGAAATTGTAAAGGCAGGCGGTGTCGATGGAGTAGCGAACCTCCTGCGTCTTCTTGTTCGTCGAGGTCTTCCAGAAGCGCGCGGGCATGGCCATCTGCATCAGGAACTTGAATTCCTTCTTTGTGTGGCGCAGCTCCATCCAGTCGCGCAAGTCCTTGCGCGGCTTCCCTCGGTTGTCGCGGTAGTTGCTCAGCCAGCCGGGAAGCCACACCGTGCGCACGTCGATGAAGCGCAGCGCCAGCTCCGTGCCTTTCCTCACGCCAGTATCGTCGATGTCGGGGATGTTATAGAGGGTGTCGACGTGCTGCATAATCTCCTTCACCTCATCATCGGCCAGGTGATAGGTCTCGCTGTTGAACCACAGAGGCATATAGCCCAGCGAGCGGCAGCACAGCGCATCGCGCTCGCCGCTGCAGATGAAGGCCTCACGCAGCTTCTGAGGTTTGTAAGGCTCGTCATCAGTGTGCGTGGCCTCCCATTCCTTCTGCTCCTTGGCATTGAAGGCATCCTTGGCCTTGATGAGCTCACGCAGGCCGTTGATGTATTTCTGTGGCTTAACGCCTGCGGGGAAATACTGGAAACGGTAGCCCTTGTCCGGATTCAGCGGTTCATACACCTTGTAGAACTTCACCTCCTCATCCTCCGTGCCGTCGGGCAGCCTGCGGGCGTCCTTTACTACGCACTCCCGCATAAAGATAGGATAGTGCTCGTTAGAGTAGCGGATGCGGGTCTTCCTGTCCTTCGTATAGCTGAACCACTTCACCGAGTGCCAGTGCAGCGCCTCGACGTGTTCCTGCTTCACGTTGGGACCCAGCACGGCCAGCTCCTCCGGGGTGAAGTCTTTCGTCTCGAAGTCGCGGTGACCGTCAGGCTCGTCGGCACGGGCATCGCGCTCGGTGAAGTCGGCCTTGTTCACGCTTTTGTCCAGCTCGTCCCGAACATCGAACTGTGCCGCTATCTGCAGCACAGCCTCGTTGAAGCGGTCCTGGCTCAAATGCCTGTCCTCCATGTAGAGCTGGATGGCCGACCGCCACCCCTCGCCGCCGAAGTCAGTCACGCCCCATATATCGCCATACTTCTCGCTCTTGCGCTGATAGAGGCACGCCGAGGGTGTCTTCTCGTTGCGCACCTTGAACTTCTTTCCCTTCACCCCCACGCATTCGGCCGCCTGCGGGTATATCCACAGGATGATATCGAGGCCGCCTCTTGTGGCATCGTAGATCTTCTGAACTGGTATCATCTCAATCTTGCTTTTAGTGACCGACGGCAAAGATACTCGCTTCTCCCCGTCGGATAAAATACCTTCACCACAGCATCCCCTCACGCTCCGCAGGCTCCACCTTCAGCCATTTATAGGCCGACCGCGAATGCTGTCTGGATGCCAGCTTGTCACGCATCTCCCGCGTCTTCCACAGACTGTGTGGCTTTGTCACCGCCTCGCGCTCTCCTGTAAGCTTGTTGATGCCAGTCACCACATACATCGGCAGTTTCATGTGTTTGGAATTATCTTTAGTCATTGTCGTTCCTTGAAATATGGGCATGTCACCGGGATGCCAGTTGTCGGTGGCTTACATGAGCATACGGTACAGTAACCATAGTCCAGGTTATGTTTGTCGCAGTCCTTGCATGTCATGGCGCTACCTCCGGCAAACGGTTCTTCTCGTAACTCTTGGCGCGCAGCGTGCCGTCGGTGAACAACTCGTCGGCATAGTACACCTGCTTCCCCGTGGCGATGGCAAAGGCATGCTCGGTCTTAGCGCCCTTGCTGTCGAGGAAATCACCCAGCATATAGATGGCGTCCTTCACCGACAGCGCCATCAGGTCCCGCAGCAAACAGTAGCCGTAGAAGTCAGGCATTGTGCCGTCTGTGTAAGGCTGGTAGAACTGTTTTTCCTTCTCCCAGGACGCACGCAGATGATACTGCCAATTCTCGCTCGTGGGGTTGAAGACTTCATATCCCTTCGCACGCAGCATCTTCTCCGCCCGCGCAAACTTCAGGCGGGTGGCCTTGCTGATGACCTTCTCGCCTATCTTTCCGCTGATATATACTCTCATAGTCCTTTCAGTTTTATATATTTCCTTACTACTTCTTCTATGTCCTCAGCCGTGCTAAGTTCTTCTCTGGCCTGTTCCAGTTTTTCAATCTGTTTGTCTGTGGCCTCGCCAGACTGATGTATTCCGTAATAGTACTCAAAGGTTCTTAGTTTCCGCGCTACCAGTGAGCCTATCACATTCGACAACACCTTGCAATCGTCCGCACTGAGGCAGACATATATTTTCCATGGTGACATTTCCGTCACTCTTGATTCACCTATAAATGCCATATTTTTTTAGTTATATTTCCATATCACATATACCTTCATCCTTAATATATCTCGGACAACCATCACATGAATCCAGTTCTGGGTGGTCACAAGTTGTTTCTTCTACGTACAATCCAGAAGGAGTAGAGTTCACGCAATGAACCGTCTCGGGGTCATCATATATCGTTTTGTCGGCGCAGTGGCTGCATAGCTCATGATTGTCATCGACCCACCAGCAATATCCTACTCCAGGATGGAAACAAGGATTATTATCTGTGCAACCGCACACTTTACATACTCCGTACATTTCTCAATATTTCTTTAGTAGTTTACCATCCTTGTAACACCTGCTACCAATAGCCCGCGAGCCGTCAATGCCGAAGCCACAGCCTTCGGGATAGTTGCACCCGGGCTCTATCCAGCAAAACTCACATTTCATACAATCGCGTTTCATATTACTTTTCACAATTTAAAATGAAATCTTGACATGATTCTTCATTTGGATCCACCCAAAAGCCTTCCCAGTGACAGTAATGACGCCCTGTTTTCTTATGATAGTGACAACGAGCACATTCATAGCATTTCATTTCTTACTCATCCTTTTCGTTATAGATCATGCTTCCTTCAGGATCTAGACGACATTGTTTGACAATATCACCACCGATGACTCGCTGAGTCAGGGCTTTCTCTACTATCACGAAAGAAATCCTGGCTGCATAGTCCATGCCATGCTTAACCTCTATCTGAACCTGACCTTCACCACGAACATCTTTCCTTAACAGTTGGATGTCATTCTTCTCGAACCGGCCACCAGTTGTCTCCCTAAGTCTTCTCCGGAGTTCTATCACCCAGCCATCGAAATCTCCATGCCGGAAGAAACAGCAATTATTCACGTCACGCATCATCTGGACGGCTTCATTCAGGTATTTTGGATGCGCCTTATAAAAAAAACTATGACATACAATCATGCCGCCACCTCCTTCCTGATCATTCCAAGGTTAGTAACTGTCGTGCCCCACGTTCCCCAAGGGGTCGGCTCGTCAAAATGCACATCTACAAACGATGCCCTTGCGAAGTCGTAGATGTCCTCAATGACTCCGCTGTGATGCACGCCGTCTCCTGTGACGGCAGCATCAACTATTACTCTTTCTCCTACTCTCATGTCGTAGCTGGTTTATTTCCTCAGTTTGTCAATCGGTTGTTTCAGCTGCCGCAGTACTCCGTTGAACGTCCGGCGCTGCTCCAGCCCCGCACCCTCAATCATCGTCTGCAGCTGCACGGCTTCCTCCAAGGTCATCCCCATCAGGTTCACCTCGAGGTCTTTGGTCATCTCCACGTACATCATGGCTCACTCAAATTTAAGGTCAAACCATGGCGTGCGTATCAGCGTCCTCCCGTTCCACGACGCATACACGCCAGCCGCCGTGTGCACAATCACCAAGTTCGTGTCATCGTTGCCGGGCTGCTGCATCAACGCGTAGAACTTGCCAGTGCTGTCCCACACACCCAGCAGATTCCCACTGTCGGCGACCACCGAGCCGTCGATGCTCAGCACCTCGCTGTTCAGCAGGTGCACACCCTCAAACTCCATGCCCTCGCGGCGGGCACGCTCAAAATCTTGCACTTTCATATCTTTTCATTTTTTTAGGTTGTTCAGAAAAAAAGTGGCGGTGCTGTTCCCCGCCAAGTCAACGGTACAAGGCCTTCACGCGGTGGCAGAAAAGAATTCAATCCGCTCCGTCGGCACTATATAGAGAGTTCTGCAAGTCAATCCCACAGCGTGATGTTGTACACGCTGAAAACCTTGATTAGGTCCCTGGTCTTACTCAGCCCCAGCCGTTTTGCAGCGTTCGACAGCTGGTTCTTCACCGTCTTGACACCCTTCCCCAGCACCTTCGCTATCTCGGTGGCGGTGAGCCCTTTCGAATAGAGCGCAGCAGCCCTGCCTTCCTCCTTCGAGACGGGTATCTTGAACTTAGGCTTACATATCACGTTCTCATCCTTGCAGATGCCACGGAGCGGGCACTTCACCTCCTCAAAATGGAACATCCCGTTCTCCACGTCCGAATACAGGAAGTCGGCCTCCCCGAAGTTGCAGCGGATGAAACGGTCAACCATCCTGTACTCGAAATATCGTTTGTTGGCCTTCGACTCCGCAGCCCATTCCTCCAGCCGACCAGTGGCAGCCGGAAACAGAGACCGCATCTGGCCAAGCATCCACTCCACCTCATCACGGTCAGAAGGCTTCAGCGGCTTGCTGACACCATTGCGCCTGATGCAGGTCTGACCGCCTATGACAAAAAACTCTACTGCTTCCATAGCTCATTGCCTATTATCGCCTGCAGGGCCAGCAGCTCGGCAGGGGTGAACTGTCTGCGCCCGGCAAACTTGTCGTTGATCGTCATGTAGCTCTTCCCAAACTTGAAAGCCACGTAGGTCTTCAGCTTCATCTGGTCCTGAGAGTCCAGATCCTTCACATAGGACTGCAGGCCCACATTCGTTAATTCTTCGCTTTTTCCTTGCATATTTCAAAAATACTTAGTAACTTTGCGTGCAAAAGTACAAAGAATATTTCAAACATACAAGTAAAATCATTAAAAATATATGATTCAAACTGTTGTTTAGACGAAGTATAAACAAATATAGTAGTATATAATAAGTTTTAGTAGTAAATATACCATTATACTAGTATGGCTTATAACGGCAAGAAAACAATGGCAATGATACGCCAGAAGGGAATCAAGGCAAAGGACTTCAAGGCAGCTGTCTTCCCCAACCGCAGCGGAAGCTTCACATGGGCGGAGATAGAGAGGGCGAAAGACCTCAACGCATCCACCCTAGAAGGAATTGCCGAACTATTAGACTGCTCCATCGATGAATTCTTCGACAGGAAGCCTGTCAATCACACGCAGGGAGACCACATAGAGGCTGACAACAACAGCACGGCCTTCAAAAACACCAACACCTGCGACCAGCGTCTCCTCTCCCTGTTAGAGACACGTGACCGCCAACTCGACAAGGCACAAGAGCAGCTCGACCGAGCCCAGAAACAGTCCGACCGCCTCCTGGCACTTTTGGAATCTGCTGGCCGAAACTGATTCAGAATCGAATCAAACAACAACAGTTAGCTAACCGAGAACTGCGGTAAACAGGGCATTCTCAATAATAGAATCACCCCAATAAACTCGCCTCATCCCGACAAAATTCAAGCTAACTATCTGATTTCTCAGACAGTTAGCTTGCTTTAAAGGATAAGCACTGAATCAGCAGTGAATCAAAACTTTTGATGTTTTGGGGCACGAATGATGGCGAGAAGTGCTGAAGTCTGACAGTTTAACGAAGTTTAACCGTGGTTCTCTTTGGAACTGGTGCGACGAGGGATAGCCGCTGATGGGCGGCAATGCCGGAGCGCCAAAAGATGAAGAGGACAAAAAAATGACTCTGCAAAAACCCGAAAGACCCGCGCGCGCTAAGAAGGACAGTGCGCAGGTCGTGGCACGCTCCAAGGAATACAGGGAGCCGGTGGTGGTATGGGGCGGGAAGGAGGTGAAGGTGAGCTTCTACGCCTTCGACCCGGACAGCGGCGTGCTGAAACGCAAGCTGGTGCGGCTGAACCGCGAGATGAAGCACATCAAGGGCAAGCGTGCGCAGCGGGAGTATGCCGAGGGAGTGGCCAGCCGCATACGCGACGAGCTGAAGGCCGGATGGAACCCGTGGATGCAGCAGGGCGACGGGCTGGTGTACGCACGATGGGAGGATGCCTGTGAGCGCTACAAGGCTTACCTCGTGAAGCAGCAAAACGAGCACAACATGCGCCCGGAGAGCGTGACGAGCTACATGAGCTACCAGCGCGTACTGATGCGGTGGGTGGCCGAGGAACGGAAGAACGTGCGCTACGCCTACCAGTTTGACAAGCGGCTCGTCGATGCCTTCCTGGACCACATCTACCTTGACAAAGACAACAGCATACAGACGCGAAACAACTACCTTTCCTGGGTGAAGAGCTTTTCCACCTGGATGCTGGGGAAGAGCTACATAGAGTCTGACCCCACACAGGGCATCCCCCGGATGAAGATGAAGGGGAAGGGGAAGAACCGCGACGTCATACCCGACGGGGTGCTGCTGCAGATACATGAATACCTGGTGAAGAACAACCGCCACTTCCTGCTGGCATGCTACCTGCTTCACTATATGTTCGTGCGCCCGCACGAGATAGCACAGCTGAAGATAGAGGACTTCTCGATCCACTCGAAGACGCTGCTCATCCACGGCGACGTGGCGAAGAACTGGCAGGATGCAGTGGTCACGCTGCCGATGCACGTCATCGACCTGATGCTAGACCTAGGCGTCTTCAACAGCCCGGGCAGCCACTACCTCTTTTCCGAAGGTTTCCGTCCAGGACGTGAGTGGAAGAGCGAGAAGCAGTTCCGCGACTACTGGACACGTGTCCTGCGAAAGGAACTGAAGTTCTCCGACCGCTACAAGTTCTACTCGCTGAAGGACACGGGCATCACGAACATGCTGCGTGCCAACACCGACGTGCTCAGCGTGCGCGACCAGGCACGTCACTCCTCCATCCTCATCACCGACATGTACACGCCGAAAGACATCAAGCAGGCCAATGAGCTGCTGCTGAAGTACCGTGGCGTGCTATAGCATCTCGTGGAAGTAGCCGGTCATCAGCTTGTCGAAGCCGTCGGCATCCACGTTGGCCTCTATCTTCACGCACCCGTAGCGCTTGCCGCGCACCATGAAGATGTCACGCGGGTCGGGCATGCCGTCGGACACGAAGCGGAAGACATGCTTAGCCTTCATGTTGAACGAGAAGCCGTTCACGTGCAGCTGCCCAAGGTAATAGTCCGCGTTCGTGGGGCAGAGCGACAGCGACCAGCGGCGGTGCTCGCTGCCACGGTGGCTCTTCTTGTACTGCCAGTCCGTGAACCCCACGTCGTGCGTGCGCTCCTCATAGACATCCGGGTGCGAGGAGTCCACGCGAGAGTAGGTCTGCACCACGCCGTCGATGAACATCACCTGCAGACGGTCTTCCTTCTCGCCAGCTCCGCCTGCCTCTGCCTCGCCCTCGATGAACTCCTGGATGGTGCCTTCCTCCTCCTGTGACCCTCCCTGGTTGCTTGCATTGCCGCCGAAGTTCCCCTGCGAGGTGACGTGGATGGCCATCTCGTTGCCCGTGGGGTTCTCCAGCGAGGGGAGGAACATCCGCGAGGTATAGGTGTGGGCGTTGCCGCCCGTTCCGAAGGTGGCCACGTATTCGCCCATGACGATCGCCACAGGACATATCTTCAGCTGCGTCTCGCCCGCGTCGCTGGCACGCGTCAGCGGTGCCAGCACGTCAATCTGGGTGAGCAGCGCCACATGCACGTCGCCGTAGCCCCAGTCGCTGTAGTCGTGTTCCCAGCAGGTGAACTTCCCTACCGGGCACTTGAGAATCTTCCTTTTTTGTTCCGCCTCCGTCATGGCGTAGTAGGCCGTGGTCAGGGCGACATACGACACATACTCCTCAGTGGCGCCAAACAGACGCACGTTGTCAGCCACGCAGTCATAGTCGTGACCCGGCGATGCCGACAGGTCGAAGGAGAGGTTGTCGGCGGCCAGGGCGTGACCCTCCTCGTCGTCGGCCATCTCAACGGTGTATTCGTCCAGAGGCTCCAGCGACACCGTACGCCTCGATGCGAAGAACTGCGGCGTGCCGACGATGGCCACAGTCCGCCGCACCTCGTCGATGTCGAGCGACACGTTGAAGAACTTGCAGAACTCGGTGAAGAACTCGCGGGGCGACCAGTGCGGCAGCGTGTGCGACGCCTCCCGCGTCTGCTTAGCCGTGGCCACATAGATGCAGTTCCACGGCTCGGCGTCCACCGAGCAGCCGGTGACGGTGAAGCCGTAGTGCTCGATGATCTTCACGGACAGGTCCACCAGGCAGAACTGGTAGGTCACGGCACCGCCGCCACGCTCGCTCGTCTCGTCGTTCACGGCCGACGCGGCCACCCTCACACCGTTGTCGGTACTGCTGCTGCCTGCGGCAATGCTACCCAGGGGCAGACGGTCCACATAGTCGCCGTTGTCCTCCGAGAGGAAGTTCACCTCGCTCCGGCCGCCCAGCAGCTGAACCTTCACCAGGCTTTCCGTCACCTGCGTCACCTTCGCCGAACCGCAGAGCACCGCCTTGTTGTCCACCGTCAGGCGGCACTTCATCGCCGCCGCCGTCTTCCTGCGTTCCATGCGCTGCAGGTTACCGAAGAACTGGCGGTTCTCCAGGATGTCCATCGGAAGCGTCACGTCCAGCGTGTAGCTCTCGGCCTGGGTGAAGTACGGGTTCTCGCGGGTGAGCCTGATGCCCGTCCCCGACGTGTCAAACCATACGCGCTGCCACGATGCGCTGCCCTCTTTCTGCAAATACAGTTCTGTCATATCGCTACTTGTTTCTCATCATTTTGTTCAGACGCTTCTGCTGCTCGTTCAGGCCGTCGGGGCCTGTCAGCACCACCTGCGCATCGATGGGGTACTCCAGACGTGCCAGCAGCTGCTCGGTGGCCTCGCGGTGCGCCACCACGGCCTCGCGCAGCTCCTCGTTGTCGGTCTGAACGTTCACGATGGGGGTGATGACCTGGCTTGTGCCGCCGCCACCCATCGAGCGCGTCACGTCCTGCATGGTCAGGCTCCCCACGGTGTTGTTCCTCTGCGCCTGGTCGAGGAAGTTCAGGAAGGGCACGATATTGGGGTTCTCAACCGCCTGGTGGTTGGCCACGAACTCACCCTCATGCACCACACCGGCCTCCCTGCGGTAGCGTTTGCCGCCTGTGAAGCCGCCCTCGTAGTAGCCTGCCTCCTGAGCCTGCTGCTGCTTCTTGATGGTGGCTATCTGTAGCATGCCGGCGGCAATGGCTGCAGCTGCTGCAATAGGAGCGAGGATGTGCCCGGTCACGGGGATGGCTGCAGCCGAAGAGTAGGCGTTGATGGCCGAGATGGCCGTCTGCGCCACAGCTTGGGCCATCTGAATGGCGGCAGCACGTTTGGCGTACTTGCTCTTGATGGCGGCTTCCTCTTTCTGCTGTTTCTCCTGTATCTTCTTGACCTTCTTTTGGTTGTTTCCAGCAGCTTCTATCTGTTTCTCGTATTTCTTCTGCACCTGGGCAGTCTCATATTCCTGCTGGGCAGAGAAATAATTGCTGGCCGCAGAAAGAACCTGATTGACGGCGTTGTAGGCTGCCTGCATCTTTTGTGCGAGGTCGTTGCAGAAGTCGCCAGACAATTGTTTTTTTGCGGCCATGTATTCAGCGTATGTAATTTCATCGCTTTGATACATTTGCTTTAGCTGCTCCATCGTAGACTGATAGAGCATGATGTCGCCCACAATAGGAATGCTAGCAGATGTCGAGTTCTGGTTGTCAAGTTTCTGCTTGGCCGAGTTCTGTGCCACCTTCAGGGCGTTGGCACCGACGCGCTGGTCATGCTCACTGTTGGTCTCATAGTTGGCATACTGCGCCTTGATGGCCAGCAGAGCCTCCTGGTACTCCTGTTCCTTCAGCAGTCCCTGTGCATGTAGATCGTCAAGATTCTTCAAGGCCATGTCCTTCACCCGATCATTGGCCAGCCCCAGGTATTGCTCACGCACTTGCTCCAGCTGCTGCTGGTAGTACTGCTGCCGGCGCATCCGCTCGCGCTGCTCCATCTCGTCCATCTCCTGCTGCAGCTGCATGTGCTCCTCCGATTTCTTGCGTGTGACGGACAGCTTCTCCTCCAGGTAGCGCATGTTCTCGCGGAAGAGTGCCTCGTTCTTGTGCTCCTCAGTCCACAGCTCCCTCTCAGCCTGCTCCTCCAGTTCCATGGTGAGCCACCTGTGCGCCGACTCGACGTCGGACATGCGAAGACGGTTGCCCTGCTCGTCGCCGTTGAGCAGCAGCTCCTGCCGCTTGTGTGCCAGCTTCTGGTACTCCAGCGTCTCCTCGCCGTAGATGAGCATGCGGCGGCTGATGCCCTCCAGCTGTATCTGCTCCTGCTGCTTCACATAGTCACGGTATGCCACCTGGCCCATGGCATACTGGTGGGTGAGTGCCGCCAGCCGCTGCTCCGTCTCGGCCTTGGCCGCGTCGTCGGCTTTCTTCAGGCGTTTCTTGCGTTCGTCCTCCTCCTTCTTTTCCTGCTTGGTCAGGTTCTTGCGGTTGGTGAAGAGATCCACCTTGTCCTGCGCCTCCTTCACCTTTTTCTGCGCCGCCTCTATCTCCGAGGCCGTGGCACTGGCGTTGCCGCGCAGGTCGCTGAGCTTCTTGTTCCATTCGTCGAGCTGCCCCTGCCAGTAGGCGAGTGTGTCGTTGCCATTGGCATCGGAGGCGGTCATCTTCGGAGCGCCCTGTTTGACAATGGCCTCCAGCTTGTCCTCGGTCGCCTTGTTCTGCAGTAGAGCCTTGTCGGCAGCGGCGGCCTTTTCCTTCTCGACGTTGTACCATTTCTGGTAATCCCAAATCGACTTCTTCTCCTGATCAGTCACTCGTCTGACAAGCTTGTTGTTCTCGTCGTACAGGTTATTGTTTAGGATTCTGCTTCCGGGCGATGCACCATATCCCTTCAGCAAGGACTCAGCCGTCCTCATGTTACGCTCAGCCTCTGTCTTTGCATCCTCCTGTTGCATATCTTCCCCCTGCAACTTGGCCATCTTGTCGAATGCTGCCTGGGCGCGTGCCGCCTTCTTCAGGTTAGTCACATAATCGTCCAATGCTCTTGTGTTGTTGTTGATAAGCCGTCCCTCCTCGCTCAGACTGGCGTGGTATGTCGGTACCATGCCCTTTATCTCGTCGAGCGCACGTTTCCTGGCGTCGTATTCCGCTGTGTTGTCCTCCAGCGTCTTCCTGAGCAGCTTCAGCCTGGTTATCTCATCGGACGTTGATTCTGCGACACGCTTATCCACGTCGTCCATGACGGACTTCTCCCTCACAAATGCCTTCTGAGCCTCCGTTGCCTCCTCCGTTCTACGTGTGTAGAGGAATAGTGCCGTCGCCACGGCTGAGATGCCAGCAATGGCAAGTCCCCATGGGCTGGCCTTGGTGACGGTGTTGAACAGCCTCATGGCCGCCGTCGCTCTCTTCGTGTTTCCTGTCAAGGTATTATAGCCTGCCGACAGCAGCAGCACCGTACCCTTGTAGGTGGCCGTCACGGCGGCACCAGCCTTCATGGCCACGTTCTTTGCCGCCTCTATGGCCACCCAGAGCTTCGATTGGATGTTGGCCCAGGCCACGGCGGCCGAGTAGCCCGCTATGGCTGCGGTGAGCGTGATAATCAGCTTGTGGTTTTCAATGACGAAACCGCTGACGGTCTCCAGCGTCTTTACCAGCAGTCCTGTTGTGCTGATGCACATCGTGGCCACTGGCAACAGCTTCTTTCCCAGCTCAATGCGCAGTTCATTGAACTTCTTGCGGCATTTCTCCAGCTTAGCCTGATAGGTTTCGTTCTGGATATTGTATTCATCAATGACGCTGGTTCCCTTCTCGTAGGCTTCAGTGGCCAGCTCCTGATGCTTCCTGACATCGTCAATCTTCGAGGCCAGGGTAGAAAGCACGCCGATGGCACGTGTGCCGTCAAGTCCCATCTGCTCGAAGAGCGGAGCGAGTTCAGTGAAGCCGCCTTTCTTGTTCATCGACTCGAAGAACTGCATCAGGGCGGCGTTCATGTCGGTCTTTACAAGATTGGCAAACTCCTCGACATTCTTCCCGGCTATCCGGGCGAAGGTGGCCGAGTCAGTAGTCATCTTCGTGATGATCTGACTGATGGCCGTGGCCGCCATCTCGTCACGCTGCATGTTTTCGTCCATGGCAGCACCAAGGCCAAGGATCTGCGACTGGGTGAGTCCGGCCTGCACACCGACGCCGGAGAGGCGTGCAGCAAAATCAACCAGGTAGTCCGCCTGTGCTGCCGAGTTCTGCGCCAGCTCGTTCACGGCAGAGCCGGTGGCCAGCATGGCACCACGGAGGCCGCGCGTCTCATCCTCGCCGAAGGCCATGGCCAGCTTGCCGATCTTATCCACGGCACCCTGGCCGAGGTCATCACCGAGGGCCACACCTATCTTGTCGGCGGCATCGACAAACTCCAGCACGGCACTCGTGGAAGTGATGCCCAGCCTTCCCGCACTACCCGCCAACTGGTTCAGCTGCTCGCGCGGCGTGCGGGTGTCCAGCTGCTTGAACACCTCGTTCATGCGCTCCACCTCCTCGATGCTCTGACCGGTGTACTTCCGCACGTTGTTCATCTCCTGGTCCATCTCGGCGAAGGCTTCCACGCTGCCCTTCACCACGTCGCGGATGCCGGAATAGGCACCGAGTACCTGCGTGATGGCACCCCAGTTGGTATTCAGGAAATTCACGCCACGGGATAAAATATTGCCTTTCTTCGTGTCCGGCTTCTGCATGTCCTGCACCTTCCTCAGCTCCTCGTTCAGCTGCTTCAGCTTTCCCGTCAGCTGCTCCACGTTGCCGCCAGTGCGCTCGGTGTCACGCAGCTGCTCGTTGAGGATCTTGATGGAGTACTCTATGTCGCGGACACTGGCAGAACTTAACTTGGCAAGTGTACGGTCTATCAGTTCCGTCTCATCAGCGACCATATCCATTTGTTTGTAGGTTCCCTTCAGTTCCTGGTTGTACCTGTCAACAAGACTGACCACCTTGCGCTCCTCATTTTCTACCTCTGTCAGTTTGGCTCTGATCTTCTCAATGTTGGAAGATGCAGTGTTATATTCCACACTGCCCTGCTGCGTGCTCTCTTTGATGTTTTTCGCCGTCTGTTCAGCCAGTCTCAACTGCTTCAGTGAGGCCGTGTCAATGTTCTCTACCGTCTGGCGCACAAACTCGGCTTCGGCCTTCAGGTGCTCAAAGGTCCTCGCTGTGCCGGCAGCCTCGCCCTGTAGCTTCTCAAACGCTGTGGTGGCCTTGATGTTCTCCAGTTCCTGCGTCACCTGTCCCAGCATTCCGTTCAGCTGCTGATAGAAGGCACTGTCCTGCGGCACCTCCTTCGACAGGCGCAGAAGGCTTTTCTGCGCATCCTCTATCTGCTCCACTGACGCCTTGCCAATATTGTTCAGCGTGTCGATGGTGCGCATTACTTCGTTGTCATACTTCTTGAGCTCTTTCTCGGCTGCCGTCAACTCCTTCTTGATGGCGTTGATGAAGCTCTTGCCCATCTTCTTTTCCCTTGCCTCGGCAAGGTCGCTCTTCCACGATTCTACTTTTCTCTTCAGCTCATCGAGAGTGCGCTTGGCCTGCTCCGAGTTAAGCTCAATGACGGTTGTATATCTCTCTGTTGTTGCCATAATAGTAACGGGTGCTATCTTTTCTGCAAAGATAACACCCGATACGCTATAGTAAAAATACGATATTATTCCTCGTCCTTTTCCTGTCTGTGATTATATAGCCAAGCGATATAGCCATTGCACTTGCTGATGTCTTTTCCACTTTCCTTGGCCTGCTGGATAAGCATTTCCCGTCTTTTACTTCGTCTGCCCATTCCTCCTCTTTCGTCCGGGTCTTGACAGGTTTCTTCTCAGAAGCACCTTTGCAGGCGAAGTAGATAAACACTCCGGCTACAACTATCAGTGATGCTATGGGGTCAAATATGAACATATCTTGTATCTTTTGAGTTTCTTTTAAAAGTCCCCCGGTGCTCCCGCATAGGGGGACTGAGCTCTTTTAAACATATTGTAGAACTGGTTTATCTATCAGATGACCAGCAGCAATATCACTTGTAACAAGGGCTATACCCTTTTTGATTTTTTCAATACTCTTTGTTGTCGGTGTGCGAAGGCCGCATGCATATTGGCGCAATTGGGAGGCATTCATGCCCACATATTCAGCAAAGGCTGTGACGTTTATTGGGTAATAGCTGAAGAAAGCGCCGATGTCAAGTACAAATTCGAATTCCAGTTCAGGGAACTCCTTGCCTTGTTCTTCATAGAACTCTTTCATTTCATCACGGCCAATATAGAAGTCCTCTATGGCCTTTCGAGCGGTCTTGCCGTCACCATGCAGACCGAAATCGAGGTCATCAGCCCCAGACATGAAGCAGGAGAATAAATCCTTGCCCGTCTCTACTATTACTTTTATCTTTCTTGCCATAGCCTATAATTTTCTAAAACAAGAGCTCTCAAACGATGTGCCACTTTGATCTTCACGGAAGAGAAACCCGGGCTAAAGCCCGAGTTCCTGATAGATAGTTTTCAAAGTGCCTATTGGCACTTCTTCAGTTCCATGTCGCGGCACCTCGGTAGTTTTGCCATTTCTGGAATTCTGCCAGATGTCGTGACGTCTTCCATGACGAAGTAGGAAGCATTTCGCTTTCCTTAACTTCCTGTACAATTCATTGTACGTCATTGTAACAATTGTTTAAAGAGCTCATTGTCCTAATGGACGATGCAAAGGTAACAATAAAGTTGCTATCTACCAAATAATTTGATAACTTTTTTGTTAGCAAATAGCATTTTTAACATTTCAGCATATAAAAAGGCCGGAAAGCACCTACTTTCCAGCCATTATATACTTATTATATATCACGTGCGCGTGTGGATTGAAGTTCACGATTTTCACTTTGTATCCTTTTGTGCCCCATCGCCACCATAGGAATCGATGGCGGTATTCACGATAGACGAATGTACTCAGCGAATCGCGTATATTGTAGTAGAATGTGGTGTCCTTGAGCGAGAGCGAGAGGTCGGCCCACTGGTCGCTGTAGTGAAAAAGACTGTCCGGCTTGCTGTATGTTGCAGCCACGGTGTCCATGGTCTCTACAACGGTAGTTTGCAGGGCTTCCAGCTGCTTCACCTTCAGCTTCAGCTCTCTCACCAGCTTACGCTCGGCGGACAGCGCGTCCACAAGGTCTCTACGCACTACCTCCACCACCGTCTGCGTCACAACGGGGATGCTGTCATGGATGACGGCCGGCTCCAGGGGAAGCTGCGCATGCGCCAGCTCAGAACTCAGCCGGCGGTTATCGGACTTCAGCAGCTCCACCCTCCCTCTCTCATGGAAGGCAAACAAGGCGGCCAGTATGGCGACCAAAAGAAAAATCTTCTCTTTCATAAGCACTCAATATATTTGATGATACCTTCTACATGAATTCTCTCGATGATGTGGCGGCCTTCGTCGCTCAGCAACAGGGCCACATCGTTGATGTTGTCCTGGAACAGGTTCTCTGTCAGCACGGCAGGACAGTTCGTGTTATTGAGAACGTAGAGTTCCTGCGGCCAATATTTCTGTTTGGCTGTCGGTTGGCGCATTTTCAGCCCGTAGCTCTTGGCAGCGTCAAACAGACAGTCGGCCAGCAGCTTGCTCCTGGCAGAAGCCTTAGTTCCGACGCGGACGCTCCACCCGTTTGGTTCATGCCATTTCCCGTCGTTACCGCTGGCATCCACGTGGATACTCACATAAAGCACATTTTTGGCTCCGTTCTGACGGCAAATCTCGTTCACGAAGTTCACACGCATCGCCAGCTCACGCTGGCGCTCCTGCCTCACGCTCGGCGACTGCATCTCCTTCGGCAGGTCGAGGGGTGTGTAGTCGATGACACATTTGTATCCCATCGACTCCAGCTTCAAGGCCACCTCGGCGCAGACCTCACGACCGTAGACACACTCTCTCAGACGACCGTCGGGACTCTGCTTCCCAGGCTCGCGCAGACGGTGCGGAGTACCAAGGATTACAAGTACTTCACTCTTCTTCATCAGTCACCTCCTTCCTGCCCCCATGGAACGTGCCTTTACTCACAAGCTCCTCCCTCATCTGCTCCAGCTCGCTGCGTATCTCGCTGCGGAACTGCCCGAACCTGTTCACCACATACACACCGAAGCCGAAAAGGCCCAGTGCGGCCGACAGAGCCTCGCCGATATACGTCAGCGGACCGGCTCCGATGTCCTGAGTCACGTAGAACGACACAAACGCCAGCGTGATGGCACTCGCTATCAGTGCCACAGCCGAAATGTAGTGAAGCCAGTCTTTAGTGTTCTGTTTCATCTCTTTTCCTGTTTTGTTACACAAAGGTAGGCCAAGCCACCATACATTAAAAATACAAAAGTTCTGCACAGACCGTCCAACCATCAGATATCCACAAAGTCCAGCACCAGCACGTCCAGGTTCGTGCCTTGCTTGCGGAACTTGCGGTTGTGCAGTCGGGCGTAGAGCCACGGCCACCAGTCGTCCAGCACGCGCGGCTGCATGTTGCTAGCGTAGCAGCCGTCCTCAGTCGGCGCAAGAGTCTGGAAGTCATAATCCTTCAGCCAGGTGCTGACATCCATACCACCGTAGAACTTGATACGGGGGAAAGAACGCTCCAGCGTCCGGCAAGCATCCCTGAAGTCTGCCCGTCTCTTCTCACCATCCTCTTTCCCGCCATCCTTCAGCTGTCCCGGTCCCGTATGGCGCGTTGCCAAAGTGCTCCTCCACCTCTCCGTCTCATGCAGCACGCGCACCCAGCACCCGCCCTGAGCGTCCAGAAACTCCAGATCATCCACAAGACCCTTCACCGGGTAATCCACCAGCCCGTGAGCCAGCCACATTTTCCCCTCGCCGTCAGTCCTGAGCCGGAGGTCAAAAGACCGCACACCCAGCTCATACTGACGTCGGATGTCCACACGCTGGCACCGCGCAGTGAACGCTATCACCCGCTGCCACCACCTTTGTGGCCGCAGGTAGCTCCAGCTGTTGTGGCTCCCAAGTATATATCCTTTCTTCTCCATGTTCTTCTCTCTCTTTAAAAACCCGCCGTATCTCACGACAGGGCGGGAAACCCTTAACTTAACTAACCTAAACAAATGATAAGAACTACTCATTATTATTCTTCGTTGGCGAAATCTGCCACCGCCATCACCTGCTCCGTTGTCCAGTCGTTGTTGTCAAACAAATGCTCCAGAGCCTCTTCCGTCAGCGCCTCTGTCTCCAGCGTCATCACTTCGTTGCCCACCAGCTCATCAACAGCCTTGCCGACAAGCTGGTTGTACTCGTTCAGCTCCTTCAGGAACTTATGGTACTCCTCCAAAGTCATCTCTGTCTCCTCTTTCCGTTCAAAGGCAATGGCCTTGCGCAGCCGCTCGTCGTAGCCTTCCGGCTTCATCTTCTCCACGATGACATTCCTTGCTTCGTCAAACTCCACGGCAACAGGTTTCAGCACGCGAAGCAACTTCACCACCGACAGCTTCTCACCGCCTGTCATCTTCCCCAGTCTTGCGCCGTTAAGCAGGTTGTAAACTTCGTTAACTACTCTCTTCTCAATTTTCTTTTCCATAATCGATTTTTTATGTTAGTTGACTGATTTATTGAAACTTTTTTACTATCATACGGGGTTATACTGACCCTGAAATTGTTCCTCAGTGAAAGACACCTTCAGCACGATATAGTTACTCTCAGCCCCATCCGCACACACATACACTTTTCCTCCGCTTACAGCGTCTGTCA